>Ga0210399_10004111_pt1 | contig 11299 bp, 12 predicted proteins | sample IncBWC14MmetaG_FD_150865 | JGI IMG/M metagenome (GOLD analysis project Ga0210399, IMG submission 150865) | Forest soil microbial communities from Barre Woods Harvard Forest LTER site, Petersham, Massachusetts, United States - Inc-BW-C-14-M | ecosystem: Environmental > Terrestrial > Soil >...
CCTGATGTACAACAACGCGCGCAAGCAGTCGCGCCTGTTCGTGCAACAGGTTGCCGGCGCGCTCAAGGACGGAAAACTCGACGAAGCAATCGCCATCGCCGAGCGCAACAAGAAGAGCCACATCGCTAAGGTTGTCGCCACGGGGCTTTCGGAATTCCAGTCGGCTTCGCAGCAGGTTTCCGACGCGGAAGTGATCGAAGCCGCGAAGCGCGGCCTGGAACGTTCCGTTGCCATCGTGCACGCGGAAATGAAGCGCGGTCTCTCGGCCCTGGCCACTATCGGTTCGACGGCGCCGTTCGTAGGACTGTTCGGCACGGTCGTCGGCATCTTGAACGCGTTTAAGGGCATTGAAAGCCAGAAGGCCACGGGTCTCTCCGCGGTTGCCGGCGGCATCGCTGAGGCGCTGGTTACCACGGCGTTCGGTCTCCTCGTAGCCGTGCCCGCGGTGTGGGCTTACAACTACTTCACGAACAAGGTCGAAGCGTTTGACGTGGAGATGGACAACTCCTCCATGGAGTTGATCAACTACTTCATCCTGCGCCGCGGCGCGACCAAGAAGTAACCCGGAAGAAGGAATACTATGGCTTACAAGCCGCAAGCCGGCCCCCAGATGGCAGCACCGAACGTGATTCCGATGGCGGACATCATGCTCGTGCTGCTCATCATCTTCATGGTGGTCACCCCCATGTTGCAGAAGACCCACCAGGTAGACTTGGCTTCGGCCAAGAATGCCCGGGATATGAAGGACGCCGACAAGGATGACGCGATCGTGGTTGCTGTCACCCGTGACGGCAGCCTGTACATGGGCAACACCAAGATCAAAAAGGAAGAAATCACCGGGCAGATCAAGGACCGCCTCGCCAACAAACTGGACAAGACCGTCTATGTGAAGAGCGATGCGCGCGCCAAGTACGGAGATGTGGTTGCAATCGTGGATGAAATCCGGTCCGCGGGCGTCGACCAGCTCGGTCTGCTGACGGAAAAAACACAGGCCCTCGGACCTAACACAAAACCTCCTCAACCGCCGGCGAATCCCGGCGACTGAGGGCGTAGTAGTAGCGATTCGCTGTACGCTCATTCGTTTGCTGAGTATCAGGCTCCGCGCCGGCTCCCACCCGGCGCGGCAGTCAAACTCCAAAAGCGGTCGTGAGCGGCGGCTCAACAGGAGATCTCGCAATGGGGATGGATGTAGGAACTAGCTCAGGAGCAATGGCAACGCCGAATATCGTTCCTCTGATCGACATTCTGCTGGTGCTTATCATTATTTTCATGGTCATCACGCCTCTTACCCCCAAGGGCATGGATACCCTTGTGCCGCAGCCTTCGCCGAACCAGCAGCAGAATCAAGAACTCGAAAATAAGACGGTTGTGGTTCAGGTGCTCAAGGGCGACAAGCTCAAGATCAACAACGAAGACACCACTTGGGACGCTCTCGGACCGCGCATCGAGCAGGTGTTCAAGGATCGCGCCGAAAAAGTCGCGTTCGTCAAGGGCGACAACGACGTGCTTTTCATGTCCGTGGCACGCGCGATTGACATCATGCGCGGAGCGGGCATTGACAAGGTCGGTCTGATCACCGCCAAGCTGGAAGCAGGGCAGTAGCTCGCGCTCGAGTTTCGCGCAAGGATGTGGGAGTCCTCCTCGCAGGGAATATCGCTTCGCGAGGTGACTCATGGGCATGGGCGTTGTTGTGGGCAGGCGCGGATTCGTTTCCGACGTAAATGTGGTTCCGCTGATTGATATTTTGCTGGTGCTGCTGGTCATCTTCATGATCATCCCGCATCGCCAGAAGGGGCTGGACGCGGCAATACCGGAGCAGACAGACCGCCCAGGCTCATATCATCCACCCGAAACAATCATCGTTCAGATTGCGTCGGATGGTTCGGTCCGGATCAACCAGTCGGGAGTGCAGTTCGAGGAGTTGCAGGCCCGGTTGCAGGAAATTTTCGCCCGGCGCTCCGATCGAGTTGCATTTCTTCAGGCAGATCGTTCGCTGGAGTTTCAAGCGGTTGCCCAGGTTCTGGACCTCATGCATTCGGCGGGCGCCACGCCTGTCGGGTTGCTGAGTTCTGAACTGGAAAAAAACCGCTGAACGTGATGGAATGGCCCAAGTGGGTGGATGTGAATCCTAGCTGCGGCGGGAAAGCCGGCCGCACAATTCAGGGATGGTTGCTTCAATGACTGATGCAATAGTGTCACGGGAAACCCGCTCGCGGTTTTCCCGCACGGCCAGCCGGGCGTTTGCCCTGGTGGCGTTGTTGATCCTTGCGGCCGGCGTTTCGGGCTGCAATAAATTGCGCGCGCGCGACCTTCTGAACAAGGGCGTTGCGGCTTTCAAGGAAGCGCAATTCGACAAGGCGGTCGAATTCTTCAAGGAAGCCAAGGAACTTGATCCCGACCTCATGAATGCCCGCTTGTATCTGGCCACGGCGTATGCCAGCCAGTACATTCCCGGCGCGCCGTCGGACGAGAACAAGCGCCACGGGGATGAGGCCATCGCGGAGTACAAGAGCGTGCTCGAGAAGGCTCCCGATAATATGAGCGCCATCGACGGGCTCGCGTCCATCCTGTACCAGATGGCCGGACAGCCGTTCGACGAAAAGAAATTCGAAGAGTCGAAGTCTTACCACCTAAAGCACATTGCGTTGAAGCCGCAGGATCCCCAGCCGTATTACTCCATCGGCGTGATTGACTGGGCGATCGCCTATCGCGGCAATACCGAAATGCGCGCCGACTACAACAGGGCGCACATCAACAAGCAAGTGAAGGATACCGACCCATTGCCCGCGGACGTGCGGGCCACCTACACACAAAAGTATGGCGCACTGGTGGACGACGGCATCTCCAGCCTGAAAAAGGCCATCCAAGTTAATCCCGAGTACGACGACGCCATGACCTATCTCAACTTGCTCTATCGCCGCAAGGCGGATATGGTTGAATCAACCGCGGAACGCGATGCGCTCACGAAGCAGGCGGATGACCTGCTCGACAAGGTGAAGGAAATCAAGCAGAAGCGCGCCGAGCAGACGGAACAAAAGCCGGCCTCCTGACACGAAACGCCGGACCTGAACTCCCGGAGCCCCGCCTGCAAAGTCGGGGCTCTTTTTTGCGGCACATCGTTCCGAATCGCGACACGAGGAGGGCGGGAATTTGGCACCCAATTGAAGTAAGCCTGCCACCCTTCTCCAGGTTCCGTGACTCGTGCGATCGATGCGGCCCCCTGCGGCATTATCTTTCTCTTGTCTTCACATAAGCGACAACGGTAGAATTCACTAACGGCGGCGGCTAGCGGGCGTTGGTAGGGCCGAACGCGGAGAGGAGACTGACAATGGCCATAGCGGACAGAATGGAAACCACGGTTTGTGAAACCGAGACATACGTATCCGAACGCGAAAATGCCCGCGTCTCTATTTCCCGCATGTCGAGCACAGAACTTCTGCGGTTTGGCGTCAGCGCAAAATTGAGGCTTTCCCAGGGGCCGACTCCGAATAATCCCCACCAGGCAGACCTGGCAGCGCAGTTGAGCGAGGCGCGGTCGGAATGGAACCAGCGACATCCGAATTTGCCCCTGCGCGATTCGTTTTGAGCTGACGATGGGCCGCCGTGAATTTCGCTAGCGGAACAAGAGAGCCACGGGCGGATAATTAAGAGTTGCCAGTTATGGCGCTTTGCCGATCCACCACAGGACGGTGGCTACAATCTTCCACGGATGTCTGGCGCTGATGGTGACGCCCGTGTATTCGGAATTTTCGGGAACGAGAACCACGGTCTGGTCGTACAGCCGCAAGCGCGAGATCGTCAATCCCACGTCCTTGTGCCAGGCGATAACAATTTTCCCGTCCAGGCTGTTCATGTCGATTTGTGAAGAGTCAACGGCAACCACATTACCGTCCTGGATCATGGGGGCCATGGAATTGCCGCGCACGCGCAAACAGCTGGTGTAGGCGGGATTCGGGCACCAGTCCTTCGGCGCGGCCATCATACTCTCAATCGGCGCATCGCTGAGCAAATGCAGGTCGTCGCCCTTCTCTCCGTGCGAAGCGGCCACGACCCTTAACAGGGGCAAGGCGACAAGCTGGATTTTGCCGTGTTGCTGCTTCGGACCGATCCCGGCGCTCACAATTTCAAAATTCTGCAATTTGGAAAACCTGGTGTTTCGTTCCAGGGTAGGCAAGACGCGCAGCACGTGTTCGCTGCGGAGGCCGGCGCGTTCCCAGAAATACCAGCAGGAAGAGTCGCGGGCGAGATTCCCAAGTCCGATGTAGCCGTGAGAAGGTGGCTCCTGCGCGCCGCGTTCCCACCGGGAGACGGCCATCGCGGAAAAGCCCAATCTTGAACCAAATTCGGCCTGGTTCAAGTGGAGGCCCTCACGCAAGGTATGGATTGCTTTTGCCCAAGAAGGCTTGCCGGAGGAGGGTGGTTTCCGGAGCATGGGGAATCTCTTTTCTAGGGAGCACTGTACGCTAGCGTACGATTCGGCGCAACACTTCTCGGGTCGAGTCTTTGCTAACAATCATAGCTAGCCGTACACGTTAGAAAGGGATATTCTAGAATTGCTGGCTCGAGTTTCTTTCCGCCCAGTTCGAGTCAGCTTTCCTTACGTATCCTGATGAATTCCGCCAAGGAGCCAGGTGTCCAAGCGCGCCGCGCTCAGTAACGGAATTCTGCGAAGACTGCCCCGCAAGGAATTCAAAACCATATTCCCAAACTTGGAACTGGTGCCCCTGCATCTGCACTCGATTTTGAACGAGGCCGCGAAGCCGATCGCCTATTGCTACTTCGTGCGTTGCGGACTGGCGTCGATCCTCACTGTCCTCGGGAGTGGCAAGATTGTGGAAGTTGGTTTGACTGGCGCGGAAGGCTTTGTGGGGCTGCCGTTGGTTGCCGGCCTCAAGAGCAGCGCCAGCCGCGTGATTGTCCAGGTCGCAGGGAGCGCGTTCCGAATCAGCGCCAGGAACATGATCGCTGCTTTGACCATTTGTCCAGAGCTGCGTAAGAGTCTGGGGCAATTTGGGCAAGAGATCGGGGTGCAGTCGGCGCAAATCGCGGCCTGCAACCGGCTACATAACGCCAACCAGCGACTGGCACGATGGCTGTTGATGAGCCAGGACCGGCTGGGCGGCAACCAGGTCCGCCTCACCCAGGAATTCCTCGCGCACATGCTCGGAATGCGCCGGGCGAGCGTAACTGTCGCCTTGGGCTATCTGCAAAAAGCAGGGCTCATTACATACGTTCGCGGTGCGGTCGGGATTAGAGACCGTTTGGGGCTAGAGGCCGCGACTTGCGAGTGTTATGCCTCAATTACCCGGCAGCATAAGAGGTGGCAGAAAGAATCCAAGTGACGGGCATGGCTGGGAGTAGACTGGTCGCGGTTATCTGAACCGCTCGAACTACGCTATTTGGCCGGAAACGCCCAAGGTCCTGATAGTTCCAAAAACCGGTTTAATGGGGGCTTTTGGTATACTGGAGCATGCCGTCGCCTGCCAATATCCCGCTGAACTTTAACCGGGACCGGACCCAGAGGCAGCTCAACGCCCGCCTGGAAGAGCTCCTCGAAAAGTTGCGTACCAACCGGCCTTCGGAGGACCCGTGGCCGGTGCGCCGCGCCTTCGAAATTGCCTCTGAGCGCCACCATGATCAATTCCGCGCGTCGGGCGATCCCTACGTCTCACATCTCCTGGAAGTGGCTCACATCCTGGCCGACATCCGCATGGATGCCACCACGCTCGCGGCGGCCCTGCTGCACGACGTTATTGAAGACACCGAGTTTCCTGTTTCGCGGCTCGAAGAAAGGTTCGGTGGCGAAGTCGCTCAACTTGTTGAGGGCGTCACCAAAATCAGCCGCTTGAACATGATGGCGCCGGAAGCGCGCCAGGCGGAAAACGTCCGCAAGATGCTTCTGGCAATGGTGCAGGACGTCCGCGTTGTGATGGTGAAGCTTGCCGACCGCATGCACAACATGCGGACGCTGGAGTTTCTGGAGCCGGCCAAGCAACATCGCATCGCCCGTGAGACGATGGACATCTACGCGCCGATCGCTCACCGCCTCGGCATGTCCGTCATCAAGGGTGAACTCGAAGACCTCTCCTTCCGCTACCTGGAGCCGGACGCCTACTTTTCCCTGCAGAAGCAGCTCAGCGACAAAGCCCCCTTTCACCAGCGATTCCTCGAGGACGTCCAGAACACCATCCGCACGAAGCTCGTCGAAAACAGCATTCCCGCGGAACTCGAAGCGCGCGTCAAGGGCCTTTATTCGCTGCATCGCAAAATCGTGCGCCAGGAGCGCAGCCTCGATCAGATTTACGATTTGCTCGCCATCCGCGTCATCTCCGATTCCGATCGCAACTGTTACGCGGCGCTTGGCGTCGTCCACCACATCTGGCGCCCGGTTCCCGGACGTTTCAAGGACTACATTGCCATGCCGCGGCCAAATCTTTACCAGTCGCTGCACACCACGGTGATTCATTCCGGGCAGCCCTTTGAAATTCAAATTCGCACGCAGGACATGCATCGCATCGCCGAAGAAGGCGTGGCCGCGCACTGGAAATATAAGGACGGCAAGCCGATGTCCTCGGGCGACGACCAGCGCATCGCGTGGATGCGCCAGTTGATCGAATGGTCGCAGGAATTGCAGGAGCCCGGCGAATTTCTCTCCACGCTGAAAGTGGATCTGGCCCCGGTCGAGGTCTATGCGTTTACACCGAAGGGGCGCGTGCTGGAACTGCCGCGCGGTGCAACGCCGGTGGATTTCGCATATTCCGTGCACACCGAGGTGGGCCACCAGTGCGTTGGCGCGAAAGTGAACGGACAGATGGTTTCGCTGCGCCATGAAATCGTCAGCGGCGACGTGGTTGAGATCCTTACGCAGAAAGGGCACAAGCCCAGCCGCGACTGGCTGAGCTTCGTCAAATCGTCACACGCGAAAAGCAAAATCCGGCACTTCATCAATACCCAGGAGCGCGAGGAAGCTACGGAGATGGGGAAGCGCCTGCTGGAAAACGAGTCGCGCAATTTCCCCCGGGGTTTGAAGAAAATTTCGACCGAGGACTTGCAGAAGCTGTCGTCAGAATATGGGTTGTCGAGGGTGGAGGACCTGTTCGCCGCCGTGGGGTTTGGAAAATATTCCGCGCGACAGGTGCTGTCGCGTTATTTTGGCGAAACGACGCGCGAGCCGGAAAAGACCGCGGAAGACGCCAAGCCCACACTGGTGAAGACCGTCAAGCGCATGCTGGGCATGGGCGAAGCGCCGCTGATTGTGAAAGGTCACGACGATCTGCTGGTTTTCCGCGCGAAGTGCTGCAATCCGATTCCCGGTGACGACATCATCGGCTATGTCACCCGCGGGCGCGGCGTGGCCGTGCACACGCGCACGTGCCCCAACGTGCAGAATCTTCTTTATCAGACGGAGCGCCGCATCGTCGTGGCCTGGGGCGGCGAAAGTTCCGCCACCTTCCCGGTCGAACTGCTGGTACGCGCAAAAGACCGCGCCGGCCTGCTCGCCGAAATCACCGCCGTGATCAGCGATGCTGGCTCCAATATTCGCATGCTCGAAAGCCGGCCGGACCGCCAGAACGCGAGGATCGAAGCCAGCCTGGAAATCGTCGACAAGCGCCAACTGGAGACCATCCTCTCCAATATCCGGCGGATCAACGGCGTCTACGGCGTAGAGCGTATTTACCAGGTCTAGACCACACTTTATTCACCTGTCCAAATGTCCAGTATGGGCCAGAGCACACGCCCACTCCTGGCCGGTTGTAACGCTTAGACTGGAATCATGCGGAAATCGCTCCTAGCCCTCTCACTGATGGCCGTTAGTCTTGCCGGATGCAAGACGCAGCCGAAGATCGACTACACCGCTCTCGATCAGTCGGGGATGTGGTCCACTAACCTGGCGCAGATCAAGAAGATGAATGTTTCGGACGCGGAGGTCGCGGAACTCACCAAGCTGAAGCGAGCCGGCGCCAGCGACACGATGTGTCTCTCTCTTTTGAAGGCCGCGCGCGGCCACAATCACGAATTCACCAGTGGTGATTCAGTTGTAGAGTTGTCCAGCGCTGGCTACACCGACGCACAAATTCTGGAAATGGCCCAGGCGGACAAGCTCGATGCCCTCAGCAGTGACGCGGTGATGTTGAAGCTCATCGGTCTTTCGAATTCCACGGTTCAGATAATCATCCAGCGCCGCGAACAGGGGTTGCCGACTCTTACCAGCGCGCAAATTGGACGCCTGAAGAATATCGGCGAGTCAGAAAAAAAGATTCTCGAGCTGATCTACCAGGGCCTGTCGGATCAGCAGGCCGAAGCTTACGTTGCCAGGCTCGAATCCGCCCGCAACCATGCGCATACGGACTTTGTGCGCACGCGGGGCCGGCGTCCCCGCTAGTCCTCCCGCTCGTTCCTTTCGTCTGATATTCTGCTTTCCGTATTTCAGGAGAGATTCAGATGAAAGATGTCGTACTCACCCCGCGCGGCCCGAAACCCATCGGTCCGTATTCTCAGGCGATCAAGGCGAACGGATTTATTTTCGTCTCCGGCCAAATTGCGCTGGACCCGCAGACCGGAGAATTTGCCGGCGCCGACGTGCGCCAGCAGACCGAGCGCGTCATGGAGAATCTGAAAGCGATTCTGGAGGCCAGCGGCGTATCGCTCGGGCACGTAGTGAAGACCACCGTGTACCTGAAGGACATGAATGAGTTCACGGCGATGAATGAGGTTTACGCGCGCTACTTCACCGCGGCCCCGCCAGCACGTTCCACGGTCCAGGCCGCGCGATTGCCGAAAGACGCCCTGGTGGAGATTGACGTGGTCGCCTTTCTCTGAGGTGAATGCCTCGGCGGCACCCCCTGGGAACGCCGACTCTGCTCCATCCTGCGGGTTCAGCGGGGAATCTCCCGATTGGCGTTCAGGGGAGCAAGCAAGGACACCATTCAGGAGAATGGCGTTCCCAAAGAAAGAGGCCATCACTTTGGTGATGGCCTCTTCAATCTTCAGTATAAGTGCTACTTTGTGTTTTACGGGCGATCCGGGCTTTCCAGGGCTTCGGAAAGGGCCAAGCCTGTCACGATTGCGGTAACTCCCACCGCCGTAACCATAAAGTAGTTGCGTCCCGCTTTGAGCGGCGGGCCGCTCATGCCCCGCTTCCGATCTTCTTTGTGCGTGCCGGCGCCTTCGGGACCCTGCGCCATGGTGGGCGGCGGGTCGAGGAGTACGCGATACGCGGTGCCGTCTGCGATCACTTCCGTCTCACCGTCAACCGTAACCGTCAGCGGGCCCCGCTTGCTGACGACAAGAAGCTCCTTCTCGCTGAGGTAAGTAACCTGGCCGATTGTCGGCGCGTCAGATTGCGCGCGGATGACGGCTCTGGAAGCGATGAGCGAGAATGCCCTGGAATTGCCGGTTGAAAATGTGGCTGTGCCGAGGAGAAGTTTTGCGGAGGGTGCGCCCTCGGAATCGTTTAGCGTGGCCATGGTCCCGCTCTGGAGCAGCAGTCGGGCCGCGCCAGCGCGAATCTGCACGCTGCCCTGCGGGTCGGTCGACAGGTGGTCGCCGCTGAAAACCGTGGTGCCAACTTCGGCGGAGGAATCGCCGATGCGCGCGCGTTCCGCGGTGACGATGGTGCCCAGCGAGCTCGCCGTCTTCGGGCCGCCCCATACGGGTGCGACCGTCAGTCCGATAGTAATCAAGGTCGCGAGTGTTGCGCGCAAACCTCTCATAGAGTCCTCCCCGGGCCGTACAGCAAAAGCATACTTCCCACGCTGAGTTCCCGTCAATCAGTAAACCGATGCGACGTCTCCCCGCCGCAATAGTCCGTCAGAGAATATCCCGTTTCGTTGGCACAAGGTCACAATCGCTGCTAGAATGCCTTCACTGTATGGCCGACTGGAAGCAGATCACCGCGCGAATCCGCAGAGCACGCACCGGAAAAGACCCCGCGGCACAATTGACGAATCTTTTTACCAAAACGCGTGACGCCATGGTCGCGTTCGAGCTGGCGCGCTATCTGGAATCCATAGGGAATTCCGCCGATGCCGGAAGGTGGTATCTCACCGCCGCCGAACGATTCCGCCGCTCCGATTGGAAAACCAAGGCGCAGGAAAGCGCTACTCGGCTGGGCGCCACGGAACCCGCGGAAATCCCGGCTCCCGTTTCGAAATCCGAGGAAGCCCCAGCGGCCAGCGAAGAGAGTCAGACGCCTGAGGCAGAGCCTGAGAAAGAGCAGCCAGAAACAGAGGCGGCTGGGGTTGAGTCCGAACCGCAAACACCCGTAGGACGCAGTCCCGCTCCCTCCGGGCCAGGTTCGCGCCATAGGCGTGGACGGCGCGGCCACGACTCGCACCGCTCTCCCCGTCGCGCCGACCACTCCACCGGGCAGCGCGAATCAAGGCCGCTCGGGCCATCGCGAGGGTACACACCTCCGTCGGCTGAAGAGGAAGCTCCCGTTGCCGTTGACCGCCCGTCACGCGGGTCCTTCGAAGACTCACCCGAAATTTCGGCTCCCAGTCTCCGCGGGCGCTCCGGCGATCCCGGGCTGGCCTCGCGGCTATCGCAGCTCGAAATGAATTTTCGCCGGCTTCTGGCGTGCGCTCCGACAAAATTGGACGACGCTGATCGTGCTCCGGCAGGCCCGGGCGTCTGGGTTCTTACCGACTCTGACCTGACCACATATTATTACGTCGAAGCCTGCCAGACTTTGCGCGTTGCCATTCCCAATATGGCGCGAGGGGGCACCGCTCGCCGCGGTGGAGAGTCCATCAAGCCGAAACTTGCAGAGCACCTGGGGATTGCCGAGAGCCGCGTCTCCAAGTATCTGGCGGATCATTGCGTTGTCCGCTGGCTGCAGATGGATGAAGGCGCTTCCTACTTCGCCCATTTCCTGATCGCCGTGCTGCACCCCAGCCTGAACGAATAGCGGAGCCTCGCTGCAGATTTGAACCCGCAAAACTTTTGGTACTTGGTACCTAGCAGTAACCCCCTTTTCTTACCATCAGTTAGCCCCGTTCGCTGGCCTTCCGCGCCGTTCAACCCCCCTTTTTAGCCGTTCGCCGCATCCCGCTAGCGTCTCCTCCTTCACCCATTCAAACTATCTATGCTCAAGCACTTAGAGCTCACGCGGCAACGCGTGGTAGTCTGGAAATGCCTATGGGGGGCAGTTCCATTTAGGCTGGTTTGGGACTTTCAACCGAATCCTAAGTTTTGCTCGCACGACTCTGAAAGAGAGGCTACAGCTGTATGTCCAATACGATTAGCACGCAGATTTTCCGCTCGCTTGACTGGGTGCTTTGCAAGACCGCAGCTATCA
>Ga0210399_10004113_pt1 | contig 11296 bp, 6 predicted proteins | sample IncBWC14MmetaG_FD_150865 | JGI IMG/M metagenome (GOLD analysis project Ga0210399, IMG submission 150865) | Forest soil microbial communities from Barre Woods Harvard Forest LTER site, Petersham, Massachusetts, United States - Inc-BW-C-14-M | ecosystem: Environmental > Terrestrial > Soil >...
GGGGATGCTGAGACTGAGCCGCGGCTGGAACGCCGCAAGTCAGAAGACTTAGGCATAGCCAGACTCTCCAAGGCTTGCATCTAGGCATGGTTATCCCCTCAAGTTCATTATAATGCGCTGCCCAGGGATTTTGGATTCCTGATTCCGATGATCATGGTTCGATGATACTATCCTGGAGTACAGTAATAAACGCTCGTGCGGATTCCACAAGACCCAGGGATGTTCACTATGAAACAGCCTTGGGGTCCAAAGAGAACATTGGGGTAGTCTAAGAATCTAGGTGCTTGGCAAGCACAATACGAGGCTGGACTTGGTTAGGGTGTTAGCCCTATCCGTGGCGGTCCTGTTTTTTCTGTTCGTTGGGCAGGCCCTGAACCACCAATCGCGCTAGCACCATCACCGGGTCGGCGCAACCGCCATATTTCCAGGCGGCCACTCCAACAAAAGCGAACACACCTGCCTGAAGAGAAATTCAATGGGTTTTAGAAAGTTTGCATTTTTCGTTTTGAGTCTCAGCTTCTTGCTTTGTGCAATGCCCAGTCGTGCCCAGACGGGGAGTTCAGGATCGATTGACGGTGTCGTGAAAGATTCCGTCCAGAGGAATAGTTGTCGGGGCGACGGATGGATTGTGGTCCTTCGCGAGTATGCTGGCTGCAAATTTCTTGTCCTCCATGCTGGCGTTGGATCCGGTCGAACAGTCAGAAGAGTGATTCGAATCAGGCTTGAGAAATGGGCAAGCACGCCCAAATAGGACAGGGCCGAAAGGCCGCGAGCGCTCTTGTCACAACCTCGCGTAGAGGCCTGTCCAAGCCGTTGCGAGGTCAGGAGTGGCGAAGGGATTTTTTGACTTCCTGGCTGTTCCAAACGTGCATTAAGCTGCAGACGTCACTCGACCGCCGTTTCCTGAGATTTGGGATGACCGTGCAAGAAGCAAGCGTGCTTCTTCGCTGCGTGGAAGCCCGGAGAATAACGCCCGGACGGCTCGCGATTGCTCTCGGGAGAGACAAAGGCAAGATCACACGGCTTGTCGACCGCCTGGAGTCAAGCCGTTTGCTCATGCGCGGTATCGATCCGCGCGATCGGAGGTTTTCGATCCTCAAACCCACAGCAAAGGGGAAACACGTAGCTCATGGCCTGGGCTCTCTCTTCGACAGCATTCGAGAAGAACTCTTCGCAGGAATATTGGAAAGTGATGTCCTTCGGTTAGGCAAAATGCTCCCACAGCTGCACAAGAATGCGGTCCACATTGGATCTGGACAAAAGTGCGACGCCCCGCGGCGACGTAAGCGGATTGGAAGCCACAAGTTGAAAACAGACTCCGAGCAGACAAATACACATCAAATCGCAGCGGACATTCTGACGCCGTCCCCTAAAGGGCACGCGGCCAACATGGTTCGTATTGAACAGGAGGGTCATGAAAGTGAGCTGGTCCGGCACCAGCAAAGCAACGAAGAAATTACTACCCCGGGAAAGCTTGCGGAAGAATACAAGGAATTGGTTTTCAAATGAAACACGCGTTTCAGCCTCTGTTGAAAGTCCTTGACGCGGCAACTCCGCGGACGGCACGGAGTCCTGCTGATATGGTTCGCTGCCTTGTTTTTCTCACAACCGGAACATTGTTCTCGCCCGCCGTGGCAACTGCTACCAGCGTGGTCGCGTTAATCGATAACACGAATCACCGCGTGGTGATCGCAACCGATTGTCGCGTGAACCGCCAACTTGCTTCTCTTTCCCGGTGCAAGATCATTGACAAGCCTGGCTGTACAGCCGCAATGGCGGGTCTCTACGAAGAGAAAACAACGGGGTTCGATTTGCGGCAACTTGCCGAGGCCGCCTGCCAGTACCCAGGTGACCTACGAGCAAAGGCGGAAGCGTTTCTCCAGCTTTCAAGAATTCCATACGAACGAGCGATTCGCCATATTCGCGATGTAGATCCAAGCGACTTTGGCCGAACGGTAGAGAACAAGGCAACCGAAGTGATTTTCGCGGGCATCCAAAATGGACAGATTGCGCTGATCGTCAGAGGCCTGGTGGTCAATTCAGCAGGTAGAATAAGTGTGGAGCGGCCCGAGAGCACTGCTCCGTCCTACGCGCGGGTCGGATATTTTCTGGGCCTCAATGGCCACATCCGCGCTCACGTCGAGTCTCATCCGGATTGGGCGAAGGGGGATTACGTCAAGCTCGCCTATCGATTCGTCGAGATGGAGGTGGAGGCACACCCGGATTTAGCGGGCCCTCCTATCTCAGAGCTGGAAATTGACAAAGAAGGACATGTTCACTGGCTGGACAAGGGTGCCTGCGATAGTGATGAGTCGGGCGGAACTACTCGGGAGATAGTTGGGAATTAGCCTCTGGCTAAACAAAACCATGAGCTTAGTCCGACCAATGCTTCCCCAAATCGCGTCTCTAAACCTTTTGGGCTTAAGCTCTCCCCGCTGGACGGGCGGTCTATTTCGGCCGCTGGCAGTTGCGTGTGTGTTCATGCTTGCCGCGATCCCGACGCTTGGGCAGGTGACGCAGACCGGCAACGAGAAACAGCCCCTCGGGTCCATCCACGGGACCCTCACCACCACGCAAGAGGACGCCTCAAGCGGACTAGAAGGGATTACTGTAAAGCTGACGTCGGGGCCTCCCGATGGTACCGCTCTGACCGCCAACACGGATGATGCCGGACACTATGAATTCAAGGAACTCAAACCTGGAACCTATGCGATTTCCATCAGCCAACCGGGATTCAAACCCTTTACACAGTCCCTCCGGCTCAATGCCGGGGAGGTGGCAGTCGTGGATATCCGCGTCGAGCTCCAGACCGTCAACGAAGAGGTTGAGGTCAGCGAAACGACTCAGTCCATCGCGACCGAGGACGCGACGACTCCGAGCGTGACGCTTACGCAGCGCCAGTTGATTTCCCTTCCGACGGCGCAGGAAAAAATCCGAGAAGTTCTCCCAGTGACCCCTGGTGTGGTGAAAACGCTGGACGGAAAACTGAACTTCAAAGGCGCGGACGAGAATCAGAGCTTGTTGATCGTCAATTCCGCGCGGACAACCGATCCGGTGACTGGAAGTTTCGCAGTGCCTGTGCCGACCGATGCCGTGCAGTCTTTCGCGGTTTACAAGACACCTTATAACGCGACGCTGGGAAGCTTTACCGGCGGATTGACCGAAGTTGAAACCAAACCACCTGACGATGGGTGGAGCTTCAGACTAAAGAGTTTTATCCCTTCCGTTCTTGGAAAGAATGGGAGTATGGTCGGACTCCAAGAGGCAACACCGGGAGTCGACTTCAGCGTTCCGCTAATCAAACACAAGCTGCTCTTCTCAGAGATTTTCCAGTACGACATGAAAAAGCGTACGGTGCGAGGCTTGCCCTGGCCCTATGACATCAGCAAGAAGCAGGGGTTTAGTACATTTTCGACCCTGGAAGCAATCCTCTCCAAGACACATGTGTTGACACTGACGGTGAACGCGTACCCGTCGCGGATTCAGCATGCGGACATCAATGCTCTGGTTCCTCAACCTGCCTCGAACGACCTGAACCAAAAGGGCGTGACCGTGGGCCTAACGGACCGTTACGAGTTTAGCTCCGGTGCAATCTTGAGCACCATTGCGCAGTACACCCGGTTCGATAGCAACGCGCATGGCCAAGGGCCTGCGGATATGCTCGTCACCCCGGAGGGCTGGGGCGGGAATTACTTCAATCAGTGGTCGCGCAGAGGCAAGGAATTTCAAGTGGTGCCCGCGTACCAATTTGCCGAGAAACACTGGCTCGGCCGCCACGAGCTGCACGTGGGCGTGGATTTCGATCATCGCTCCTACGTGGGAGTCAGCACTTCGCATCCAGTGCAAATTCTTCGTCAGGACGGGACGCTGGCGGAAGAGATTACTTTTCTGGCCGCGCCGCCTCAGAATGTTTCGGACTCGGCGGTGGCCGAGTTCATTCAGGACCATTGGGTCATGGACTCCCACTGGGCCATGGATCTGGGAGCGCGTTTGTCGACCGAAACCAATGGTTGGTCCGCAGCGGTGGCTCCGCGCGCCGGTGTGGCTTATTCTCCCGGCAAAGAGGGCAAGACCGTAATTCGAGCGGGCGTGGGCTTGTTCTACAGTTTGCTGCCGCTTCTCGCCGGCGACTTCACAGCCAACCCTACTCAAGTAATTGCGCCATTCGATACGGCGGGCTTGCCGAGCGGGCCGCCTTTGACCTACACGAATGCTTACGCGAGCGGGCTAAACCCACTGACAGCCAGCGGTTTGCCGACCGAGCCGGAGACAACGCCACGCAACCTGACGTGGAATGTCCAAGTGGAGCACGCGTTGCGGAAAAATTTGCTTTTGCGCGTCGGTTATATCGATAGCCACACGACGTATCTCTTTGCTGTGAATCCGTTCACCGCTGCGGCAGGTGGGCAATCTTTTTTGGCTCTTACCAACACCGGATCATCACATTATCGCGAGCTGGAAAGCACCGTGCATTTCACCTTTCGTCGAACCGATGAGATAAATGCCTCCTACGTCTGGAGCCGCACGCGTGGCGATCTGAACAATCTTTCTGCTGTACTCATTCCTTTCGAACAGCCGGTCATTCGGCCAAATGTGTATGGCATCCTGCCCTACGACGTGCCCAACCGGATGGTGACCTGGGGAATTATTTCTCTCCCGAAGAGCTTCAAGTTCAGTCCCATCGTAGACGTACACTCCGGCTATCCCTACTCCAATATCGATACGCTGCAAAACTATGTAGGGACACCTAACGGGCAGCGCTTTGCCGAATTTTTTACGCTGGATGTCAAAATCTATCGGCAATTCCGCATTCCTTTTCTGGGCACCGAGCATGGGAAGGGCAAGGGTCATCATGTGCGGCTTGGTTTCTACTCGCTGAATGTGACGAATCACGGCAATTTCAACGCGGTGTACAACAACGTGACTGCGCCAAACTTTGGCCAGTTCGTCGGGTTCCTGGACCGCCGTGAAGGGGCCGTCATCGACTTTGTCGACTAAGCCATCTGCCCTTCTCTTTTTAGTAAGTGATTCTTGCCACGTTGGAATACGCGGATGCGCCTGAGCCGTTCAAGGCGCGCACTCGATATCCAATTTGCTGGCCCTTGGAAATGCCGGAATCTGTGTACTCCGTCGTTCCCGCGGATAGCTTGGCAATCCTCTGCCAATTTCCGCGGTCACCGGAACGCTCGACGATTTGGCGTTCCACAACGATTCCGGTGGCCTCTCCTCCATAAATCGCAAAAGTGAGTTTAATCGCAGTACCGCTTGGGCTGAGACCCAGCAGAGTCGGAGTCTCCGGCAGTACGGGCCAGTCAAAATAGCCTTCATCCGCAATGGCCATCACCGAGTCGCGAATGGGTAGCGCCTCGATGACATCTTTTGTGCCACTTTTCCACGTCAGCGGCTTGATCTCTCCCGACACCACGTCGATCAAAACGGGATGCTCGATGCCCGTATTCTTTAGCGAGAGTTCGGAATAGAGCGGGGGAAACGTATTCCCCGGATAACTGTGGCCCGCCAGCCAGTACGCGACGATCGCTTTCCCCTTCGCGGAGCGAAAGCCGTAGGCGAGGAAGGGATATTCGGCGCGAAAGCGCGTCTGATCGTCAGCGAGGTGGACTTGAATCGAGGGATCGAATTTTGTATCGGAAAACAGCGCGTTTGTGTTCTGCAAAGCGCTGAACACTGGCCGCGGACTGAAATCCGTTTCCTGATAAGTGAGTCCGTGGATCAGGCCGAAGTCGTCATACTCGTTGCCGTCGGGAGCGGCGGTGAGCAGCCAGGTAAAGGTTTTGACTCCCGCAGCTAAGTTGTAGAGCAAACCGCGGGGAACATATTTAGCTTGGACAGATTCGTCAGAACCTTGCCAGGAGGGAATGGAGTTGAACTCATCGTCGAAAAAACGAATGTCCGGGCGAATCCCAGGATAGTTCCTGACCAGCTCTCGCAATGCTTTTGGAGATTGCAGTAGATACGCGCCAGAGTCCATGGTTTCCGGCTGCAGATTCTGACCGTAGCCCGGGTAGGTGTGATAGGCATAGACATCGATTCCCGAAGCGCACTGACAGGTATCCAAAGCGCGCTGGGTGAATTCCCGCGACGGCTCCGCCTGTCCTCCATAGATCACTTTCGCTTGCGACTCGGTCTCGTGGACGATCTGAACAAAGGACTTGAGCAGGCGGCCGTAGTCTTCGGGATTGGGAACGGGGTTCCAATAATCGATGTCCTGCTCGTTCCATAGCGCCCAATAGTTAATGCGACCCCGAAAGTGTTGCATCATCCATTTGACATAGCGGTTGAATGCCGCGATTTGTTCAGGGGTTTTCGGAGGCCAGTAAACGGAATAGAGGCTGCGATCCGGGTTGTGAAAGGAACCCGGCTCGGGAACGCTGACGTCTGGAAGCTTGCCAACTGGCGCGGTGTACATCGCGTTGCCATACAAAAGCTGGACCTGAATCAGCACGCCGTTGTCGACGAGAGAGTCCACGTAGTCGTCTACCTGCTGGGGTACGGAAAACAGGCCGCGTTTCTGCTCCACCCAGTCCCAACTGGTCCAGTCGGAGCTGTTCTCGTATTGCCCGATGCGAATCCATTTGTAGCCGGCGTCGAACAAGCGTGTCCACCAGCGGCGATTCCATGGCAAGTACGGATCACGCGGCAAATCTGAGTTGATTCCGAATCCGTCGTGGATCTGGGAAGAACGTTTGGGAGGCACATGCGAGGGCACGTCGCGCTTTGCTTCGTTGGCGCATACAGAAAAGGTGCTGGCGAAAGCTACAAACGCTAGTCCCAAGCCAAGGAGCAAAGACCGTTTCGACAGGTTGCGCCGGGACCAAAACAAGACAGACGATCTCTGCGCGATTTCCCAGATTCTCAGATGCATCGGAATCCCCGCTTGGCGGAAAAGTGGGTGCATCGTATCACGGCTTCCGTGGCTGGACTTGCCGCGAGGAGCGAAGAATGGTGGAGGCGGGGGAGTCGGAATTCTGAGCCCCACTGATTCCGCGTAACTTACTGATTCTACTAAACGCGAGAAACGATAAAAACAGCAAATTCGCCCAAGTGAGGTACACGGCGGGTACACGGACACGGGCAAGAGATCACTTGGAGACACACTTTCCCAGAATCCCGTTTCTGGATAGTTCACGTTGCTGACAAAGAGCGCAGTCGACGGGCAATTCTAACGTTATGAGTAATAAGGCGATTTGGTCCGCACAAGCCACTGTGCTTGAGATATGCTGGAGCGTCGGGATCGCGCATGCCCTTTGTGAGCCGCGTTGCAGCCACGCAACCCAACCAACCGGAAATCCCAAGCCGTCCTTGTCCCGAATAGTTTCGAGTTCAGTTTCGATGGAAGGGTCAAAGTATTGGTCGTAGACTTGCCAGCACAGGAGACCAATTTCCGGCGGAACAGGCACGGAAAAGCGTCCTGTCAAAATTGACTCCTTCACGTGGTAAGGCATGTTCGCAGGAAAACGCTTCAAGGCGGTTTTTAGATCATTGGGCCGGACACCTGGATATTTGTTGTTCTGCTGCCTCCCTAAGTCTTGACCCCCGGGGTAGGGCAACAAGAGAAGCGCGGGAGGCACAAGTGACGACTGAGTGGATGGAAGGCGGAGGGAGCGTTATGAATTGGATTCGCGTGGCATTGACGGTGTTTGCCGGGGGGTTCGTTGCATCGCTGACTGATTGGCTGTTCATGGGCGATTGGCTCTACAAGCGATACAACCAATACCCTGAAATTTGGCGGTTCCCGCATGGTCAGGGAGAAATGAAAGCTATCGCGTGGTACACCCCACTGCCCTTCGTCACCTGCGCGGTCTTCACACTCTTGTGCGCCCGCCTGAATCTCCACTCGTACAGCCCGACTCTCAAATTGGCGCTCGCTATTTGGCTTGTCGGGCCTTTGCCGTTGCTCATCGCCAATGCGCTGTTCATCAAACTGCACTCCGCAATCACTGCGGCCTATTCCCTCGGATGGCTCGTGAAACTGGTGGTGGCAGCCTTGGCTGTGACTTTGATTCTCCGCTAGGTCGCGGGATGGCTTTTCAAAGCATCTCTGTTGGGCATTTGCCTCACAAATTGACGCACGTCGTGAAAATGTCATGCTAGGACAGCTCGGAGATCACGGTTGTTCGCGGTGCGGACTGGCTATCGATTCAAACTGAGGGAGCGACTGTGAACGCGATCGTAGAAAAGATACTGCGAAAGACCCGTTGTTCGCAAGCCTGACCGATAAGGAAATGGAGGCGTTGGCAGGGCGAGTGAGCAACAGGCGTTTTGAGCGTGGCGCACTATTGTTCAGCGAGGGTGACCCGTGTATATCGTAGCTGGATCGTCTATTGTCCTCATCAACTTCATCGTCATGGTCCGAGGGAGCAAGGACCGGCGCGAGACACAATAGAATTGGACCTTCGCGCCTAAGTAAGTCCAGGTCATTTGCCTCACTTCCACCGAAGATGATTCTCCAAGCTTTCCCCTCGCAGTGAAGTGCGAACGATTTCGGTACCAATGCCTTTCAATAAACATATAATCTAATTCAACGGTGTCGGCATGTCGTTCATCCCGGGCACAAAACTCGGGCACTACGAAGTCATCGCTCTCATTGGCGCGGGTGGCATGGGAGAAGTGTACCGGGCCCGCGACCCTCGACTTGGCCGTGATGTCGCGATCAAAACGCTGCCGGCTAATTTCGCCGCTGATCCCCACGCACTCCAACGATTCGAACGTGAAGCACGCATAGTTTCGGCGTTAAGCCACCCGAACATCTGCCCGCTTTTTGACCTCGGCATCCAGGACGGCAACCAATTCATTGTCATGGAGTGCCTCGAGGGACGCACCTTAAAGGAAGCGATCGGCGAGCAATCTCTGCCGCTCTCCTCAATCGTTGACTGGGGAATCCAAATCGCTTCGGCGCTTCAGGCAGCGCATGCGAGCGGCATTATCCATCGCGACGTCAAGCCGGCCAACATCTTCATCACCCGGCAGGGCGTTGCGAAGCTCCTGGATTTTGGTCTAGCAAAAATAGAAAAGACTCGAGCAGGTGCGGACTCGCTTGATGATCAGACCCTTACCGCCACCGAACTAACCTTGCGTGGAGTTCCCGTCGGCACAATAGCTTATATGTCTCCCGAACAAGCCCAAGGCATGCCTGCCAGCCCGCAAAGTGATCTCTTTTCCCTCGGTGCGGTGCTATATGAAATGGCGACGGCTCGTCGCGCATTTCCCGGCATCTCCACCGCCGAAATATTTGCAGCCATTCTGCACTCTGCTCCCATTCCTCCGAGCCGTCTGAATCCTGCGATTCCCCGGGAATTTGACGGCGCACTGGAACGCTTGCTCGACAAATCACCCGAAGCACGTTACTCCACGGCCGCCGAACTCCTCGCTGCCTTGCGGAATTTGTCGCGCCCGGACCCTTCGGCCTCCCGCACCTTTCTTTCATCTTCAAACCAACAGGTAGTAACTCAACCCGAGAAGCTACAATCGCTGGCCATTCTTCCTCTCGTGAATCTTTCCACTGATGTCAACCAGGACTATTTTGTCGATGGTCTGACAGAAGCACTGATCACCGCTGTCGCCAGACTGGGCGGTCTACGCATCATCTCTCGCACCTCGGCCATGTGTTACAAGAAGACCACAAAGCCCGTTCCCGTGATAGCGCAGGAACTGAACGTCGACGCGGTGCTTGAAGGATCTGTGCTGCGTTCCGGCGACCGCCTTCGCATCAACTGCCGGTTGATTGATCCGCGCACCGAACAGCATCTTTGGAGCGAATCGTTCGATCACCACTTGCGCGATATCCTCTCTCTTCATGACGACTTCACCCAGGCTATCGCTGCCAGCCTGCGCACGCGCGTGTTGCAGCGCTCCCAGGAGTCGGCGCAGTCTCCGCGCAAGGTCAATCCAGAGTCTTACGATTCCTATCTTCGGGGCCGCTACTTTTGGAACAAACGAAATGACGCAAATCTAAAGAAGGCCATCGAGTGCTTCCGTCATGCGCTCGACCTCGATCCGCTGTACGCTCCCGCTTATAGCGGCATCGCCGATTCGTATTTCTATCTCGGCTATTCCTTTGGGCGCTTGGATCCTAACGATGCCATGCCTAAAGCCAAAGCTGCTGCTTTTCGCGCTCTGGAACTCGACCCCAGTTTCGCGGATGCCCATTGCTCTCTTGGCTTGGTGCAGTTCGTCTACGACTGGGATTGGCCCGCCAGCGAAGTCAGCTTCAAGCGTGCGCTTGCCTTGAACCCTGGATGTATTTCTGCGCATCACTTTTATTCGCTTTTGCTTTCCGCGAATCACCGCACCAAAGAGTCTTTGGAGCACATCTACGCGGCGTTTCACAGTGATCCGCTCTCCCTGCCCATCAACAATTTTGTTGGCATGATGCACTTCGCCGCTCGGCAATACGATCCTGCCATCACCGCTCAGCGTAGAACTGTGGAGATGGACCCCGAGTTTGGCCTCGGCCACGCCGTGTTAGGCGCCGCACTGGAAGCTAAGGGCCTCGCCGACGAAGCGGCGGAAGAATACATCACCTCTCTGATTGTTGGTCGCCACACTCGCGACGATTGCGATGCCATTCGAAGCGCTTACCAGAGTGGCGGAATATCCGGTTTGCACCAGGAAGATCTGAGGCAGTCCATTCGACGTTGGAACGGCTGGCATGGACTCGCGGTTGACATCGGGGCGCTACACGCCGGAATCGGCCACGTCTCGGAGTCTCTCCACTGGCTTGAGGGTGCTTGTGATTCGCGGTCTGGGCGGCTGGTTTGGCTCAATTCCGGCACACCGTTCTCTCGCATCCCTCAATATTTTGACAATCTGCGCAACGAACCGCGCTTTCTCCGCCTGCTGGACCGCGTCCATCTACCCATCTGAGAATCTTTACCAATCGTTCGGCCCCGCGCATCAAGCCCTGTTCGTGGAGCTTGTTCTGCTGATCGATGTAGTGCAAGCGCATCTCTGCGCTTACCCGAACAACTCTCCGCTCCGAGCATCGACTTACGGCTGACGTTCTCCTACAACATTGCCCCGCAGAAATGAACGCGCAAGTGGCCAACTCCTGGTAAGTTCGCGTTACCGGACAATTCTAACAATGTCGGCCCTGTCAAACACTTTTTGGGCACACTTCTCTATTCACATAAAAGAGTTTTTTCTTCCGCTTCCTTCGGTGCCTTTCCGATCGGCCCCGACAAGTACGGTTCGTTCGTAATCTAGCGGTCGGTTTCGGTCCGACCCAAACATCTCTTCGATCAAAACTTCGACCATGATTAGTTCTTCGAACTCCCTC
>Ga0210399_10004115_pt1 | contig 11293 bp, 10 predicted proteins | sample IncBWC14MmetaG_FD_150865 | JGI IMG/M metagenome (GOLD analysis project Ga0210399, IMG submission 150865) | Forest soil microbial communities from Barre Woods Harvard Forest LTER site, Petersham, Massachusetts, United States - Inc-BW-C-14-M | ecosystem: Environmental > Terrestrial > Soil >...
CACGGCTTCACTGCCATGCGCGACCTCGAGACCGAAGGCGCCATGTACGCCGACGTCGACGTGAAGCACGCCATCAACAACGGGGAAGTCCCCGGCCCGCACATGCAGGTCTCCACCCGCGCCATGACTCCCACCGGAATGTACGGCCCCTACGGCTATTCCTGGGAAATCACCATCCCCCAAGGGGTGCAATATGTGGATGGAGTCGACGAAGCCCGCAAAGCGGTACGCGAGCAGATCCGTTACGGCGCGGACTGGATCAAGTATTACTCCGACCACGGCTATTTCTACGGCCCGGACGGCGTCATCCTGCACAGCCACGTGAATTTCACCGACGAAGAAGCCAAAGCGATCGTGGATGAAACCCATCGCCTCGGCCACAAGGTCGCGGCCCACGCGATTGGCAGCGACGGCATCGCCGCCGCTCTGAAAGCGGGCGTGGACTCAATTGAACACGGCGACGGCCTGACCGAACCGCAAATGGAAGAGATGGCGCGCCGCGGCATCTACTGGGTGCCGACGATTATGGTCGGCGCCTACGTAGCTCCCGGCCGGGCAGGGAACTGGACGAAAATGGTCGATACGGAAAAAGCCGCGTTCCAACTGGCGCTGAAAAAAGGCGTGAAGATCGTCCTCGGCACCGACGCCGGCGGCTTCGACTGGCGCCAACTCAACCAGGCCTTGGAGTTCGACTATTACGTCAAATACGGCATGACCCCGATGCAGGCCATCCGCACCGCCACCACCACGGCCGCGGAACTATTAGGCTGGTCCGACAAAATGGGCACCATCGAAAAAGGCAAGTGGGCCGACATGGTAGCCGTCTCGAGCGACCCCCTCAAAGACATCACCGAACTCCAGCGGGTAAAATTTGTCATGAAGGCCGGCTCCGTCTTCAAGAACGATCTCCGCTGAGCGAAGTCCCGGAGCGTGCGGCAGGTCTTTTGTGGTCAGTCCGCAGGAGGGTTGCAGATGACACTTCTTATGGTGCTGCGAACTTCTGATTCCCACTCAGGATTCCCAATAGTTGCAATTACCCAGTCCCTGCATTCCGATGCATAGGTTGCTGTGGCAAACGCGGAGTGCACAAAAAACTGAAGCGCCTCCTTGAGAGATTCATCCTTGTGCCAGGTTGTCATGACAACGTCATCGGAACAGTTGCTTGAGGCGTTCCGATCGAGTTCTCTCGCAAGGTCGGCTTCGTCAAAAATGTCGTGTAAACGTTCGCAATCTGGGCCCCAAGCACACAGATAAACCAGACCAGCTTCAAGTAGCTGAGCCGCAATGCCGTCAATCAAAGAAGGGTCCTCGCTTCGAGTGTCCATCAGAAGGAGTAGACCGAAATACTCTGAAGTACGGCCGATCTTATGTGGCAGTTCAGAGACAGAGTCACAGGCGGTTAGAAAAACCGTCTTAGCAGGTCTGTCTGGCAATGCTTGGCGTATAGCTTCGTCCCAAAGCTTTTCCACATTCGTCTCCGGCCGTCTCTACCGAAAACCGTTAACGCCTCAGAAAAACGCGGCGCCGCCATCGACATTAATCGCTTGCCCGACTACGGCGCTCGACATATCGGAGCACAAAAAGAGGGCGGCTTTCGCAATTTCCATTGCTGTTTGCCCGCGCCCCTGCAAGATCGAACTCAGGAATCCCTTGAGCTGGTCATCAGGGCTCACGTTTAGCTTCTTTGCCAGCGTGTTGCCGAGTTCCTTGCTCATCACCGTTTCCGTCACCGGCCCCGGGCAGATCGCGTTTACGCGCACGCCATTGCGCGCCGCCTCCGCCGCCACGTAGCGCGTCAGTCCCAGCAGTCCGGCCTTCGCCGCCGCATAAGCCGATCCCCAAGAATATGCCGCCTTTGCCGACAAGCTCGAAATATTCAGAATCACGCCGGATTTCCGCGCATACATTCCCGGCAGCGCAAGCTTGCTCAAGAAAAACGCAGCTCGCAGGTGTACGTTGATCACTTTCTCAAACTCCTCAAGCGGGTATTCTTCCACCGGCACGACCGGCCCATAATGCCCCGCGTTGTTCACCAGAATATCCACGCGGCCAAACTGTTTCACCGCCGCCGCGAACACCCGCTCGCAATCCCCCACTTGCGTCAAATCGGCAGTCGCAAAGCCCGCCTTCCCGCCTTCAGCCGCAATCTCTCTCGCGACAGCCGCAATCTCTTTCTCCGTTCGCGCCGTCAGAAAAACCACTGCTCCTTCCTTAGCAAACAACTTGGCCATCGCACGCCCAATCCCGCGCCCCGACCCGGTAATCAATGCGACTTTGTTTTCGAGCAGCATCAGTGAGCCTGGCCTGCGCAAGTTTTGGTTTTCAGGGCAGGCAGAACGTCGGACGGCTCGGGCTCCTTCCCCGTGGAGTTGGGAAGAATGTCCCAGGCCGTGAAGGTCACAATCAGACCCTCCTTTGGAAACACCTGCAGGTTCTGCCCGCCGAAGCCACGGCATGTCCAGACGTAGTCCGGCGAATCCGGCCGTTTGGCCAACCACCACTTGAAACCATACATAAACCGCGACTCGTCGGTTTGGAAGTAGGGCGTCAGCGATTCTTTCACCCATTCGCTGGAGACGATACGCTGGCCATCCCACACACCATTCTGTAGATACAAGTAACCGAGCTTTGCCAGGTCGCTGCCGTTCAGATACAAGCCGCCTTCGGTGTCCACAACTCCCTGATATGTGCGCTTCCATTCATGGCGGATCCCCAGCGGCGCGAAAAGATATTTCTGGCCGTAGTCGTCGATGTCCTGACCGGTTTCTTTCTGAAAGATATAGGCGAGGAGTTCCGTTGCGCCGCTACTGTAGTTCCAGACCTTGCCGGGCTCGGCGGCCATGGGCTTGTCGATCACGTACTGCACCCAGTCGTCCGTGGCTTCCATCAAGCTGGAATCGCTGCGAGGGTCGTCGTATGGCACGTCTTCCTCATGCCATTCCAGGCCTGGGGTCATCGTCAGCACGTCGCGAAAGGTAATGCGGCGCTTGCGGTCGTCCACATTTTTCACTTTGGAGATGTCGAAGTATTTCAGTATCGGCGTATCCAGTCCGGCTTTGAAGTCGCCGCGTTGCATGGCCGCGCCGATGATGATTGAAGTGACTGTTTTGCTGACCGATTGCATCGTGTGCAGATCCGTAGCGTGATAATAGGGGTGCCAGTAAGTATCGAAGTAGTTGTACCGCCCTATAAGGCGAGCGTTCAGCGGCCCGCGTTCCCCGGCTTCCTTCCCATAGATCTTTTGGTAGTCGTGCTGGTAAGTGCGTTCGAAAACTTTCTTGCCACAGCGGAAGACCGCAAAGCTGTCCATCATCTGGGAATATTTTCCCGAGGCCATGTCCTTGTCCAGCCGAAGGAGAACCTGCTCATCCAGCCCCACGCTCGCAGGGCTGGCGGTGGCCCAGCCTTTGGTCGGCCAAAGGGTTTCATTCGCTGGCGGAGTCGCTGCCTTTCCGCCGAGAAGCAGCGCCGATGAGGCCAGAATGATGGATCCCGCAAGGGCAACAAGCATGCCGCGTTTTTTCATGGTTGGCTCCGTCCGAGCACCTTATGGCGCGCCGGAAATGGTGTCAAGCGCCTCCAATCATCCATTCTTTGATTTGGTGCGAACGGCCTGTTCTACGGTAAAATTACAGGGTTATGATCTCTGTCGAGAATGTCACTATGCGCTTCGGCGCCCGCGTCCTGTTTGAGGACGTCACCACCACCTTCATGGCGGGCCGCCGCTATGCCATCTCCGGCCCCAACGGCGCCGGTAAATCCACGTTCATGAAGATCCTGACCGGCGAACAGGATGCGACCCACGGCACCATCACGCGCCCCAAGAAAATCGGCATCCTCCGCCAGGACCAGTTCGCCTTCGATAAATTCCGCGTCCTCGACACGGTCATCATGGGCAACACCACTCTTTGGAAGGCTCTTCAGGAACGCGAAGCCCTGTATGCCAAGCCGCACGACGAACTCACCGACACCGACGGCATGCGCCTCGGTGAACTCGAAGGCATCGTCGGCGAAGAAAACGGCTACACCGCCGAAGCCGACGCCGGCGTGCTCCTTGACGGCCTCGGCATCGAAGCCGATCTTCACGAACGCAAAATGGGCCAACTCCAGGGCGGCCAGAAAGTCCGCGTGCTTCTCGCGCAGGCCCTCTTTGGCAATCCCTCCGCGCTGCTCCTCGACGAGCCGACCAACAACCTCGACCTCGATTCCGTCCACTGGCTAAAGGAATATCTTCTCGAGTATCACGGCGTGCTGATCGTGATTTCGCACGACCGCCACTTCCTGAACAGCGTCTGCACCCACACCGCCGACATCGACTACCAGACCATCATCATGTACCCCGGCGGCTACGACGACATGGTCATCGCCAAGACGCAGATCCGCTCGCGCATGGAAGCCGAAAACGCCGTCCGCGAAAAGAAAATCTCACAACTTAACGATTTTATCGCGCGCTTTTCCGCCGGCACGCGTTCCGCGCAAGCCACCTCGCGCAAAAAAGAAGTCGAACGCCTCCAGGTTTCCGAGCTGGCCCGCTCCAACATCCAGCGGCCGTACATCCGTTTTCAATTTGAAATTCCCTCAGGCCGCGCGCCCCTTGAAATCAAGCACCTGGCCAAGTCCTACGACCACTTGAAAGTCATCTCGAATTTTTCCGCCAACATCACCCGCGGCGAAAAAATCGCCCTCACCGGACGCAACGGCGCCGGCAAGACCACCATGCTGCGGTCCGTCATCCGCAACGCCGGCCAATTCATCGGCGAAGCCGAGCACAAGTTCAAGATCGACTCCGGCAATGTCATCTGGGGACACGAAGTCACCGTCGGCTATTTCCCGCAAGACTTCGGCTACACCATCGACAAATCCAAAGGAATTTCCGCGCTCGACTGGCTCTGGCAGTTCAAGCCTCAGGCCCCGCAGGAAGAAATTCGCGCGGCCCTCGGCCAAATGCTCTTCAGCGGCGAAGACGCGCTGAAGCCCACATCCGGTCTCTCCGGCGGCGAGTGCGCCCGCCTGATCTTCTGCAAGCTGATGATCCAGAAGCCAAACTTCCTGGTGCTCGACGAGCCCACCAACAACCTTGACCTCGAATCCAACAACGCGCTCAACATCGCCCTGCAAAAATACGAAGGGACCGTCCTTCTCGTCACCCACGACGAAGACGTCCTCGAGGAAGTTGCCACCCGCGTCTGGCATTTCCAGGGCGGCAAGATCGAAGACTTCAAGGGCACCTACGAAGACTTCCAGGCCCGCGCCCAAAAGCCCGCAGCGGAACTGGCCAAAGGCCGCAAATAGCTTTCTCATTGTGGGCTTCGGATTCTTCTAATAAAAAAACCGGGAGTGCCCTTAACAGGCGTCCCGGTTTTTAGTTACAGAAGAATGGCCCTCTCGCTACTTCGTCTTCAAGCCCTTCAGCAGATGGCCTACCGCTTCATCCGCCTGATACGGCGTAATGGTCTGCTTGTTGTTCAATTCTTTCCGGCTGATTGCGCGATACGCCAACTTCCTCGGTTCGTGCAACGCCACATCAATCACAAACGTCCCCTCGTGATACCGCACATTCTGGAACGCTACCTCTGGCGGTCCCCAGCCCCATCCGGACCAGCAACCATACGGCCCGCAAGCTGCGCCGGGATACCCTGGATACACGCTCCCCACCGTCGCGCTCTGCGTCTTCACCGCTACGTGATAGTCCACCCAGAAATCGGCAGTCGCCGGATCCGGCACTTGCGTCAAGCCCTTCGAATGCAGGTTCTTCGCAATCGCGGCCTTCAAAGTGGCGCGGTTCGATTCCGTATTCCAGTCGCGGTTGCTCTCCAGGTGCTGCCCGGGTGCCGCTTGTGGTTGCCCCTCGGGCGCAATCACATCGCGCGAAACCACCGCCCTGCCGCCCGCATCGGGCTTTCGACCCTCCGGCGCGTTCAACGGCCGCCACGCCCAAGTCATGCCTTTCGCCACGCGAATATCCGGGTCGCGAATGATCTCAACATTGTCATCGCATCCGGAGAGAAAAAGTCCACCCGCCACAAGACCGGCCATCAGAACTGCGCTCGCTGCTCGTTTGCCTAAGTCCACGGAACGTACCTCCACATTCCATCTAACACGCCTTCCGGCAAAAAGTTGGATGCGCTCAAGCCCAATTTTAATCGTTTTTCAGTGGGGTAGTCTCAAAGCGTCCGAATCTGGCTCAGGAAGGTACGCCCCAATCGGCGGGCGGAAACGTCACCGGCCAGAATTTCGGTGCCGGCCGGTCAAACTCAAACGCAATATGAAAGTGCTCCATGCCGGACTCGTCCACCCGCACCACCCGGCAGCTCATCTCCGACCCCGTGGCCGGATTTGTCAGCAGGAAAGACTGTCCCACGTGCAAGTGGTCCTTCATCTCCATCAACCCGCCGTGCGCATTCACCACCAGCGTTTTCGCTTGCAGCCGAATCTGTCGGCGCTCTTCGTTCTCCGCCAGAACATGGACTGCCATGCTCAGCATCACACGTTCGCTGCGCCGCCGGTTTTTCGCCTCTTGAGTCTCCACCATGAGGATTCTCTTACACCTTATTCTACCTGCCTATGGTCCTCCCGGAACTGTCCATAGTGACAGGTTAAGGTTCATGTTTTCGAGGGGAAACACCAACCCATGCACAGTAAACCCGACTTTGATATGATGGAATCTTGAAATTTCAGTAGTTTAGGAGCCAGATGGCCACCCAAACGGAAACCAAAACCCTGCTCCGTGTGCGTCCCCGCGGGTTCTGCGCCGGTGTCGTTCGCGCAGTCGACATTGTGGAGCTGGCGCTCGAAGCCTATGGCGCGCCGGTCTACGTGCACCACGAAATCGTGCACAACACATACGTTGTCGAACAGCTCCGCCGCCGCGGCGCGATCTTCGTCGAAACCATCGAGGAAGTTCCCTCCAATTCCGTGCTCGTCTTCAGCGCCCATGGCGTCCCTCCCACCGTTCGCCAGGAAGCCAAGGATCGCTCGCTGCGCGTGATTGATGCCACCTGCCCGCTGGTCACCAAGGTGCATCTCGAAGCTCTCAAATTCGCCCGCGAAAAGCGCACCATCATTCTCATCGGCCACAAGGATCACCAGGAAATCGTCGGTACCTCCGGCGAAGCTCCTGATCGCACGCTCGTCGTCGATTCCATCGCCGCCGTCGACGCGCTTCATGTCGAAGAGCCCGAAAGGCTTGCGTTCCTCACGCAAACGACCCTCAGCCTCTATGACACCCAGGAAATCGTGGCCCGCTTGCGCCAGCGCTTCCCCAAAATCATCGGCCCCGCAAGCGACGACATCTGCTACGCCACGCAGAATCGCCAGGAAGCCGTCGAGCAAGTCGCGAAGGACGTCGACCTCATCCTCGTCGTCGGCTCGCAGAACAGCTCCAACTCCAACCGCCTGGTGGAACTCGCCCAGCGACTCGACCGCAAGGCCAGGCTCATCGATTCCGCCAACGATATCGATCCCAAGTGGCTCGAAGGCGTCACTCGCATCGGCCTCACCGCTGGTGCCTCGGCTCCCGAAGTTCTGGTCGAGCAGGTCAGCGAACGCCTTGCCAATTTCGGTTTTACGGACCAGCGCGATCTCGACCTGATTCGCGAGGACGTACGTTTCACGCTTCCTCCGGAACTGCAGTCGATCGCGCCCGCGCCGCGGCGTTGATTGCGCCTGGCGCGTCCAAGCAAGTTTGCAAAGCTTTGCCGGGCAGGTGAGTACCCCGGCGCAATCCCCTGGCACCCGGCAATTCCGCTGTAGCGGCCACTTTCAAGTGGCCGCGCAACTGGTCAAGCAAGCGGCCAGGCGATTATCCGCAAGACCAGGACGAGGAGCGTACCTTGGCGGTTAAGATCGTTCGTCAGCCGAACAAAATTGCCATCATCGGAGCACCTTCCAGCGCCGCCGCCTTCCTCCCCGGAAGCGAAAAAGCCCCCGCCGCCCTGCGCGCCGCCGGCATCGTCGAACGCCTCCAATCCATCGGCTATGAAGTCACCGACCTCGGCGATTGCGCACCCCGCCTTTTTGCCGATGACGACGAACACAAGCGGGCCCGCAACATCCCCGAAATCGTCGCCTCGCTCAACGACCTCAAGCCCCGCGCCGAACTGGGCCTTAAATCCGGCGCTCTCCTTCTAGTCCTCGGCGGCGATTGCACGCAGATCATTGCACTGCTCACCGGAGCCCGGCGCTACTACAAGCACATAAATTTGTTGTGGTTTGATCGCGACGCCGACCTCAACACGCCCGCCAGCACGCCTTCCGGCCGCCTCGACGGCATGGGTCTCGCTAGCATCATCGGCAAGGGCTCGCCGGAACTCGTGCGCTTCTGGGGAGAGCCGCCGCTCGTTCGCGAGCCCGACGCGCTCATCTACGGACTGAGGCGCGTGGATCAACCAGAAGTTGATTTTTTAGCACGCACACCACTGCGCCACGTCTACGCCGCGGACATCACCCTGCAAGGCGCCGAAAAATCAGCGCACGACGCCCTCGCACACTTGCACACCGACGCACGCGAATTCATGCTGCACGTGGATCTCGACGTCATCGCGCAGGAAGAGTTCCCCGCCGTGAACGTGCCGGACTCCGGCGGCCTTTCTTTCGCCGAAGTTCGCGCCTCATTTGTAGAGTTTGTGAAGCAGAAAAATCTGCTGGGCGTCGATATTGCTCAATACAACCCGGACAAGGACCCGGACGGAGCGGGTGCCAGAAAAATTGTGGATCTGCTTGCCGACGGGCTCGCTGCCCGCCTCGAATCGCTGGCCGCGCTCGCTCCTCCAGCGGCATCACCCGCGACCGAAGATACCTCTTCCACCACCGCCTGAATCAAGCCGGCAGGTCTCTCCTCGGTGAAATGAAGACCGGAGTCGGGGGTTCGGTTTCTGCAAGTCCAATCGTAAATTGACACAGGATGCAGGTCTTTCCGTGCTGTTCGAGCCGGTGATACGCGGTCGCGTAATCCGCCTGCAATTTTTGCAACTCGTCGCCGATGCTCTTCCCCTTCAGCCCAAAGCGCGAAACTTCCTCACAGCGCTCTCTCCAGTTCACCAGCGCCCGCTGCGAATCCTTCAAAAGCTTCTCGTAGTCCGAACAGATGGCGTCGTTCATGGCGAGTTCTTCCATGATTTCACCCTTAACTGCATTCACTCTTCTCATGTTCCCACTTCCTTTGTTCTGTCCGTTGAAGGGGAATGCATGTAAGCGGCCACTCGCCTAAGTACCGCTATTTGACTGCACTGACAAGCAGACTCAGGTATTCCCTGGCCCGTTCCAGTACCCAAGAAAGTTTTCTTCGCCGCCCCATTTTGTAATTCTTACCTACCCACCCGGGAACGCCAACTCCGCCCCATCCCGCGAATTTTGCGGGATGTTTATCCAGAATGGCATTCCTCGGGTGATGAGTGGCCACCTCTTACTGGTCCAAGAACTCCGGATCGCCTGCTCTTCGCGCCGTTTGTGCAGGCTGGGTCCGTTCCACTTACCTCCTGCACCGATTCAGGCCTTTTTCTGTGCAGTTACAAGCCGCGCGCGAATCAACCAATAAATCATCACGATCAAGATCAAGATCAACGGCAAATCCAAAATCTGGCTTCCGCGAATCGCCGCCGGAAAATGTTGCTGCTTTCCCAGGAAGGAAAACGCGGCGATCAGAAACGCCAAGCACATTCGCCACACGTGACGCCGGATGCGTGGCGAGCCAGAAACGCCCCTGCGAACCAGCATCCGTACGTCCATCGCGGCCGCCGACAAACTCAAGCATCCAAAGACCAGGTAGGGACCCGGGGGATACCCCTCTTTCAATCCGGTCGCGCTGTGTGCCGCTTCCCATCCGTAGAGCAAGCCGCCGCTCCCCGCCGCCAGCGCTAAAAACAGCAGGCCAAATTCTGTGAGGCCCGTTTCTCCCTCTTTGCGCAACACGGTCAGCCAACCCGTTGCCACCAGGTAGAACGTCACCACGCCTCCCAAAACGGTGCCCATGTTTGGTTTGATAAATGCCGCTATTCCCACGCCGCTTGCGGACATGATCAGCATGGACACGAAAAACACGTTCCCCGCCATCCGATGCCAACGCCAGCCTTTGCGAAATAGCAACGCCGCCGTTCCGGAAAGGAGTCCGACGATAGCGCTGCAAATATGAACGATCAAAAGAGGTGAATACACCATGTTGATTCTCCTGGTTGCTTGCCGAACGGATGTCGTGAATTCAGCGCGCGTTCAGCTTCTGCAACATCAGCACGGCCCCGTGGTTTTTGGGGTTTAGTTGCAGCGATTTTTCATAGTTGGCCACGGCCTGCGCTTTGTCGCCGTCATCCATATACCCCTCAGCCAGGCTGTCATAGGTGTTGGCTGAGTTCGGGAACGCTTCAACGTTCATCTGGAAAATGCGGATAGCATCCTTGAATTTATTCGCGCGAATCAGTTCGTAGCCGAGATTGTTCAGCTCGTTCTCGTCGAAGTTGTAGCCCGCCGCCCCAGCGCTCCTCAACGCGTGGTATTGCTTCTCCGCGGCATCCATCCCGCTGGACGCGATCGTTGCCGAGAGCGTTTGCGCGATCGATATCCGGGTATCCAACGCGGCTTTGACGCGAGGCACCCACGATCCCACACTCACGGCGGCAATTCCCGCGCCCATCGCCAGCGTCAGCACAAACAAAATCCCGGCCGTAGCCATGCGCCGGAGCGCGCCCGGACGGTCCTGGGCCCACAGATACAATTCAAGCGCGCCGAGGGGAAGAAGATACTGAGCGAATGTCCAGAAGGTGATTAGCGGCCCGCTAAACGTCGTCGAGTCGAAACCAATTGGGCCGAACAGGACCAACGTCAGCGTAAATCCCAGCCGGATGAACCAGGAGGCGCTCGCGACGAGGAACAGGCGGAGAGCCCAACGGCGATGAGTGGTGAAGTTCCGTGCGATCGCAAAACGCAGCGCCATCACGGCGCAGAAGATGATCAGCACGGCGCCAAGCACGGAAACCACATGTTGCGTAGTGTCGCCAACGAGCCTTCTGCCCGACACTGTTAAATAAATGCCGGTGATCGCCTGGGTGAACGCACCCAGCACAAACAGGCGCCCATTCCAGCGATGAAAGGCCGGGAAACGATTTCGCACGCCGGGAATCAACTGCAGCGCTCCAGCAATACTGATCACCGTGGCGAAAATTATGTGCCCGGCCAGCGCGGCGTTGCCCATTGTTGCGCCGGATTCGTACCCGTGTGCAAGGATTTTATTCCAAGCCTGAAAATTTCCACGCAGCGCCGTCAGCCCATAGAACGCCGCCACCGAAATCGCGAATGCAAATTG
>Ga0210399_10004116_pt1 | contig 11292 bp, 11 predicted proteins | sample IncBWC14MmetaG_FD_150865 | JGI IMG/M metagenome (GOLD analysis project Ga0210399, IMG submission 150865) | Forest soil microbial communities from Barre Woods Harvard Forest LTER site, Petersham, Massachusetts, United States - Inc-BW-C-14-M | ecosystem: Environmental > Terrestrial > Soil >...
GTGAGTGAGCTGTTTCACGTCGTGGCCTTGCGCGTCCATGGAGAAGACGTTCATGGTGCCGTCGCGGTCGGAGAGGAAATATACGCGGCTGTTCCAGAACATCGGGTTGTGCGATGTGCCGACGTAATCGGGAGTGAGGAGAACGGCTTCGGTGCCGGAATCGTAGCGCCAGATATTTTCAGCGGTGCCGCCCTGGTAGCGCTTGGTGGAGCTTCCTTGCCAGGGCAAGCGGGTGAAGAAGAGAGATTTTCCGTCGGGAGTGAACGCCCCTTCGGAGGATTGGGAGAGAGGGAAAACTTCGCGTTGGCCGTTTGCATCGACGGCGACCAGTTTGGGATCGGGGAGAGTGGAATATCGGCGGGTGCGGAAAAGGACGCGGCCGTCGGGAGTCCAGCCGGCGACTATGGCTCCCGCGTCCCAGGTCCGGCGCTGGGGCAGGCCGCCGTCGACGGGCATGGTGTACACATCCAGTGGGCCTTCATAGTCCGCGCTGAAGGCGACGGTTTTTCCGTCGGGAGAAATGGCAGCGTTGATTTCTTGCCCAGGGCTGGAAGTGAGGCGGCGCGCGGGGCCGCCTCTGACACTGACGGACCAGAGATCGCCTTCGGCGGTGAAGATGACTGTGTCACCGTGGATGGCAGGGAAGCGGTAATAGCCCGGGCGCGTGGGAGAGGCGTTGTCGGCGTTCAACGGAAGGCCGAGCAGTAGCACAGTAGCGGCGAGAATGAATGCGCGGCGCAGTTTTGCAATTAAGAGATTCATGGCGGAGACAGCTCCTGGCTTGCGCAGCGCCGGCACGTGCAGCGGAGGATTGGCGGCTGGGCAAGCGAGAGTGGAATGCTTCAAGACTGCCGGAAGCGCGGATGAGTTTCCGGCGGCAAAGAGTATACAACGCTCGAGAGGAAGAGCACTGGTTTGGTGAAATGCGGGCTTGTGCTACATTGAAATCACCCACTCAAAGAGATGAAAACCGCACAGACCAAGGCCGTCAATGTTCGCGCCGCGAGGGGAAAGTACTCCGTGGCGTGCAGGCGCGGGGTGGTTGAGCAGGCGCAGAAAGAGATTGCGCAGCTGGGAAAATTCTCGAGCGTGCATATATTGTCTTCGCCGCTGGTGTGGCACGCGCTGGAGAAGAAGATTCGGAGCGGGATCCCGGCGCGTCTTGCGTCGTTCGTACACCTGTTTGATGACGCGGAATCGGAGAAAAATCTGCAGTCGGTGGAGGGGTTGGCGCAATCGCTGATTGCGGCAGGAGCGGACCGGCATGCGTTGATTGTGGCGATTGGCGGGGGCGTGGTGGGAGACGTTGGCGGATTTGTGGCCGCGTCGTATTTGCGCGGGGTTGCGCTGGTGCAGGTGCCGACGACGCTGGTGGCTCAGGTGGACAGCGCGATTGGTGGTAAGACCGGCGTGAATCTCCCGGAAGGGAAGAATCTGTTGGGGGCGTTTTATCCGCCGAAGCTGGTGCTGGCGGATCCGGAACTTCTGGCGACGCTGCCGGAGCGCGAATTTCGCGGCGGGCTGGCGGAAGTGATCAAGTACGGCGTGATTGCGGATGGGAAGCTGTTTGCGTTTCTGGAAAAACAGATGGATGCGATTTTGCGTCGTGATTCGGGGGCGCTGGAGTATGTGATTGGGCGTTCGATTGCGATCAAGGCGCAGGTGGTGAGCAAGGATGAGAAGGAATCCGGTTTGCGCGAGATTTTGAATTTTGGGCATACGTTTGGGCATGCGCTGGAGTCGGTGACGCGGTACCGGCGTTTTCAGCATGGCGAGGCGGTGGCGTGGGGGATGATGTGCGCGGCCTTGCTGGGGCATGAAGTTGCGGGGACTCCGGCGGACGCGGTGTCGCGCATTGTGGCGCTGGTGCGCAGGATCGGGCCGCTGCCGCCGTGGCCGGAAGTGAAGCCACGAGAGATTATGGATGCGATGCGGTCGGACAAAAAGGCGCGCGGAGGAAAGTTGCGGTTTGTGCTGGCGAAAAAATTGGGACAGGCGCGGACGTTTGACGACGTGGCAGAGAAAACGGTGGAGTGTATTCTTCGCTACGCGCCGCAGGTATTTGTGAAGCCGGTCGAATCGCTGGGTAAGTGTAATGGTTGAGGCCGGAACGCTACCGAAAGGTACGCAACCTGAGGGGGCGACCAGCGAGCAGGACGCTTCGCGAAAAGTGCGCGAAATGTTTACGCGGATCGCGCCGCGATATGACCTGTTGAACCACCTGCTTTCCGGGCAGATGGACAAGCGATGGAGGGCGCGCACGGCGAAGGAACTGCGGCCAATTCTTGAGCGAGCCGACGCACGGGTGCTGGATCTTTGTTGCGGGACCGGCGATCTGGCGTTTTCATTGTCGCGCAAAGCTCGGGCAAAGATTATTGGGGCGGATTTTTCGCACACGATGCTGGTGCGGGCGCAGGCGAAGGCGAAGGCTGTTGCGGAGGCGAATGGATCGGCTCCGGTGCCGTTTTTCGAGGCGGATGCGCTGCGGTTGCCGTTTAGGGATGCTTCGTTTGATTTGGTGACCACGGCGTTTGGTTTTCGGAATCTTGCGAATTATGAGGCGGGTTTGCGCGAAATTATGCGGGCGCTGAAGCCGGGCGGCACAGTGGCGATTCTGGAATTCACCGAGCCTGCGCCTGGATTTATTGGCGATGCTTACCGTTTTTATTGCCAGAACGTACTACCTAAGATTGGCGGGCTGATTTCCGGAGATTCCGCGGCGTATGCCTACTTGCCGAAGTCCGTGGCGCGGTTTTTCCATCCCCATGAGTTGGCCGGTTTGATGGGCGAAGTGGGTTATACGAAAGTGCGCTATGTGCTGATGATGCTGAAGTCGGTGGCGATTCACATCGGCGTGAAGGCCTAGCTCTTTTTTCTGGCATAAATGAAATCGTACTCGTCGGTCCAGGTTTTGCCGTGGTCGGCGGAGGCCTGGCTGAATTGCCGGACTTTATCGGGGCTCAGCGGGAAAAAGCGCAGATGGCGCTGGTTGGAAGTGCCGTCCGGTAGGTTTTGATCCTGGGTGTAAAAATCCATCACGCCGTCTTTCAATCCGCCGTAGAAGTGAATCATGCCTGCGCTGTTGTCCACCCAGAACTGCTCCCATCGTTTCTCCGCCGTGTTGTAGACGTTGTAGCTTTTTCCGGCGTAGAGGCTGTTCTTGCTGATCCAGTTTTCCACGATGACACAGTCGCCGAGGCTTAGCTCGATGCGGCTGTCTCCCGCGGGCATTTCACCTTTTGCGGTGACCACGCTCCATTCGCCAATCCAGAAATCGAATTGACGGAACTCGGGGCCGTATTTGCAGGGGGCCTGGGCGCGTTTGGCTTGCTCGACGAGTTTGGCAAACCGTGAATCGTTGTGTAGGGAAACCAGGTCGGCGTCGGAGGAGAGTTGGTCTGGAAGGGCGTAGCCAGCTTTCAGAGCTTCGTCGAGCGCAGTGAAAGCGGCAGTGGGATTTCCTTTCAGCGCCTGTGTTTCGGCGAGGGCGTATTGAGCGAGGTAGCGGGGCGTTCCGGCCGATTCGGCTGTGGTGAACGAAGCGAGCGCGGCATCGTATTTGCCGAGAGATTTTTGCGCCGTGCCGAGGCGGTACCAGAAGCGGGCGTTTGCCGGAGTCTTCTGCGAGAGGGAGGAGTAGGCGCCTTCAGAGGCTTTCCAGTCGTGGGCCTGGTACGCCTTGTCAGCGGCGGTTTCCGCCTCGCCGGGAATGGGAGTTTGAGCGGGGGAGACGGCAGCGAAAATCAAGAACACGAAACAATGAGCGGCGGTGCGCGGAGTCCAGTGCATGTACTTCTCCTCTCGGGAGAGCAGCGGTGGACACACTCGCGATGCAGCCTTCGCCACAGGGACAACAGGTTGTACCATACGCGCGACGGGGAAGGAAGCGTCTTGCGCCATGAGGCAGATATGAATTCTGGCGTCCAAGTGTTTGCCGGGAGCATCTACAAGGTGGGAGTGATCCGCTACGTGGATGTGCCGAGGGAGGTGTCGAAGAAATTTGGCAGCGGAGCCCATGTGCCGGTGATTGGGACGGTGGAGGGCGTTCCAGTACGGACCACGCTTGTGTCCCGTGGCAAGGGCGCCTATCGGATGGCAATCCACGGGGACGCTCGAAAGAAGTTGCGTGTGGATAGCGGGGCAGTGGTGGAAGTGGCGATCCAGTTGGATGAAGAATCGCGCGAGCCGGCCTTGCCGCCGGCGTTGGTGCTGGCTTTGCGGAATTCTCCTAAGGCGCAGCGGAGATTCCGGGCGATTACGACGGCGTTGCGGCGGCAGATTGTGCGGTACCTGGTGGCGGTGAAGTCGCAGGAGACGCTGGAACGGCGAGTGAACCGGTTTGTGGCGCAGTGGCAGCGACTGGAACCCGTGAAGCAAGCGAAGGAGAAGAAGGGAAGGAAGGGCGGGAAATAGCCAGTTTGGAACACCCTCGGAATTGTGTGTAGTGGAGTATTGACTGATACGACTAGCCTATTGTGGCAACACGGAAGGAGTCAGTAGTCTCAGCGGGACGGACGATGGTCGGAAGGAGAACCACGCCATGAACCGAACACAGACGGAGTCGCAAACCAGGGAGACGAGCGTGGCCGAACTGGCGCTGCGCGAACTGCAGGACCGCATCGAAGCCAGCGGCCTGGAATCCAGCTACGCGGAACTAGTGTGCGATTTGTGCGTGGGCCAAGTGTCGCTGGAAACAGCTTTTGGAGAGATTCACCAGAAGGCGATGGAGAAGATGGTGGAGTTGCTGGACACCCGGATTATGGAAGACGAAATTGCGCTGGAGGCTTGCCTGGAAAAGATTGCGCAAGAGTCGGAACGAGTGGCGTGGAATGCGCTGGAAAAGGGCACTGAAGCGTTGCGCGAAGGACTGGCGATACTTGAGGGCGCGGAGACGCTCGGCGACGGTGGCTACGTCAATTAAGAATTAATCGGCATTTCTGTTTTTCCCCTTCTAATAGCCACCCCTGCATGAGCTTGTTCCCGCCCGGCCACCTGAAGGTGGCCGCTACGGCTAAAAAGGGGCTGGTTTAAACGCGCTTGAGGACGATGGCGGTGAGGTCGTCCATTTGTTTGGTGCCGGCCGCAAAACGCAAAACTTCCTGATGGAGTATGGAAATAATTTCAGCGGCGGATTTTTCGCGCGCCGCGCGGATAGTTTGCGCCAGCCGATCGTGTCCGAACTGTTCTTCGCGGGCGTTTTCCCATTCGAAGAAACCGTCGGTGGCCAGGAGGAGAAGATCGCCCGAGGCCATTTCGAGGCTGTACGGCGGGTCCGAGAGAAATGCTTCGGAGATGCCGAGGGGCAATCCGTGCGCTTCCAGCAAGTCAAAACGGTCACTTTTCCGGGTATAGAGGAACAGCGGGGCGTGGCCGGCGGAGAGCAATTCCACGGTGGGGCTGTCCGCGCCGAAGATTGCGGTGACGAAAGTGATGAAGCGGCCTTCGCGGACATCCGCGGCCACGGCGGAATTGATTTCTTCCATCGCTTTGAGAAAAGAATCCTGATTGCGGAAATTTGCGCGCGCATAAGCTCGGCAGACCGAGGCAAGCAGGGCGGGGCCGATGCCGTGTCCGGTTACGTCAGCCAAGGCCGTGACGAACCTGCCATTGGAAAGGGGTTGCCAGTCGTAGTAATCGCCGCCGGTTTGATCGGCGGGCTGATTCCAGGCAGCAATGTCCCATCCGGCGACCTGCGGCATGGAGTGCGGCAGAAGCGATTGCTGGATGGAGCGCGCGACGTCGAGGTCGTGCTGCAGGTGCTCGATCTGGCGGCGGGTTTCGGCTTCGCGCAGCGCGGCTTCGACCTGGGCACGAAATTCGCGGGCCACGACAGCGGCGGTGACTCCCACAACAATCAGGCTGATGGCGTAGGTGATTACATTTTTTTGCGGCGAGTAGAGGGAATTTTCCATGCTGTGTTGCATTGGCCGCCAGCCAAGATGATACGCGGCGGCGAGATAACTGCCGGAGGCGAGGAATCCGCAGAGCGCGCTGAGCGGCGGGTGGAGGCGCAGGATCGTGAGCATCAGCAGGAGAAAATAAATCAGGAAGGATGGATTCGCAAGCGGGCGGTAGCCGGGTTGGATGACGGAGCTTGCGGCGCTGGCGATGCTGACTGCGGGCAGAGCGATCTCCAGAGAAATATTCAGGAACCAGAAAACTTTCGCCAGCGGCTTCGAATCGCGGATGGAGCGGCCCAGGGCGAAGAGGGTGATGAATTCGATGACAGCGAGGAGGCCAATCAGTGTCAGGAACATGTAGAGCGTGGAAAGATTATCGGGAGTGGGCGCGAGAAGGGTGCGCGTGCCGCGGAGAACGAGGATGAAGGCCAGTAAGGCGAGGAGGAGGTAAATGCGCAGGCGTTCGCTTTGCCGCAGCGCTTGCTGGAACGCGGGCGATTGAGTTTGCAGATCGCTCATGGGGCGCCCTAGGAGCCGGGCGATGCGCGACACCCGTGCGAGGTATTTTCGCGGAGAACCCGCTTAAACACAAGATTCAGTGGAAATGTGTGAGGCGCGCTTTAACGAACCCAGCCGGGGTCGCCGCCGGCTTTACGCACGGCATCTTCCAAGTCGGCTACCTGTTGCTTGAGGGATTCGACTTCGGCTTTTTTTGCGTCCACCTTGGCATGCTTTTCGTTGACGTCGGAGCGGTTGTACTGCTGCATCAGGGCTTTCTGGGGATCCGGGTAGTACTGCACCTCGTCCTTGCTTAATTCGCGCTGCAAAACGTCGAGTTCCTGTTCGGATGCGGCCAGCTTGGCGCGCAGTTTGCTGGCGCGCTTGTGCCAATAGGCTTCGGTTTTGGGATCGTCGGCGGGATCGGTGGAATTTTGTCCTGACTGGCCCTCCGCTTGCGGCTGCCCGGCATTCTTACTGGCTGCATCAGCGGCTGGGGGAGGAGCAGGGGGTGGCGCGGAGGGAATGTCGTCGTTGGTGAAAACTTTTTTCGGCTTCGGAGCGGCCTTTTGCTCGGCGCGTGCTTTGCGTGCAGCATCGGCGACGGGATCGCCGGTGGATTGTTGGGTGGTGGCCTGTTGCGCGGAGACAGCGAATGGCGAAAAGCCGAGAAGGGCGGACAGGGCCGATACTCGAAGAAGAGCCGATGAATCCATGGTTACCTTCCTCCACTGGAGCAGCCAGGGAGCTCCCAAGACTTGGACTTTTACCGCAAGACCTATTGTAACGCTTTGTTGGGCGCGAGGGATGTGCGTATGCCAAAGGATAACGGGCCGGTGGGCCAGTCTACTGGTTTACGAGGGATAGGAGCCAGGGCAGCGCGTAGGCCACAGCCAGGGCGCCTATGCCTAGAAAGGTCCCCAGGGGGAGTTGGTATTCGGCGGCGATCACCCAGCGGATGCTGGCTACGTTGCCGAGGCCGCGTTTTGCCGCGCGCTCCGCTACATCCCGTTTCCAGCCGAAAAGATAGAGACTCCCAATCCACAGAAGGCCGATGACGCTGCCAAGAAGAGTGCCGAGAAGGATGGTGAGGAAGGCTCCGCGAGGGCCCAGGAACGCGCCGACCATAGCCATCATTTTGACGTCGCCGAAGCCCATGCCTGCGCGTTTGCGGACGAGTTTGTAAAGTGCGGCGGTGCCCCAAAGGAGCATGCTGCCGACGAGCGCTCCGAGGATGGAGTTGAGCACGTTGAAGGATAGGTCGGTTTGAAATGGAAATTTTCGAAAGCCGAGAAGGAAGAAAAACATTCCGGCGGTAGGGTCGGGAATTGGAACGCGGAAGGCCAGCACAATGCCCATCGCCAGTCCTGGGAAATTGACAAGGTCGGGCAGAAGGCGGACGCGAAAATCGGTGACCACGAGGACGATGATGAGGCAGGAGAAGAGGATCCATTTCAGGGTGAGGAGGGTGATGCCGTATTCATAGAAGGTGAGGACGAAAATCAGACCGGAGGCGAACTCAACGAACGGGTACATCGGAGAGATGGGCAGGCTGCAGTTGCGACATTTGCCGCGCAGGAGCAGCCAGCCGAAGACGGGGATGTTGTCGTAAGGCTTGATGGGTTTGAGGCAGCGGGGGCAGCGGGAGCCAGGAGAAACGATGGAGACGCCCTCTGGGATACGAGAGATGCAGACATTCAGGAAGCTGCCGATGACGATACCGAAAACAAAGAAGAAAAAGGGGTTCACAGTTTCGACTGTGCCACAGGCGGGAAGGAGGCTCAACGCGGGTGGCGGCGGGGCGTGTCGCATGGCTAACGGTTGGATGCGAATTGGCGATGCTGTTTGACACGGCAATTGTTGTGAGGAGCGGCACCGTTTGTTTGGGCGCTGGGAGAGTGTCCGCTAAACTGGAAGTCTATGGCGATGAGCAGGTATGAGCACTGGATACGCCGGTATGAGCACCGGCGCTGGGCTACGGACGACAACCGGATGGTGCGGCCGTTTGAGTGGGGATTGGAGCACATTGGCGGCGATTCTGAGTGTGCGGACCCGCGGGGATTTGTGCGGGAATATGCGTGCGAGGCGATTGAGAAGAGTGCAGAGTGGTATGCGCCAGAGGAGGTGCGGGATTACCGGCTGGACGCGGAGAATGTGCTGACGTTTACGAGTCCGGTGGAATCTCCCTGGCCGGAAAATAATCTGGTGCATGGGCAATTCTTCCCCGCGCGGAAGCAAGGGCCGGCGGTGCTGGTGCTGCCGAACTGGAATGCCAAGTGGCATGGGCAGGTGGCGCTTTGCCACTGGCTCCAGCGAATGGGAATTTCGGCGATGAAGATGAGCCTGCCGTATCACGACCGGCGAATGGCGAAGGGGCACGAGCGGGCGGACCAGTTGGTGGGGCCGAATATCGGGCTGACGCTGGCGGCGAACCGGCAAGCGGTGAAGGACGCGCGGGCTTGCTTGAGCTGGCTGGAGCAACAGGGGTACACGCGGCTGGGGATTTTGGGGACAAGCATTGGATCATCGGTGGGCTACATTACTTTGGTGCATGACAAGCGCGTGCGGGCCGGTGGATTTTTTCATGTTTCCACTTATTTTGCGGACGTGGTGAGCAAGGGGATGACTACGAATCACGTTTGGGAGGCGCTGCGGCATGAAGTTTCAGTGGATGAGTTGCGGGAATTTTGGGCGCCGGTGAGTCCGATGCCGTATGTGGAGCGGGGGATGGGGGCGGATCGGAATACTTTTATGGTGTATGGGAAGTATGATCCGACGTTTTTGCCGGAGTTGACGCAAGAGATGCTGAGGGCGCTGCGGAAGAGCGGGGCCGAGCCGCGGACCCTGGAGTTGCCTGTGGGGCATTATTCGCTGGAGCTGGCGCCGTTCAGTTATATTGCGGGGTGGCGGATGTTTACGTATTTTCTGGAAGCGCTGGCATAGCAGCCCATTGACAGCCAACCGTGTGAACGGCGGCATCTACCATGGTAGACAGGATTCTACCTCGGTAGATGCTATGAGCTTGAATATCAAAAACCCAGAAGTTCACCAACTCGCCAAAGAACTAGCCGAATGAACCGGCGAGAATATGACACAGGCGGTGGGCATTGCAGTAAAGGACTGACTGATGAGAGTTCGCAGCGAACGCAAGAAGAAACCTATGTCCGTAAAAGACATGATGGCTTTGGGGAAGCGCGTTCGCAGCAAGATCAAGGGACCGCTCGTTGATCATGCGGGACTCCTCTATGACGAACGTGGACTGCCGGGATGATCTTGGACACTTCGTCGATTCTTGCCATCCTGCGGGATGAGGAAGACGGTTCCAGCTTCGCAGAAAAAATCCGCGCGGCGGGCATTTGCCGCATTTCCGCGGCAACGTTTGTAGAACTCAACATGGTTCTGGAAGCGACTGCCGGTGACCCGGCATTCTGGCGTGTGACATTTTTTTGGGAAACTTTCGGAAGACTGACGTGAAGCGGCGGCCTGACACTTTTGCACGAACGCTCATAAGCCCCGCCGCAAGCCGGAGAGTCCTTAGTGCAAGACTTTTGCGATGGCGCCTTGATCGACGAGGGCCGCGATGATGTTGATGTCGGGAGCGAGAGGGCGGTCGGCGGTGACGTTTGGGGAGGCGGCGCGGACGGTGTCGTAGGCCTTTTTCGCCAGGGTGCCGGTTTGCAACGGGGCTAGGAGATCGATGCCTTGGCAGGCGCAGAGTAGTTCGATCGCCAGGATGTGGCGGAGATTGTGGAGCATATGTTCGAGGCGACGGGCGCCGCTCATTCCCATGCTGACGTAGTCTTCCTGATTGCCGGAAGTAGAAATCGAATCGACCGAATGCGGAGTGGCTAGAGCGCGATTTTCGCTGGTTAGGGCGGCGGCTGTTACTTGGGCGATCATGAAGCCGGAGTTGAGGCCCGGGTCGGGCGTGAGGAAGGCAGGGAGCATGCTGGTTAGCGGGTTGGTCATCTGCTCGATGCGGCGCTCGGCGATGCCACTGAGAGTGGCGATGGCGATCGCGACTTGATCCGCGGCCATGGCTAGCGGCTGGCCGTGAAAATTTCCGCCGCTGACGATGTCTCCCTCGCCGTTTGCTTTGACGAATACAAGCGGATTATCCGTGGCGCTGTTGAGTTCTACGAGGGCCATTTCGCGGGCTTGAACGAGAGAGTCGCGGACTGCGCCGTGGACTTGCGGGGTGCAGCGCAGGCTGTAGGCGTCTTGGACGCGGTTGTCTTTGTCGGGCGCGCGGTGGGATTCGCGGATCTGGCTGCCTTCGTTGAGGTGTGCGAGGTTGCGGGCGGTCTTGCCAGCTCCGGCGTAGGCGCGGGCGTGCATGATGCGGGCGTCGAACGCGCCTGGGCTGCCCCGCAGGGCGTCTAGGGAAAGAGAAGCGGCTACGTCGGCGGTGTCAGCGAGAGTGTCGGCTTCGAGGAGCGCGAGACTTAGCAGCGCGAGCATACCTTGCGTGCCGTTTAGAAGGGATAGGCCTTCTTTTGCTTCGAGCGCGACTGGAGTGATACCTGCGCGCTTCAGCGCTTCGCTTCCCGCGAGCTTTTCATGCTTCAGCTGTGCTTCCCCTTCGCCGATCACTACCTGCGCGAGGTGCGCGAGAGGCGCGAGGTCGCCAGAAGCACCTACGGAACCCTGGGAAGGGATCACCGGGTGCACGCCGGCATTTAGCATGGCGCAGAGTGTTTCAACTACCACTGGACGGACGCCGCTTAACCCTTTGGCGAGAGCGTTAGCACGAAGAAGCATCATCGCGCGAACTTCTGGTGCGGAGAGCGGTGTACCGACGCCGCAGACGTGCGAGCGGACGAGATTGATTTGCAATTGGCGGACTTGTTCGGCGGAGATACGTACGGAGGCGAGTTTGCCGAAGCCGGTGTTG
>Ga0210399_10004117_pt1 | contig 11290 bp, 9 predicted proteins | sample IncBWC14MmetaG_FD_150865 | JGI IMG/M metagenome (GOLD analysis project Ga0210399, IMG submission 150865) | Forest soil microbial communities from Barre Woods Harvard Forest LTER site, Petersham, Massachusetts, United States - Inc-BW-C-14-M | ecosystem: Environmental > Terrestrial > Soil >...
CCAATGAGTCCAGAAGCCCCGGTCCAAACCGTTTTGACGTGTGCCCAATGCGGACGGGCGTTCGCGCACTCGGATTTGGTCCAGATCGCCGGAAACTGGGTGTGCGCCGATTGCAAGCCGGCATTTCTGAGCCGGGTGATGGCGAGCGGCGCTGCTGGGGCGTCTCCACTGGCTTGGCGTTACGGCGGATTTTGGATCCGCTTCGGCGCGCGCTTCATTGACGGCCTTATTTTCACGGTTCCCGCCCTGATCTTCGCCGCTGTGTTCATACCAAATCTGATCCGCGCGGGAAGGCAAGCAGGCAATCCGGCCAGCGCACCCAACCCGGCGTTTGCAGCCTTCGGCTTTATCACTTTCTTTCTGGTTTTTTTCCTGGTGGGAGGTTGCTACGAGATTTTAATGCTGAAGTATCGCAGTGCAACTCTCGGAAAGATGGCGAGCGGGCTAAAGGTCATCCGATCCGACGGCCGCAGTTTGAGTTGGGGCGTATGCTTTGGGCGCTTCTTCATGTGGAATGTTGTTACCAGCGGCATTCCCTACTTAAATTCCGTCCTCATGCTGGTTAGCGCGATCATGTTGGGGGTGGACGACGAGAAGCGAGCCTTGCATGACCGTGTGTGTGACACTAGGGTGATATATAAACAGGGCGTAGCGTGAACCTGAGCATCAATCCCTTTACGGCAAGGGGGGATACACAATGAGCCAGGAAGCTCCAGTCGAAACAGTCTTTTCGTGTTCCCAATGCGGACGGACGTTCGCGCACTCGAATTTGGTCCAAATCGCCGGAAACCGGGTGTGCGCCGAGTGCAAGCCGGCGTTTCTGAGCCGAGTGATGGCGAGCGGCGCTGCAGTAACTTCTAAATGGCACTACGCTGGGTTTTGGATTCGCGCCCTCGCACGGTTGATTGATGGGATTGTTCTGGGGAGCACACAAGCCTTGATCGCATTGCTGTTTTTTGGCACTTTCGGAGCGCAGTTCTTGCCCAGCGTGACGCGGTCGGCGCCTATCGGCCTTCGGCTGAGCTTCCAATTCCTTTCCTATGCGATTGCGATTGCATACGAGACGGTGTTGCTGCGTTATCAAGGAGCGACGCTGGGGAAAATGGCGTTAGGGCTCAAGGTGGTTCGAAGCAATGGAGAATCGCTCGGATGGGGCATCTCTGTCGGGCGATATTTCATGTATATCGTCAGCGGCATCATCCTGCTCATCGGGTACATCATGGCTGGGTTTGATAACGAGAAGCGGGCGTTGCACGATCGGGTTTGTGACACGCGGGTGATCTACAAACGGAGCCTGGAGTGAACCTTAGCATCAATCCCTTCAATGCCGGCTCGGGCCCGCCGGGGACTTCAGCAGGCCGTGACCCGGCGTCGGAGCCCATTGGACCTGGGACAGTAACCTGTCCTCACTGTTCGCTGGACATACCGGCTGATTCACGATGGCAAAGTTGTCCCTACTGCCAGAAATGGCTGCAGATCGGCGTCTGGCCAGCGGTTCCCCAGAACAACAATGCAGCGACCGCGCTTTCGGACCAGGCGACATGTTTTTTCCATCCAGACAAGGCGTTTCAGGCATGCTGCCGACGATGCGGCCGATTCGTATGTGCGCTCTGTGATTTGCAGTTGGGAGCGGAGCACGTTTGCCCCACATGCTTCGAGCGCGGGCGTGACGATTCCGGTGCGGAGGCGGGCAAGGCGGAATGGCGGTATCGCGATGTGCTCTATGATTCCATCGCGGTGACAGTCGGGTGGGCGTGGATCCTCTTCTGGCCCACAATTGTAGCCGCGATTCCGGCTGTAATTTTCTTGCACGTGAAGTATCGGAAGGCGCCGCGGTCGTACTTGATTCCGCGGTCTGGGTGGCGTTTCTGGAGCGCGTATGTAGGGCTCGCTTGGCTCCCGCTGTTGTTCGCCAGCTCGTTTTTCGTACGTTGGATGGCGGGGAGGCACTGATTGAGCAGTGCATTCCGAAAAATATCGCGCGTCGGCAGCTTAACCGGCGGCACGAAGTGGTATTTGAGCGAGGACTGTTTGCTTGCAGCGAAGCGCACGATGTACGCGGTCGAGTACCGGCGGTTCTATTTGCGTGATTTGCAATACATTATGGTTTGGCCCAGCCGTTGGTGGCGGTGGCGCCTGATTATCTTCGCGGTGCTGCTTGCAGCCCTCGGTGTTTCCCTCTGGCAGTGGGTGAACTCCACCGCTGGCGCGATTTTTTCGAGCGCGGCTCTCGCGTGGGTGGGGTTGGAACTAGCGCTCGGGCCGACGGCCAGGTCAAGCATTCGCACTACGGGAACAACCATCGACTTGCCGCTGGTGAAGCGAACGCGCCGCGCACGGAAGGTCCTTGCCAGAATTGATGCCGCGGTTCAGGCCACTCGCGGCATGATTGAGCCACCGGCCGCTCCCGCCAGTATTCCCTCACCGGCGGAGCCCCACGTTCAAACGAGGTCCGAAGCATCCGCGACCGCTGCCATCGCGGCTGCAACAGAGACGAATGGCTCCTGAAAAAACAGGCGGATCCTTCCAGAAGGCCTCCGCGACAGGCTTGCGCCATGCTCGCTGCTTGTTTCATCCGCTGCGGGAAGCGGCAGCCCGGTGCCCGCACTGCGGAGGAACCTTCTGCCGCGAATGCGTAACGGACGAGGAGGGAAAGCTCGCCTGCCCACCGTGTTTGCGTCGGTTGGCGCGTCCGCCCGCACCGAAGGCATCTCTGGCACGCTTGTTCCGGGAAGCCCTTGCTGGACTCACCGCGTTTGCCTGTTTGGCGGCGCTTTTCTTTGGTTTGCTGCGTTGGCGAATGAATACACCGGAACAGCATCTGAACCTCGGCCGCGTTGTCGGAGACCGGCTCCCCGGGGCAAAGCCATGAGTGAAGCTGCGCTGGCTCCGTACGTTTCGCAACTTGCACACCTGGCGTCTACGCGCGCTCGCCAAAACCAGCTCGGTCCGCTCGAAGCACTGGAACGCGGACTTGCGCTGTTTCGGTCAACCTTCGGACGGGAGGCGTGGCGCTATTACATCGGCACAGCGCCGCTCATCCTTTGTTTCATTCCGATGTGGGTGGTCAACGGGCAGATTCGGATATCCGATGGAGCGCTATTGATGGAGGCGGCGCTGCTCGCCGCTGGGTACCTTTTGCGCGTGTCGATGGTCGGCAGCTACATGCAACACGTTCGCGAGCGGGCGTTTAGCACGCCGAGATCGAAACCTGCGGGCGCAGCCGCGCAAGCGGCAGCGATGGGACGTCTGCTTGCGTGGAAGAGCATGCTGAGTGCCGGCGCGTTGACCACACTGCCAAGCGTCGCCGGGGCGTCGTGGTTCTACAGCGCGTGCCAATTCGCCAGCCTTGAGGCGCAAGAGGATGGCGCCGAGAGGCATTCGTTTACCGGCTGCCTGGCACTCGCGAGTCAATGGTTCGGCGGTGGCTTGCTCCTCTTCCTGATGCTCTTTCCTCTCTGGATCGCGGTGTGGCTGAATGGTCTGATCCTGGCGATGGTGCTCCCGCAGCTTCTGCACTCGATTTTTGGAGTGAATACCCTTCTATCTACACAAATGGGAATCGACGCGCTGGTCCAAAGTTCCGCGTTCTGGCTTTCGTTGTTCGCGGGCGCATGGTTGGCGCTTGATCCCATCGTTAAATGTACGTTCGCTGTGGTGTATCAGCATTTGCGGTCGAGGCGCGAGGGAGACGACCTGCGTGGGTTACTTGCGAGCCTGCCCCGCGAACAGCAAAAGAAAACGCAGATGATTGCATCGAACGCGACTGGCGGCAGAGTGGTGATCGGTGCGTTGTTCGTGCTGGCTACGATTCTGGCTGGCGTTTCCCTGACGGCGACCGCGCGCGCAGCGCAGGTTCCGCCAGCTCGAAGCACAACGGAGACGCCAGGCAACTCTGCTCGCGAGGCGCGGATTCAAAGATTGCGCCAGGCCCTGGATCAAGAGTCACAGCGCGCGACTTATCGCTGGCACGATGCCGAGCATCCTAGTCCGCCCACCTGGTTTGACAAGCTGCTGGTCAAGATCGGGCACAGTATCGAGCACGCTTGGAATACCCTGTGGAATTTTCTTCGCAAACTGTGGCCCCGCGGGTTGAGCCTGTCACTCGGAAACGAGAAGGGCTTCGGTTGGCAACTCAAGGACCTTCGACTATGGCTAACGCTAATCGCGATTCTGACTCTCGCGGCGGCAGGGGTGCTCTTTTGGTTGCGGCAGCGAAGGGAGACGGCATCGCTTTCCATCGCGCTCGCGGTCGCGCCAATTCCTGATCTGAGCGACACTGCCGCGGCGAGTGAGCGCTCCGAGGATGAATGGTTCGCGCTGGCAAGCCGGCTGGAAGGGGAAGGCGAACTGCGCTTCGCGCTGCGCGCGGCGTACTTCGGTTTGCTTGCGGGATTGGCGCAGCGCGAATGGCTGACGATTCGCCGGGATCGCACGAATCGCGAATATCTCAATGAATTTACGCGCCGGTGGCGTCGCCGTCCGCAGGCCGCGACCGAGGCGCGGACGGAAATCCCTGAGAAACTAGGCGGCAGCCTGCGGCAGTTCGATCGCGTTTGGTACGGGTCTCATGCGGTGACGCCAGAGGCGGTCACCTCGTATCGCCAACATCAGCGGGAGTTCCTCAACCATGTTTGACAACAGGTCGGGCGAAGGGATCGTGCTCAATTGGCGAGGTCCGCTGCTGGCCGCGGGGATTTTCGCGGTTGTATTCGCGATTCTGCTGCTCATGGCGCGTCAGAACCAGTCGAATGCGAGCGATATGGGATCCAGCTTGCGCGAGGACCCCTACGGCACCAGCCTGGTATTCGATTCCTATGGGCGCGCTGGGTATCAAGTGAAGCGCAGCCAGAATGAAGACTCCCTGTCCGATGAGAACGCGTTGAGCGCAACAGCATTCTTTATCGGCGGCCACTCCTTTGATTGGAGCATGGAAAGGGGAAATCTTCCGAGCGGGGAGAAGTTTGGCAGACGAGTGGAAGATTTTCTTGCGCGCGGTGGGCGCGTCGTGCTGGTCGCTCCCGCTTGGAAACTGAAGTCCGAGTCTCAAGGTTGGGAGGTCGAAAGCAAGTGGAACCAAACTCCACATGAGTCCGGACCAACTTGGATCTCTCCCTCGCCCGGCGCGATGCCAGCCAGGAGTGAGCAGATGTATCTCGCCGCCGATGCCCCGTGGCTCAAGACCGACGCCGGATGGACCGTCCTTTATTCGGGGCCCGCGGACGCCCAAGCTACGCCAGACTCATCTGTGCATGTCTACATGGCAATGCGGAGAGTCGGAAAAGGCGAACTTATCGCCGCAAGCCAACAATCGTTCTTGTTGAACGAAGCGATCAAGACGCGTCCAAATCCGGCGCTGCTGGATTTTCTCGCGGGAGAACGGCCGGTGGTTTGGGTGGATGAAACGTTGCATGGACTGGACCAGGGTGAGGGGGTACTTTGGCTGTTGCAAAGATACCGGCTGCAGGCCGCGCTGCTACTTTTCTGGGCGACTTTGCTCGTCCTGCTTTGGAGCCTGGGCGGTGATTTAGTGCGACGCCCGACCCGCGATCGGGACGCACAGATCATGCGTCATAGCGAAGGCGTCGGAGTGGCCGCACGACGCCTGCTCCAGCGCAGCATTCGAACAGAGCAGGTCGTGGCGGAGTGCTGGGAAGAGTTCCGCCGCCGCTCGCCGCGGGATGCGCAGGCTATTTCCGAAGATCCACAGAGCGGTCCGCGGCTGCGCGCGGCGCTGGCGCAGCCTCCTCTAGCGGGCTACCGGCAGTTAGGCCAGCTGGTGGCGGAGCGACGCTCCTCCGCACGAGGTCTGGCTCGCGCCGACCCGAATGCGCCGGACAGTTCCACATCTTCACCGAAGAAGGGTTCCGAGGAGGCACGGTTCGCATGAACGAGAAACCTTTAATGGGTTCGGACGCGCAGGCACAGCCTGCACCCGCTGAAACGGCATCGCCGGCGGCGTTCGCGACGATCACGAGCGGCTCGCGCCGCATTCGAGAAGCGCTGAGCCGCGTCATTGTCGGCCAAAACCAAGCCATCGATCTCGCGCTTGTAACCCTGCTCGCGGGCGGACACGCGCTCATCGAAGGCGTTCCCGGAGTGGGGAAGACGCTGCTGGTGAAGGCGCTGGCCCGGGCGGTCGCTGGCGAATTTCAGCGGATTCAATTCACCCCGGACTTGATGCCGGCCGATATCACCGGCACGAGCATTTTCGACCTGAAGACGCAAGAATTCCGGCTGGTGCGCGGGCCGATTTTCACGAATTTCCTGCTGGCAGACGAAATCAACCGTGCCCCCGCCAAAACACAATCGGCCCTGCTGGAGGCCATGCAAGAGCGACAGGTGACCATTGATCGCGCCACTTGCGTGCTGCCGCCTGTCTTCGTTGTCTTCGCAACGCAAAACCCGATCGAGCATCAGGGAACGTATCCCCTTCCGGAGGCGCAGAAGGACCGCTTTCTCGTAAAAATCCGCATGGGCTATCCGCTGGCGGAAGAAGAGAACGAACTGGCGCGATTGGTAGCGGAAGGTCAAGCGCCGGAGCGCCGGTTGGCGGAAGAACTCCGCGCCCCCGTATTGCTACCGGACGAACTCGAGCAATTACGGGCAGCGACGGAGCGTGTGCGCGTCAGCGAGTCGGTAAGCAGCTACATCGTCAATCTGGTTCGGCAAACACGGCAGCACGCGGCAGTTTGGGTTGGTGCTGGGCCGCGGGCGACGCTCGCATTAATATCCGCATCGCGGGCGCTCGCGGCGCTCGAGGAGCGCGAGTTCGTGTTGCCTGAGGACGTAAAGACGCTGGCTGCACCCGTGCTGGAACATCGCATCCTGTTGCGACCAGACTTCGAAATGGAAGGCGTCGAGATTCGCGAGGTAATCAACGCGGTGCTGGAGACGGTGGAAGTGCCGCGGTAAGCCGCATGCGTAGCAAGCGCGGCAAGGATGGCATCGAATTGGGCGAAATCATGACCGCTGGAGATAGGAAGCAAGCAGGCGTTGGGGCGCGGGGCGAGATCGAAGCTACGGCTGCGCCGACATCTTGTGACCCGCTTCTAAGCAACAAGTTTGCGCGGCGGATCGCGCTTCGCCCAGCGGGAACGCGGTTCAGTCCAGGGGTCCCGCTCGCCTGGGTGACGGGATTCCTGGCCCTGGGGGCGTGCATAGCGCCATGGCCGAGGCACGGATGGCTATGGTTCGAACTGATCGAAACGGCGGTGATGTTGCTGGTGTGTGGGGATGCGATCGCTCTGTGGCTCACCCGCCAAGAAGGTGCACCAGTCCTGCTGCTCCCAGAAAAAGGCCTTCGGGGACGCGAGGGGCAGACCATCCAGGTTCCGCTCGCACTCACTGGCTCGGGGCGACTCCCGTGCCACGAAGTCCGCGTGGGAATCATGCCCGCAACCGAAGAGAGCGAAGCCGCGATTCGAGTGAAAAGAGAGCCTCAGCGGCTGAAGCTTGCGCCGTCGAATTCGTCCGAAGGAGGATCAACTCCGGCAACTGCCGTGCATATCCAGCTCTGGCCATGGATGCCGGAGATCACTTTGCTTCGGCGCGGGCTGTGGCCTGGGCCGCGCGTTGGAATCGAGCGACGATCGCACCTCCGAATCTGGCGCTTGCGGCAATGGTTTGATTTGCCGGAGCCTTTGCGAATCGAGGCGGATTTGCGATCCGGGCGACGGGAGATTCTGCGCAGCCCGGTTTACCGCCAGCTTGTAGCCTCTCAACAGACGCCGTGGACTGGGCACGGGCGCGATTTCGAGCGCTTGCGGGAATACCAGCCTGGCGATAACTACTCAGAGATCGCGTGGAAGTCGACGGCGCGTCGCGCCGCTCCGGTCACGCGGCTTTTTCAGTGGGAGCAGAAACAGGAAGTATATTTCGTAGTGGACCAATCGCGGGCGTCCGCGCTTGTGCTCGATCCAACCGCGGGCACCGAGAGTGATTTCGCACAGAGACGGGCACCGCGACGGTTGCTGGATCTCGCCGTGGAGACGGCGCTGGTGGGCGCGACCGTCGCGCTTGAACTGGGCGATGAGTTCGGGCTGGTCACCTACGCGGATGAGCCGAAGTCCTGGTTACGCGCGGGAAGCGGTCAATCCCAGTTTCATCAATTCCGCGAGCGCCTGTTGAAGATTGAGCCCTTGCCGACGACTGCGGATTACGAGGCGCTGTTTGGCGAAATTCGGGTACGGCTGCGACGGCGCGCCTACCTGCTATTGCTGGCGGATTTGGCAGAGCGCTCGGTTTCCGACTCCTTGCGCCGCGGAGTTGGCCTGGTCCGCTCGTCCCACGCGCTTTTAGTGACGAGCATCTTGCCGACTTACGCGCGGCAGGAATTTTCGCCAAGTGAGAAGTTCGACACCGAACAGGACGTGTATGCGGCGCTCGCGGGTGAAAAAGAAAACCAGCGCCTCGGCGCGTTGGCGCGGCAAATGCGTCAACTGGACGTGCAGCTTCGCTATGTTCCTGCGGAGATGTTTCTGCGAACAGCGGTTGAAGGATATCTGGAAAGTAAACGGGAGCAGCGGCTGTGATTTTGAATCTCGAACGGTTTCAGGCACAGGCGCGGCCGCGTTGGAAAAATCTAGAATCACTGCTTGGCGCGCTCGAAAGCCGACCCGACCGCCGGTTGAATCCAGCGGAAGCACAACAACTGCAAGAGCTTTACGCCCAGGCTGCCGCGGATTTGAATCGGGTCACACACGGCGCCTTGGCGCCCGAGCTAAGACAGTACCTCGAGCGACTGGTGGCAAGAGCGTATGCGGAGCTATATTACGCACCGCCGACGCGCTCCGAAATCTGGCAACCGCGCCGCTGGTTAAGGATTCTCCGAGCGTTCCCGGAATCGTTTCGACGGCAATTCCGCTATTTTGCACTGGCCGTGCTGGTCACGGTTTTGGGTTGTACGCTGGGCGGACTTGCGGTGCACTACGATCCCGCCTCCGTGGACGTGCTGCTTCCGGCTGATTACCTGCGCAATCCGGGCCAGCGCGTGCAAGAAGAGGAGCAAGGACAGGGTCAGCACTTGAACTCCACCCAGACCGAAGCAGCATTCTCGGCGCAACTGATCAGGCACAACATCCAGGTAGCGCTGCTCGCAGCGGCACTCGGCGTAACGTTTGGCATTGGGACGGCACTCCTCCTCTTCGAAAATGGCATACTGCTCGGGGCCGTAGCGGTTCATTACACCGAGCGGGGATTCGGACTGTTCGTGACGGCGTGGCTGTTGCCACACGGCGTGTTTGAGATTCCATCGATCTTAATCGCCGGGCAAGCGGGGTTTTACCTGGCGCGCTTGCTGCTGCGTCGGCGCGAGGATCGCAATGTTCGTCAATCGATGCGCGAATGGTTGGTACTCGTCGCCGGGTTGGCGATGATGCTGGTGTGGGCCGGAATCATGGAAGCTTTTTTTTCGCAGTATCATGCGCCCGTTCTGCCGTACGCGTTTAAGGTTGCGGTTGCCGCAGCAGAACTCGTGCTGCTGACGCTCTATCTACTCCTGATCGGACGAAGAGAGATCGGCGCGGAGACGCGCTCTAGCATTCGTTCGGAGAAAAGATGACAGAGACTCAGTCAACCCGCGCCTCGACAGCGGTCGAACTGACCATTGCGACGCCGGAAGGTGTGCTCTTTCGATTGCCCTTGGCCGGTCCCGCGTCCCGCCTTTATGCCATGTTGCTCGATATTGCGATCGTGCTGGGGACAGTGAACGGACTCGGGCTGCTGGTTTACTGGATTTTCGCGAAAGCACCGGGATTTGGAGTCATGGTGATCACGCTCGCGGAGTTCGCAATTGGGTTTGCCTATGGCGCATTGCTGGAAGGTTTTTGGAACGGGCAGACGATTGGCAAACGCCTGTTCCATTTGCGCGTGATTGACCAGGCCGGACTTCCGCTGCGGATCGAACAGGCGTGGGTACGGAATCTGATGCGCGTCTTTGATGCGCTGCCGTTCGCCTATCTGATTGGAGGAATTTCCGCACTGAGCAGTCCTCTCATGCAACGCTTCGGCGACCGAGTGGCCGGGACGCTCGTTGTCCGCCAAACGCCGCTGGCCGTGCCGGGGGAAGCATCTTGGACGCGGCAGAAATACAACTCCTTCATGGAGTATCCCACAATCGCGGTGCATCTTCGCCGAGCGGCAACGCCGGAACTGGCCAGTCTGATTCAAGATGCGCTGCGCCGTCGCAACGAACTAGCGCCATACGCTCGGCGGGAAATCTATCGCGAGCTGGCCACGTATTTGCAGAGCGAAATCTCTCCATTTCCCGACGAACTGGTTGAGAGGCTTAGCGATGAACAGTATTTGATGAATGCGTCTGGCGTCCTGTTTGGAAATCAACGCCCCCCGCGCAGCAAGATGTGTGAATCTGCAGTATGAGTCGGAGAGAGAGAGGGAATCCGCCCGCTATTCGACGAAGCCCATGTTGCATCGCCGCGACGTGGTTCGAGACTTCCTCAACATCGGAACGCTGGGTTCCGCGTCACTTTCAAACAGCAATAGATCGCGACAATGCGGAGCTCCTGTACCTCCGATGCGGCTTTGACCCGCGCACGCAAGTTTAGGAACAGATCGGCGGCGGCGAAACACGGTTTCTTCTCCGTGGTTCCCACGACGACAAAGTACTACTTTCAGATTATTGACCTGCGAATTTGTCTCCCTATAATCAGCGCACTTCAGTCCGGTGTGAAATGTCTTCGCGCTGCTCCACAGGTTCGGCGACGAGAAGCATCAGGGAACGATTTGCGAATGGGTGAGGAAAACGTATGATGAGTCGTAGAAGCCTGGCCTGTCTGCTGCTTACAGTTTTTGCGGGTTTGGAGGTTGTTGCGCAGCAGATCACGGGAAGCCTTCGCGGGACCGTGGTTGACCCGAGCGGCGCGGTCGTCGAATCCGCTGCGGTAAATGCCCAACAAACCGAAACCGGCCTGACGCGCACGGTCTTTACGGGTCGCGACGGCGCGTACGTCCTCGTCGAATTGCCGATTGGACATTATCAGATCAGGGCCGAGGCCAAGGGTTACCAGAAATATCTGCAAGAAGGAATCTCGCTGGACGTTAACCAGACGGCGACGGTTAACATTCACCTCAAACTCGGGGCGGAGACTCAGCAAGTTGAAGTGAAGGCGGATGCTCAGTTAGTCGAGAGCACGGTCAGCAGTCTCGGGCAAACTGTAATGGAGCGCGAGATCCTCGACCTGCCGCTCGACGGCCGTAACTTTTCCCAGTTGGGGACTCTTCAGCCGGGCGTCGTGCCTTTGACCCCCGGACTTCTTCAAGCCGGAGGTCC
>Ga0210399_10004121_pt1 | contig 11288 bp, 5 predicted proteins | sample IncBWC14MmetaG_FD_150865 | JGI IMG/M metagenome (GOLD analysis project Ga0210399, IMG submission 150865) | Forest soil microbial communities from Barre Woods Harvard Forest LTER site, Petersham, Massachusetts, United States - Inc-BW-C-14-M | ecosystem: Environmental > Terrestrial > Soil >...
GTTTGTCCGCCCCGGCCGCTCCATCCGCTGATGGAATGGTTCGAGCGAATGTTCGCCCACTCGCTCAAATTTGTTTTTCCTAAAATCACGGCGCCCGCCGCGCGCAACTTCTGCACGATGAACGCATCCGCGGGAGGCTTCGATCCGACCAAGGCAAGCGATCCGGCCGTCGTCTGCATCCGGTCCGCCGTTGCGATGTTGTCCTTGATCAGCACCGGAATTCCGTGCAGCGGCCCGCGCGCCCCTTTTTCTTTTCGCTCCCTATCCAACGCCTCCGCAATTTCCAACGCATCCGGATTTGTTTCAATGACGCTGTTCACTACCGGCCCGCTCTTGTCAATCGCCGCGATGCGCGCCAGATATTTCTCCGCGATCGAACGCGCAGTGAACTTCCCGGACTTCATCCCGTCTTGCAACTCGCCAATCGTGATTTCGTCCAGCTCAAATGCTGAAACGTCCGCAGCCTCTGCGGCGGCCGCTTTCCCTCTCGAAACTCCGAACACCGGCTGCAGAACCGGACCAGCCGCAGCCGCCGCGCCGCCCAGCAGACTGGCTTGCAAGAATCTACGCCGTCCGGGAATTGCAACCTCGCTCCTCCCGCTCGCACCTTGCGCGGATTCGGCCGCGCCGAAACCCGCGGCTGCAACGCTCTCTTTCGACTCTTTTTTCATTTTCAAGTCCCCAAGCCTCTCGCCCTCAAAAGAAGAGCACAGATAGTACGTCAAACACCCTTCCTTGCACTCTTAAATCTTGCATCCAAGGGGTTTATTCCCAGGAATTCGCTAAAGAAAACATTTTCCCTGTGGCCTCGACTCCGCTACAATCCTTCTTACGCGGAGTCCCCCCCGTAGTCGGTTTGTCATGCTGACGACTGACCTAAACGGCCCCATGTCCCTCCAGCCGCGTCGCACAGGCTCAGGGAGAATTTCGCGTCCCATCCGTTACGCCGCACCTGCCATTCTTTTTTTGAGCTTCGCGACTTTCAGCACCGCCGTTTCTCGCGCACAAGACCAACAAGATCAAAGCGTCGCCGAAGCCGCCCGCCAGGAACGCGCCCGCAAACAGGAATTACAAAAACGCGCCAAGCATGTTTACACCGAAGAAGATCTCAAACATCCCAACATCCTGACTCCCGAAGACCGCGCGCAAGTTGAAGCCAAGCGAAACGAATGCGCGCAGAAAAATAATTGCTCGCCCGCGCCCGCACAAAATCCACCGGCAAGCCTCGATGCGAATTCGCAGACTCCGCAAATCCCTCTCGGCGACGTCGCTCGTCAGCTTCGCAAGCAAAAAGAATTGCAAGCTCTGAAACCAAAACAATCCGGGCCGTTCCATCTTCCCTTCTCGACTCCCGCTCTCGCCGCTCCGATTTTGCCCGGACGTCCCGCGACTCGTCCTCCGGCTCAACCCGCTCTCTATCCCCGATCCTCTCCGCCGAAAACTCCGTCAAATGTTTTTCGCCGCGACCCCTTCTCCAAAGTTCCGATTCGTCCAGAAGTTCATCGCCCTGAAGTAGGTCGAACTGAGAATCATCCAGGCCCTCGAGAGAATGTCCGTCCCGATCTCCATCCATCGCTTCGTGAAAATATTCGCCCGGTTGGTGATCCCAAAGCTAACAACGACATTCGTCCGAAAGTTCGCGAAGACGTGCTCCCTGCCAATCGTCGGAATGTTCATCCAGACTTTAGTAGAGTCGTCCACCCAAAACTTCGCGCTCCTGGTCGTTTGATTCCTCCCGAGCTCCCAAGAATTTCCTCGCGCCCCGCGACGCCAAAAATCGTCATCCGGCCGATGCAGCCGACCGCTCCCGCGAAACCCGCCGCACCCATTGCAACGGTTCGTCCTGTGCGACCGCAACCAACTCCTGGTTCCGTTGCGATAGCCGCACGGAAAACCGTGAGTGTGCAGCGAGGCGATTCACTTTGGAAGCTCGCGCAACAAATCCTTGGCAGCGGCAACCGCTGGCCGGAACTCCTGGCCGCCAATCCCCGCATCGCCGACCCCAACCAAATCCGCGCCGGCACTCAACTTAATCTCCCCGATGTCGCTGCTTCTGGCCTGGCAAACCGCAACGCCAAGACCAACGCCGCCACTACAATCAAAGTCCGCAAAGGCGATTCACTCTGGACCCTTGGAAAATCAAACTTGGGCCGCTCCTCCGCCTGGCCCTGCCTCGCTGCCGCCAATCCGTCCATCAGCGACCCCAATCGCATTTACGAAAACCAGGAACTTATCGTCCCTGCAACCTGTACCCCCTAGAGGGGACACAGAAATCTGCCAGAAAAGTCCAAGAGCCCCGGTGCTCTTCGATTCTTCGGAATTTTGTAAATTTGTTATAAAGCGACTACTGCATTCGATAGCAGGCTTCTGAATTTCATATTCCTGCCGCTAGGCGGCCTCCGGGCGAAACCTAGCCTTGCCATAAACCATTGAAAATGAACATTTTATTGGGTGCTTACATAGACGGCTATCTGGCCCTGGGATTGCGTTAGGCCGAGGCACCGACTTGCAAACTATGATTTGGCACCCTTGGCACACCACGGAGCCGATGCCACAGCCGAAACGCGGTTTCGGGGTGACCCTGGGATAGACCTCGAAGGAACGTCGAGAACAGATGGTGAATTGTTCTTCACAAAAACGCTTCAGGAGGATTAGAAAAATGGAAGTTGCACTTGGGGGCTTGTTTCCGGTTCGAACAGTTTGGCTGAGGATAGCGCTGTTTTTGTTTTGCTTGGCGTCATGCGGGCTCGCGCACGCTCAGTCTACGGCATCGCTAAACGGCACGGTCACCGATACCACGGGAGCAGCCGTTCCCAACGCTCGCGTAGTCGCGATGAATCAGGCCACGGGCGTAGGATCTACTACGCAAACGGACAACTCCGGCGATTACTCCTTCCCTTCTCTGCCCATTGGTATTTATCGCATCGAAGTTACAGCTCCCAGCTTCGAGAAGTCAGTTTTGACGGACTTGAGACTCGACGTAGCGACGGCCATTACGCAAAACATCCAGCTAAAAGTTGGCGAGGTTTCAGAGAGTGTCTTGATTACCGCCGAAGCGGCGCTGGTTGAAACTGCGACCACGAGTCTCGGACAAGTTATCGACGAGAAAACCGTGCAAGAAATCCCTTTGAACGGACGCCACTTTGTGGATCTAAGTCTTTTAACTCCAGGCACAGTGACGCCTCCGCAGAACGGATTCCTCACGGCTCCGTTGCGCGGGCAGGGCTCGTTTGCGATCAATACGGCGGGACAGCGCGAAGACACAACGAACTGGCTGGTCAACGGCATCAACTTGAATGATCCAGTGCAGAATCAGGTCACCTTCCAGCCGCCGATCGATACACTCGCTGAATACAAGATCGACAACTCGTCCTTCCCAGCGCAGTATGGGCGCAACTCTGGCGCGATTGTAAATCTGGCCACGCGCTCCGGCTCGAATGAGTATCACGGAGAAGCGTTTGAATTTTTCCGCAACAATGACCTGGACGCGAGAAATTTTTTCAATCCGATTCACGACTCCAAAGGCAATTTTCTGCCGCAGAACTCTTTTAAGCGCAATGATTTTGGGGGCGATTTCGGTGGCCCAATCAAGAAGAACAAACTGTTTTTCTTCCTCGCATACGAAGGACTACGCCAGAGGCAAGGATTGGCCCTTTCGAGCACAGTGCCGAGTCCGGCGCAGATAGCAACGGTTACCTCGACGGCTGTTAAGGACTTACTGACGGCGTTTGTGCCCCCCGCCAACCTCGTTGGCACGGGCACGGGCGGGCCCAGCACCTTCAATTTGTTCAGCGGTTCGACGGCCGCCAACGTGTCCTTGAACCAGGGCTCGGCAGACATCGACTACAATCTTTCGGATAAAGATCGGATCCACGGCTATTTCGTAATTCAAAAGGACCATCGCCAGGAACCGACTCAAGGCGCCAACCTTCCGGGCTTTGGCGATGTTCGCGATGGACTGCGGGACCTAGCGACCGTCAGCGAAGACCATGTCTTCGGCCCGTCGCTTACAAACACCGTCCGCCTGGGGTACAACCGCATTCACCTCATCTTTACGCCGACGGCCCTCGATCCCACAAATTTCGACATCACTCTGCCGAGCGGAGCGCCCGTAGGCGTGGGTCTGCCCAACATCATCGTTACCGGCGCCATGTCTTTCGGAGGTCCGACAGGCGAGCCACAGGGACGCGGCGACACCACCGTCGTTCTCAACGACACACTGAGCTGGCTGAAGGGCAGACATTCCTTTGCCTTTGGAGGGGAAATCCGGCGGGCTTATAACAACAACATCGCGGAGAACGTCGGAAGTTTCACGTTTCCAACCCTTGCCAGCTTCCTTGCGGACAGCGCCTCCAACTTTACCGTTTTGCTGGGAGCCGGCAACGACAAAATCCTGGAGCCTTCTTATGCCGGCTTTGCCCAGGACAGCTTCAAGTGGAAGCCCAATTTCACGTTCAACATCGGCTTGCGGTACGAATGGAATTCGACACCATCAGAGTCCGCCAATCGCTTCACCAACTTCGATACCACGACGGGAAACCTTATTCCGGCAAGCCAGCCTTTCCACACGAACAACAAAAACTTCGAGCCCCGCGTCGGCTTCGCGTGGGATCCGTTCAAGGATGGCAAAACCTCTGTGCGCGCGGCCTATGCCATCACGACGCAAGACCCCACCACTAACATCATCACCGGATTAAGCGGAAACCCGCCCTTCGCCCTGCCGATCAACGTGGCTGCCGCCAGCATTTCGCTTGAGAACCCGGCTGCGGCCATAACTCGTGTCAGCCTGGGGCCGAGCTCCATCAATCCAAACTTTGACAATGCGTACGCGCAAGATTGGAACCTCACGATCGAGCGCCAGCTCACTTCCAGCATGGGACTCACAGTGGCCTACGTGGGCGTCAAGGGAACTCACCTTCAGATCACTGAAAACGTGAATCAGCCCTTGGTAACCAATGGTTTCTATGGAACTGCGCGGCCATTTCTAACGCTCCCGCTGACAAGTCCGATTTTGCCAGCTCAATGCGCCAATCCAACCTGCACTTTCGGAAACATCAGTCAAATCAACAGCCCTGGGAATTCCAATTACAACGCGCTCTGGGCTACGTTGAACAAACACTTCTCACGCGGGTTCGAGTTCCTGGCTTCTTATACGTACTCGAAGGCATTTGACTACAGTTCCGTTAGTTCCGGAGATGCGGTTCCCCTGCAGAACGCCTACAATCCGCGCGGCGATTACGGCCCGTCGGAATTCGACGTTCGCAACCGCTTCGTCTTGAGCGGTTTCTATGAGTTGCCATTCAAAAAGAACCGTTTGGTATCTGGGTGGCAGCTAGGCGTTGTGACGCAAGCGCAAAGCGGCAGTCCCATTACACCGTTGCTTTCGATCAACACGGGAACAGGAACGACGCTCACTGTTCGGCCTAATCAGCTCCAACGTGTTACGCCAACAGGAAACCCTCACCAGTTCTACAGCAACCCGGTTCTGTGCGAACCGTTTAATGGAACGCCAACGGGGACAGCTCCTACGATTCCAAATTGCGCTACGACGGCGAACGCTGCTTTTGCGGTTCCTTGCACCTTCAACGATGTCCCCACGACGGCCGGCTCGAACAACTATCCGGTCATTCCGGGCAGCTGCACACCCGGCGACATCCAGCGAGATGCATTGCAGGGACCAGACTTCGTGAATACGGACTTCTCCGTCGTCAAAAACACCAAGATCACGGAAAAGTTCAACCTGCAATTCCGGACAGAGCTGTTTGACATTTTCAATCACCCCAACTTTGGCAACCCAAACAACGTGGTAACCAGCACGTTCGGACAAGTCACCTCGACGCGTTTCCCCGCGGGCGATTTCGGTTCTGCCCGGGAGATCCAGTTCGCGTTGAAATTGACCTTCTAGCAGGGACTTCCAAAACGATGCCAAGAGGGCGCTCGCTACGGCGGGCGCCCTTTTTGTCGTTCGACCATTTGCCGGCGTCCAGCAGCTCGCTGCCTCTCTTGACCGAATGGTCAGCCAAATGTGAAGTCCAGATTTTTTCAGTTACAATGAGGGGATTGCGCTTCTTAAAGGACTTCGCTTGATCCATCGCAACGTCTTTCACAACGAGAGCCTGCTGCCTATCGAAAAAGTGAGGCTTTCGCCCGGGCAGGCCGGGCTGATCTGCGGCTGGGGGCTGTTTACCACGCTGCGCATCTTTCACGGCGAGGCCTTCGCTTACGAGCGGCACTGGCGCCGCTTGGAAAAAGACGCCGCGATTATTCGATTACCCATGCCTTACAGCGCGGCGAAGGTTCGGGTCAATCTGCACGAAGTGATTCGCGCGAATCAAGTTACCGAGGGCTGCGCGAGGATTTATCTGGTCTACAACCAAATAGGATTTTGGCAGAGCGACGAAAAACATCCCGAAGTGGATTTGATTATTTATACGGCGCCGCTTCCGCAATATCACGAGCCGGTGCGGCTGGCTCTTCGCGAACAAGGGCGGCACGCGGCTTCGCCTCTTGCCGGCGTCAAGACCACTTCGTGGCTGCAAAATGTTTGGGCTGTTGCGGAAGCGCATAAAGAGGGTTTCGATGAGGTGGTTCTACTGAACGAGCGAGGAGAAATTGCGGAGTGCACCGCCGCGAATATTTTTGCGGTGAAAAACGGGAAGGTTTTGACGCCGCCTCTGAATTCGGGCTGCCTCGAAGGCGTCACGCGTGGAATACTTTTTGAGATTGCTCCGGAAGCGGGCGTCGCGGTCATCGAGCAGGCGCTGCGCCCTGAAGATCTTTTTTCCGCTGACGAGATTTTCATTTCCTCGACGAATCGCAATCTGATCGGAGTCGGAGAAATCGCCGGTCACAAAATCGCCACGGCTCCTGGCCCTATCACGCAGCAACTCAACAATCTTTTCGACGCCTACGTCGCGGATTACGTCACGCGCCGCCTCGCCAATGCTTCGCACTGACAGCTACCAAACGACAGCTTCTTCGACCCCAGCGAGATAGGTTTGGTTGCCGTTCACGAGCATCTCGTGTCTTAGTGATGGCTGAGAGGGAGACAGACTAAAGTCTGTCCCACTGGCCTTCTCTTGACAATCGAGAGGAAGGCCATATACTTCTCTCGACTCTCCAGAGGAAGACCTTGGATTGCGGCTCACCGGAGCGACGATGACTGACACTTCCGCGACTCTTGTGCAAGGCACACTGGATATGCTCATCCTGAAGACGCTTGCGCTTGAGCCGCTGCATGGATGGGGCATCTCGCAGAGAATTCAGCAGCTGAGCCGTGGCGTTTTCGAAGTAAACCCAGGTTCTTTGTTCCCCGCCTTCCGCCGGCTTGAGCGTGCGGGGCTGCTCGAATGCGAATGGCAGACTTCGGAAAATAATCGCCGGGCGAAATACTACTCGTTGACAAAAGCGGGCCGCCAAAAGCTGAGAAGCGAGACCAAAGAGTGGGAACGGCAAGTCGCGGCCATCGCAAGAATTTTGCAGACGGCTTCGTAGCTCCAGTTAGCAGCTCTGCTCGGGTGCTCTCAGGAGGAGGACGCCATGGGATTCTGGACGAATCTTTCCGCCGGGCTCCGCGGACTTTTCAGTAAGCGGGAGGCGGAGCAAGAACTCGACGATGAGCTGCGCGATTTTCTGGAAAAGTCCACCGCCGAAAAAATGCGCGTGGGAATGAGTCGCGAACAGGCTCGCCGCGCAGCGCGACTTGAGATGGGCGGAGTGGAAGCGGTGAAAGAAAACGTGCGCTCGGCGAGTTGGGAAACGCATTTCGAGACGCTTTGGAGCGACCTGCGTTTCGGCGCGCGCCTGCTGCGCTTTAATCCCATATTTGCAGGGGCGGCTATTCTTTCCCTTGCTCTGGGCATTGGTGCGAACACCGCCATCTTTCAACTGCTCGATGCAGTGCGGCTGCGCACGCTGCCCGTCAAAAATCCGCAAGAGATCGCCAGGATCGCCATCGACCATCAAGGAGGGAGGAGCGGAGACTTCACCAGCCGCTATTCCGATCTTACGTATACCCTGTGGGTGGAGATTCACGCGCAGCAGCTGGGTTTCTCCAATATTTTTGCGTGGAGCCCCACGCAATTCAACATCGCGCCCAGCGGTGAAGTTCACAATGTCCAAGGGCTGTGGGTCAGCGGTGAATTCTTTCAGACGCTCGGCATTGAGCCTGCGCTCGGCCGCTTCTTGAATTCCGCGGACGACACGGAGAGTTGCTCGCCGGGCGGAGCAGTCATCAGCTATTCCTTCTGGCAACGCGAATTCGGCGGCGACCGCTCGGTGATTGGCCGCGCGCTTACCCTCAGCCGGCGTCCGTTTGAGATCGTGGGCGTTACTCCCGCCGATTTTTACGGGGTCGAAGTTGGCCGCAATTTCGACGTGGCGGTTCCGCTGTGCACGGAGCCGGCGATTATGGGCGAGGACAACCAGACGAAAAGCCGCTCCGGATGGTGGTTGGCTTCCATGGGCCGACTGAAACGTGGCTGGACCATGGAACGCGCTACAGCGCAATTGCAGGCCATCTCTCCTGCCATTTTTGAGGCGGCGCTGCCCGCCGATTACAATCCGGAGAACAGCAAACACTTCCTCGCGTTCCGGCTGGGCGCCTTTTCTGCCGACTCCGGCGTTTCGGATCTACGTAAAGATAATGAGCAGCCGTTGTGGCTGCTTCTGGCGCTCGCCGGACTCGTCCTGCTGATCGCCTCCGCAAATCTTGCAAACCTCCTGCTAGCTCGGGCCAGCGCACGAGAAAAAGAGATGGGCTTGCGCATGGCTGTTGGGGCAAGCCGGGGCAGATTAATCCGTCAACTTCTCGCGGAAAGCCTTTTGGTAGCGGCTGTCGGAGCGGTTCTGGGAGCGTTGTTGGCGCATAACCTGAGCCAGTTACTCGTAGCCTCGCTGAGCACTCAGAATAATCCGCTTTTCGTCGAACTCGGGACAGACTGGCGCGTGCTTGGTTTCACTGCGGGGCTTGCGGTACTGACTTGCATCCTTTTTGGGCTGGCGCCCGCTTTGCGCGCCACAAGCGTAAATCCCGGCGTTGTACTGAAAGAGGGCAGCCGCGGTACAACCGAGGGCCGCGGACGATTTGGGCTTCGGCGCATCCTGGTGGTGTCGCAAATCGCGCTCTCTCTTATGCTACTGGTAGGAGCTCTGCTGTTCGCGCGAAGCCTGGCCAACTTGACGTCGGTCGAAACCGGCTTCCGGCAAACGGGCATTCTTGTCACCGATATCGATTACAGCTCGCTCAAACTCTCGAACGAGGGGCGCACTAACTTCGGCCATGAGCTCCTCCAGCGTATCCGGGCGATTCCGGGAGTAGACAACGCGGCTGTTGCGGAAACTATTCCGCTGAGCGGCAACGGGGAAATGCATGACATTCTCCCCGGAATCTCGGAGCCGCTCGAGGACCAAAATCCAGTTTCGGCCTTCAACCATGTGAGCCCTGGATTTTTCCAGGCTCTGCAAGCTCCGCTGCTGGCAGGCCGCGATTTCAATGACCACGACGTTACGGGTTCGCCGCTGGTGGCCATCGTCAACGAAACCATGGCCAGGAAAATTCTCAAGACCCGCAACCCGGTGGGCACGATGTTCCGGGTGCGCAGGCTGAGTAAAATCAGTGGACCGTTTGAAATCGTGGGGCTGGTCAAGGACTCCAAGTACCTCGACGTACGAGAAGAGTCTTTGCCAATCGTCTATCTTCCCATCCAGCAGGACGCGCGGCCCGACCAGGATTCGCAAATCCTCATTCGTTCGAGCCTGCCACTATCCGAGCTCACCTCCGCGGTTAAAGACGCAGCCAACTCGGCGCATCCCGGTCTGGACCTAAGCTTCTTCGGCTTTCACACCATGATTGAAGAACGATTGTTGGGCGAGCGATTGATGGCCAAGTTATCGGGATTCTTCGGCGGGCTGGCGGTGCTTCTGGCGGTGATTGGTTTGTACGGCGTGATTTCTTACATGGTGGCGCGGCGGCGGAATGAAATTGGGATTCGCATGTCACTTGGCGCTGACCGCCGCTCGATCATCGGGATCGTGCTGCGCGAATCTGTTTTGCTGCTTTCGATTGGCTTAGGTTGCGGAGTGGCTCTGGCGCTGGCCGCCTCGCGAGCCGCTACTTCCCTGCTGTTCGGCTTGAAACCCTACGATCCCGCGACGCTGGGGATGGCCACAGTCATACTCGCCGCAATCGCGCTCGCGGCGAGCTACATACCGGCGTCGCGCGCCTCTAAGCTAGATCCGGTGGTTGCCTTGCGGAACGAATAGCCCGCCTGCGTGCTACAATCCCGTCGCGAGCATCCCATGCCCGACACAGCTTCGATCTCCCTCGGCGGAGCAGTCCTCGAAGTCGTCTCTCCAGACGGCGCGCGGCGCTATGTGCGCGTTACGCAGACGCCGTTCCTGATTGGGCGAGGGGCTGAAACCGGGAATCATTTGCAACTCTCCGACCGGCGCATTTCGCGCAACTGCGCGGCGTTAGTGCTGGAAGCCGGCCGCCTGTACATCGAGGATCGCGGGCAGCGGCGCGGGCTTTTCGTCAACGGAGAAAAGGTGGAAAGCCGAGCGCTCAATGACGGCGACTCGATTACGTTCGGGCTCGAAGATTCTTACGAGATCGTCTTTCGCTCGGGCACGGCCAGCGGCGAGGAGTCTCTACCTAATCTTCTTACGCGCATCGAGCACATCACGAGTTCGGAGCCGGTCGGCGGCGGACTTCGCAAACTCAACTTGCTTCTCGAAGCGACAACGCTGCTGCACTCGCAGCTTCCTCTCGATTCCGTGCTGGGCACGATGCTCGACCATGCTGTGTCTGTCACGGACGCGGATCGCGGCATGCTTCTCGAGGCCGACTCTACTGGTGCCTTGAAGGTTCGTCTAGCTCGGCGCACGGGTGGGGTACGTCTACCACCGGAGAGTATCACTCCGAGCCAAACTGCTATTCAGCTTGCGCTGCGGCAACATTCTCCGGTGGTCACGGAAGACATCGAGCGCGCCGATATGGATTTGCAATCAGCGCAGAGCATCATCGCGCAGCGCCTGCGCGCCGTGGTGGTGATTCCGCTCTACGCCATGCTGCGCGCCAACACCACCGAATCGGCCTTGAACATCCGGCGCGGGGATGTGATTGGCGTCCTGTATTTTGATTCCCGCCGGCCCGCGGCGTTTTCACAGCTCGATCGCCAGATTCTCGACGCGCTGGCCGCCGACGCCGCCAGCATTATCGATAACGCGCGGCTTGTGGAACGCGAGCGCGAACGCCAGCGGCTCGAGCAGGAAATCAGCATCGCGCG
>Ga0210399_10004122_pt1 | contig 11287 bp, 8 predicted proteins | sample IncBWC14MmetaG_FD_150865 | JGI IMG/M metagenome (GOLD analysis project Ga0210399, IMG submission 150865) | Forest soil microbial communities from Barre Woods Harvard Forest LTER site, Petersham, Massachusetts, United States - Inc-BW-C-14-M | ecosystem: Environmental > Terrestrial > Soil >...
CAGCCTCATGGGCGGGGGCGGCGTGGACGGCGCCATCCACCGGACGGGAGGGCCCGCCATTCTCGAAGACTGCCGCCGGATCCGGGAAGAGAGGGGCCCGCTGCCCGCCGGCGAGGCCGTCGTGACCCGGCCCGGCCAGCTTCCCTGTCGCCACGTGATCCACACGGTGGGACCGGTGTGGGAGGGCGGCGGGGCGGGCGAGCCCGAAACCCTCGCCGGCTGCTATCGGAGCTGCCTCGCTCTGGCCCAGTCCCAGGGGTTCACCTCCCTGGCCTTCCCCAGCATCTCCACCGGGGCCTTCGGCTATCCCGTGAGGGCGGCGGCGGCGGTGGCCCTGCGCGCGGCCCACGAGGTGCTCGGCGCCGGCTCCCCTTTGGAGCTGGTGCGCTTCGTTCTCTTCAGCGATGCGGATCTAGCGGCCTACGGCGCGGCCCTGGAAGCGCTCTAGCCCTCGCCTCCCGCTCAGCCCATCGCCTTCCGGATCTCGGCCTCGAGGCCAGCCAGGAAGGTGTCGAAGTCGCCCTCCGACTCCACGAGGATCTCCAGCTTGCCGGCCGGGGTGCGGCGCACGCGGCCCGGATGCCGGGGGCCGAGGGGGATGACCAGCATCTCGCGCGAGATCCCCATGCGATCGGTCACGCCGAAGATGGCCTCGATCTCCCGGATGGTGACGACTTCGATCATGCTCGTGCTCCCTTGCCCCCTAAGGATTGAGCCTCGAGACCGGCGGGTCAAGACCCGGGCGTTGCGCCCTCCGGAACCCACGGTTAGAGTGGGCCATGGCCGAGCCGGCAACCGCGGCATCCGCCCAAGCCCTCGTGGCGGTTGAAGCGCGCGTGCTGGAAGTGGTCCGCGAGTTGGCCGGGGAGGTGGGCGGTAGCCGGGCCCGGCGGGCCGCTACCCCTGAGGCCTCCCTGGAGCGGGACGTGGGTCTCGGCAGCCTGGAGCGGGTTGAACTGCTCCTGAGGCTGGAAACGACGTTCGGCCGCTCCCTCGACGACCGCTTCCTCGGAATCGACACCCCCGCCGCCCTGGCTCGCGCCCTCCTGGAGTCGGAGGGCGCGGAGCCCCTGCGCCCGCCAGAGAGGGGCCCCGCCCTGGGCCCGGCGGCCGCGATCGAAAGCGCCTCCACTATTCACCGCTCGCTCTGGGAGCACTCCCGGGCCGAGCCCGACCGCCCCTCCGTCTACCTGCGGGAGGACGACGGTCGCGAGCACACGGTTACCTACGGGAGCCTGTGGAAGGAGTCGGCGGCGGTCGCGGGCGGCCTTGGAGAGCGGGGGGTGAGAAAGGGCGACACCGTGGCCCTTATGCTCCCCACCAGCGTCGATTTCCTCCGCTCCTTCCAGGGGATCCTCATCGCGGGCGCCATCCCCGTTCCCATCTACCCCCCCCTCCGGCTGGACCGGCTCCCGGAGTACGCGCAACGGCAGTCCGCCATCCTGGCCGACGCCGGCGTACGCTTGTTGATCACGATCCCGCGGGCCATGCCCATTGCGGGCCTGCTCCGGGCCGGAGGCTCCGCGCTCTCCCACGTCACCACCGCGGAGGAGCTCCGCCAGGTGGGCGCGGATTGGCCGGCACCGCACGGTGCGGGCTCCGACTCCGCCCTCATTCAGTACACTTCCGGCAGCACGGGGAGTCCGAAGGGCGTGCTCCTCACCCACGACAACCTCCTCGCCAACATCCGGGCCATCGCGGCGGGCGTGGAAGTCCGCCCCACCGACGTGGGTGCGAGCTGGCTGCCCCTCTACCACGACATGGGGCTCATCGGCTCCTGGCTCTTCTGCCTGCACCAAGGCCTCCCCATTGCGATCCAGTCCCCGCTCTCCTTCCTCTCCCGACCCGAGCGCTGGCTGTGGACGATCCACCAACGTCGAGCCACCCTGTCCCCCGCTCCCAACTTCGCCTTTGAGCTCTGCGCCCGGCGGATCCCGGACGCGGCCCTCGAAGGTCTGGACCTCTCCTCCTGGCGCTGTGCCCTGAACGGCTCCGAGCCCGTGAATCCCGATACCCTCGAGCGCTTCGCGCGGCGGTTCGCCCCCTACGGCTTCCGGCGCGAGGCCCTGCTGCCGGTTTACGGCCTGGCCGAGAGCTCCGTGGCTCTTTGCTTCCCGCCCGTGGGGCGGGAGCCCAAGGTGGACCGGGTTTCCCGCACGGCTTTCGAGCGCGAGGGACGGGCGGAGGCCACGAACAAGAAGGATGCCCAGGAGCCGCGCTTCGTGTCCGTGGGACGACCCCTCCCCCAACACCAGGTGCGGATCGTGAACGAGGCCGGAGAGGACGTGCCGGACCGCACCGTGGGCCGGCTGATTTTCCGGGGCCCTTCTCAGATGGTCGGCTACTTCCGGAAGCCCGAAGCCACGGCGGCGGCCTCCCTCCCCGGGGGCTGGCTGGACAGCGGTGACCTCGCCTATCGCGCGCAAGGCGAGGTCTACATTGCCGGGCGTAGGAAGGACCTGATCATCAAGGCCGGCCGTAACCTCGTCCCCCAAGAGATCGAAGAAGCGGCCTCGAACGTAGAAGGCATCCGCAAGGGTTGCGTGGTGGCCCTGGGTGTGAACAACCCCTTGCTGGGAACGGAGAGCCTGGTCATTGTGGCCGAGACCCGGGCCACCGACCCCGGGGCGCGAGACCGCCTGATGGCGGCCGTGACCGAGGCGGTGGCGGCCGCGGTGGACGTGCCCCCGGACGTGGTGGCGCTGGTTCCCCCGGGGGCGGTGCCCAAGACCTCGAGCGGAAAGATTCGCCGGGCGGCCACCCGAGAGATGTACCTGGGCGGCGGGCTGGGGCGGCCCGGGCGCACGCCCCTCGGCACCCGCGCCCGGCTGCTTTTGGGAGCGATCGTTGGCGAGGTCAGGCCCTGGCTCCGCCGGGCCGGGCGGGGCCTCTATCTCGCCTGGCTGGCCGTGACCTTCCCACTCGTCATCCTGCCCCTGTGGCTCCTCGTGGCCCTTTTGCCCAGCCGACGCCTGGCCTTCGCCCTCGGGCGCTTCACCGTCCGCGCCTGCCTTCGCCTGGCCGGCTGTCGCCTCTCCACCGAGGGCTTCGAGGCCCTCCGCCAGGAGGGCCCCTTCATCCTGGCCGTGAACCATGCCTCCTACAGCGATGTGCCCGCGCTCATGGCCCTGCTCCCCTTAGACTTTGTCTTCGTGGCCAAGCGGGAGGTGCTCTCCTATCCCGTGGTGGGGACGTACGTGAGGAAGGCCCGACACCCCACGGTGGACCGCTGGGACGTCCAGCAGAGCCTGGCCGACGCGGGCCAGGTGGCGGGCGCGCTGGCCGCGGGCGAGTCCGTGCTGTTCTTCCCGGAGGGAACGTTCGCGGCCGCCACCGGGTTGCGCCCGTTCCGCCTGGGTGCCTTCAAGGCGGCGGTGGAGGGCGGGGTGCCCGTGCTGCCCATGGCCCTGCGCGGGACCCGCCGCGTCATGCGCGGCAGCTCGTGGCTCCCCCGGCCCGGACCCATCCACCTTTGGGTGGGGACGCCCCTACGCCCCGAAGGAGAAGGGTGGGGGGCGGTGGTAGACCTGCGCGACCGCGCGGCGAGCGAGATCGCGGCCCATTGCGGGGAGCCGCGGCTCGACCTGGTGGCGGGCGGCCCCGTGCGCCCTCCCCCGTCCTGATGCTGACCCTCGAGGATGTGCTGCGGGCGCGCGACGTGCTGCGTCCGCATCTCAAGCCCACGCCCCTCCGCCGCGCGCTCTGCGCCCCCGCGACGCCCGTGTGGCTGAAGCTGGAGTGCTGGCAGCCCACCGGCTCGTTCAAAGTGCGCGGGGCCACGAACGTGCTGGCCTCCCTGAGCCGAGAGGAGCGGGCGCGGGGGGTGGTGGCGGCCTCCGCGGGCAACCACGCTCTGGGGGTGGCCTTCGCCGCTCAGGCCCTGGGCGGGGTGCCGGCCGCCCTCTTCGTGCCGGAGACCGCCCCCCGGGCCAAGCTGGAGAAACTTCGGCGCTTCCCGGTGGTCCTTCACGAGGTGGGGCGGACCTACGACGACGCGGCCGCCGCCGCCCTCGCCCACCAGGAGCGCACGGGGGCCACCTACGTCCACGCCTTCGACGATTCCCGAACGGCCGCCGGTCAGGGCACCTTGGGCCTGGAGATTCTTGAGGAGCTGCCCGAAGTGGGCACGATCGTCGTGCCCGTGGGTGGGGGCGGCCTCGTGGCCGGGATCGCGGTCGCGGTGAAGGCCTCGCGGCCGGGCATCCGTATCGTGGCCGTACAGCCCGAGGCCTCCCCCGCCTTGCGCGAGTCCCTCCGGCGTGGACAAGCCCTTCTCACCTATCCGGCCGCACCCACGCTGGCGGACGCCCTCGCGGGGGGAATCGGGGAGATTGTCTTCGTCCACCGCCATCTCCTCGACGATGTGGTCACCGTCTCCGAGGCAGAGATCGAGGACGCGATCGTGGCCCTCCTCGCAGAGGACCAGGTGGTGGGCGAGGGCGGGGGCGTGGTCGGGGTGGCGGCGGTGCGCGCGGGGCGGGTGCGGGGCCTCGACTCCCGCCCCCTGGCCGTGGTCGTGACCGGAGGCAACATCGACGTTCACGTCCTGGCCCGGCTGCTCGCGGCAAGGGCTTGAGGATCGACCGCCCCCCCGAGCGCACCTTCGTGCGCGTGGTGGGCGGGGTCGTGGTGCTGGCCGCGGCCGGCCTGGGTGCGGCGGCGGGGGGGACCACGGCCGCCCTGGCGGGCGGCGTCCTGGGCCTGGCCGCGGCCCTCGTCCTCGCCCACGCGGGGCGGCGGCGGGAGCGGCGGCGCCGCGACCTCCTCCACCGGCCCTTCCCCGGGCCCTGGCGGGAGATCCTCCGGACGCGGTACGACCACTATTGCCGGCTCCCCGAGGACTGGCGGGCCCGCTTCGAAGACGACCTTCGGATCTTCCTGGCCGAGAAGCGCATCACCGGAATCGAGGTCGCCGTCACCGAGGAACTGCGGCTGCTGGTGGGCTCCTCCGCCGTCACCCTGAGCGTGGGCTGGCCGGACTACGAATGGGACCAGCTCGCGGAGGTCCTTCTCTATCCGCAGGACTTCGATCGCGACTACACCTTCGGGAAAGACGACTTGGCCGGCCAGACCCACCCCTGGGGAACGGTCATCCTCTCCGTCCCCGCCCTCAAGGAGAGCTTCGAAGACCCCAGCGACGGCTACCACGTGGGGATCCACGAGTTCGCGCACCTTCTGGACGTCGACCAAACCCGCTTCGACGGGATCCCGGGGGGGCTGGACGAAGCCCGGAGCCGGCGTTGGCTGCAGATCCGCGAGAAGGAGATGGAGCGGCTGCGGCGCGGCAAATCCGCGCTCGACCCCTACGGTGCCCACGACCCCGTCGAGTTTCTGGCCGTAGCCGTGGAGGCCTTCTTCGAGACGCCCCTCGCCCTGCGCGACCGTCACCGTGAGCTATATGCGATGCTTTGCTCGTACTTCGGCCAGGACCCGGCGGCCTGGGACGACGCCCGCGGCTTCCTGGAGTAGGGGAGGGTCGAGACCGGCGGCTCGGGAGGCGGCGGGCCCTTAGCCCCTCCTCCCGAGGCTCCCCCTGCGGTAGGCTCAGGGTCGCGGTCGCGCGCTACCCGCCCGACCCGCCCAAAGGCATGCGCTTGGACGTCGCCCTCATCCTCCGGTACCCCGGGCTCTCGCGCCGCAGGGCCCGGGAGGCAATTGAAAAGGGGCAGGTGTCCCTCGCGGGCCAGATTGTGCGCGCGGCGGGCCATCGCGTGGAGGAGGCCGCGGCCATCCATTGGGACCCGAACCGACGGGCCCTGCCGCGCGCGCGGCTCTCGTTGCCCCTTCTCTACGCGGACGAGGCCCTCTTGGTGGTGGACAAGCCGGCGGGGCTGCTCACCGTCCCCACCGCCCCGGGGGCGGAGGGGGAGGATACGGTCTTCGCCCGGGTCCGGGACTACGTGCGCCATCTCCGCCCACGGCGCCCCTACGTCGGCGTCGTCCACCGGATCGACCGTGACACCTCCGGGGCCGTGGCCTTCGCCCTCTCCCCCGTCGTCCGCGAGGCTCTGCGCGTCCTCTTCCGCGCGCACCGGATCGAGCGGCGCTACCTCGCCCTCGTTGCGGGCCGGCCCCCCGCCGACCTGGGCGTGGTGGACCTTCCCCTGCATCACGCCTACGAGGGGGGCAAGCGCCGTGTGGCTCGCGCGGGCGAACCGTCGCGGCCGGCCCTGACCCGTTGGGCGGTGACCGAGCGCTTTCCGGGGGCGGCCCTCTTGGAGGTAGAGCTGGAGACGGGCCGCCAGCACCAGATCCGCGTCCACCTCGCCCATGTTGGCCTGCCCATCCTCGGCGACCCCGTGTATGGAGGAGGCGCCGCCTCCGCTCCGGTGGCCGTCCCGCGCCAGATGCTCCACGCCCGCCTTCTGGCCTTCGATCACCCCCTCGGGGGTGCGCCCGTGCGAGCGGAGAGCGCTCCGCCCGCGGACTTCCAGAAGGCGGTCCTCGCCCTGCGTCGCGCCGCGCGCAGGGCGGAGCGGACGTCGCCGAAGTAACCATTCGAGCCCCGAAGTAGTATTCCGGGATTGTCCAAAGGGAGGACGGGATGCGCGTGCGCTTGTTTCTGACCCTGACCCTCACGGCTTCGACGGTCGCCGCCAGCGACCCCAAGCCCATGACCGTCGACGACCTCTGGGCCGTCCGGAGGGTGGGAGCCCCGGTGCTCTCTCCCGACGGTCGGTTCGTCGCCTACACGGTCACGGGCTACGACATGGAGGAGGACCGCGGCAACGCGGACATCTGGATCTCGCCTTTGGCGGGGGGGCCCGCACGCCAGCTCACCACCAACCGGGCCTCGGACACTTCGCCCGCCTGGAGCCCGGATGGGACGCGCATCGTCTTCGTCTCCCGTCGAGAGGGAGATGGGGCCAAGCAGCTCTACGTCATCCGCGTGGACGGGGGCGAGGCGGAGCGGGCCACGGACATGCCGCTCTCCGTCTCCGACCCCAAATGGCTTCCCGACGGCAAGCGCATCGCCTTCGTCTCCCCCGTCATCGCAGGGGCGGAGGCCCCGGAAGCCACCAAGAAGGCGCTCGCGGCCCGGGACAAGAGCAAGGTGAGGGCGCACGTCACCGACAACCGGCTCTACCGCTTCTGGGACCGCTGGCTCACGGAGGGCGAGTACCCCCACGTCTTCGTCCTCGATCTGGAGACGCGGAAGGTGACGGACCTGCTGCCGGGGTCGAAGCGCTACTTCGAGCTCATGGACGGTTCGGGCGCCTTCGACGTCAGCCCCGACGGAAGCACGATCGTTTTCTCCGCCAACCGCACCCCCGAGCCTTACCCCACCCTCGACTACGACATCTTCTCGGTCCCGGCCGGGGGGGGCGAGGTCAAGGATCTCACCCCCACCAACCCCGGGGATGACGTGCGGCCGGTGTTCAGCCCCGACGGCAAGCGCGTCGCCTACGGCCTCCAGCGGCGGGGCGACGGCTGGCCGGACTACACGCGCCTAGCCGTCCTGGACATGACCACCGGGAAGACCACGGTCCTGACCGAGGGCTGGGAGAACTCGGTCGCGGACTGGGCCTGGACCGCGGACGGGGAGAACCTGGTCTTCCACGCCGAGGTCCGCGCCCGCGCGAACCTCTATCGGATCCCCGCCCGCGGCGGTTCTCCCCAGGAGGTTCACCACGGAGGCACCACCTCGGGGGCGGCGCCCACGCGCGACAGGCAAGTCGTCTTCTCGGAAACCACGCTGAGCCGGCCCCCGGAGCTGGCGGTGGTGGGCCTGGACGGAAGCCGCTTCCGCAGCCTCACCACCCTCAACGATGCCCTCCTCGCGCGGATGAGCCTAGGACGGGTCGAAGAAGTGACGTTCGCGGGCGCGAACCGCGACGAGGTGCAGATGTTCCTGGTCTATCCCCCGGGGTACGAGCCGGGCCGGAAGTACCCCCTGCTCCAACTGATCCACGGCGGGCCCGTGGGCACCTTCGGCGACGCCTTCCACCTCCGCTGGAACGCCCACGCCTTCGCCGCCCCCGGCTACATGGTGGCCCTGGTCAACTTCCACGGCTCCTCGAGCTTCGGCCAGCCGTTCGTGGAATCGATCCTGGGGGCGCATCCCGACAAGCCCTTCACGGACGTGATGATGGCCACGGACTTCCTGATCGCGCGCGGCCAGGTGGACCCCGATCGCATGGCGGCGGCGGGGGGCTCCTACGGCGGCTTTCTCGTGAACTGGATCGCCGGTCATACAGATCGCTTCCAGGCCTTGGTGAGCCACGCGGGCGTGTACAGCCTCCTGGGACAGTCGGCCTCGGACACGAGCTACGGTCGCCAGCATTCCTACGGGGGCTACCCGTTCACCGACCTCGCCAACGTGGAGCGGTGGAGCCCCAACCGCTTCGCCGCCGCTTTCCGAACGCCCATGCTGATCACCCACGGGGAACGCGACTTTCGGGTCCCCGTCACCCAGGGCCTGGAGCTCTACGGCGTTCTCACCGCCAAGGGTGTTCCCGCCCGACTCGTGGTCTATCCGGACGAGAACCACTGGGTCTTGAAGGGGCAGAACTCGCGCCACTGGTACGGAGAGGTCCTGGCCTGGCTCGCCCACTACCTGAAGTGATGGGATCGCCCGGCCGTGAGAACATAGGCCGCCTCCGCCGCCGCCCCGGGAGAGAAAGTGACAACGGAGAAGATCCCCAGCAAGATCGGCCGCTACGAGATCCGCCGGGAGCTCGGCCGCGGAATGATGGGCGTGGTCTACGAGGCCGCTGACCCCTCCCTCAACCGCACCATCGCCCTCAAGGTCATCCGGCTGATCTTCGCTGTCTCCGACGAAGAGCAGCAGAGCTTCGAGCGGCGCTTCCTCTCCGAGGCCCGCATCGCGGCCCGTCTCACCCACCCCGGGATCGTGGTCGTCCACGACGTGGGTCGCGATCCCGACACCGGGGTCCTCTACATCGCCCTCGAGCGTCTGGCCGGCCACACCCTGGCCGAGAGCACCGCCGACGGGCGCCAGCTCCCCTGGCGGGAGGCCCTGCGGATCGTGGCCCGGGTGGCGGAGGCCCTCCACTATGCGCACGCCCAGGGCATCGTCCACCGCGACATCAAGCCCGCCAACATCATGGTGCTACCCGGGGGCGAGCCCAAGATCATGGACTTCGGCCTGGCCAAGCACGAGGCCGGGCACGAGCTCACGGCCAGCGGCCAATTCGTGGGAACGCCCCTGTTCATGGCCCCCGAGCAGGTTCTGGGCCTGCCCGTGGATGGGCGCACCGACCTCTTCTCCCTGGGTTCCGTGGCCTACACGATCCTGACCGGGACCCGGCCCTTTGCGGCGGAGAGCGTCCCCCGCATCATGACCCGGGTGGCACACCAGGACCCGCTGCCTCCCTCGCGGTCCGTCCCTGACCTGCCCCCGGACATCGATTACTTGGTGGCCCGGGCCATGGCCAAGGCTCCCTCCGACCGCTACCCCGACGGCAAGGCCATGGCCGAGGATGCGGAGGACATCCTGGCGGGCCGGACGCCCCGCCACCGGGCCGGCTGGACGCTGCCCCCGGCCGCGGAGGGCACCCTCGTGGCCGCGCGTCCCAACGGCGAGGCCTCGGCGGTGCTGGACTTTGAGCCTATCGGGGAGGATGGCGCCGGGCGGCCCCCCGCCGCGTCGTCCAGCGGCGCCGGAGCGGCCTCCGCACCCGTGCGCCGCCGCGGCCACCGCGGCCTCCGTATCCTGGCCCTGGGCATGCTGCTGGTGGGTCTCGGCGTCTACTACTCGGCGTTCTACGAATCCGACCGCCTGGCCGACGCCCTGCGCCCCCTGGTCGAGGTGCTGGGCCCCTGGCTCGAGCCCCCCGCGCTCCCCGCCGGGCCCGCCCCGGGAACACCGCCCCGGCCCGGAAGCGACCCGGTCCGGCCGAGTTCGGCACCTCCCGAGGGCCCTGACCCGAGCAAGCCGTCGCCGGCCGCGGACGCGGCCGCGGCCCCGACCGCACCCCCAGAAAGTCCGCTTCCCTCGCCGCCGTCAACGGAGCCGTCGGCACCGCCCCCGACCCCCTCCCGGCCCTCTCCCGAACCCTCGGCCCCCTCGCCTTCCCCCTCGCCCTCTCCGGAGTCGGGCAAGAAGGCCCCTCCCGCCGCCAAGCCCCCGGGCCAACTCGCCGTCCACATGGAGCACCACCTCAAGAGCGGGACGGTCCGGGTCTGGCTGGACGAGAAGCTGGTGGTGGAGGAGGTGCTCGACGCCCGCGTCACCAAGAAGATCCTCTTCTTCAACCTTCGCAAGGGCGTGGTCCAGGAGGTGCTGAAGGTCAGCCCCGGGAAGCACGACCTGAAGGTCCAAGTGAAATGGGACGACAACGCGGAGACGCGCCGGATCTCGGGGACCTTCAGGTCCGGCGCCACCCGGCACCTGGAGATCTCCATCAGCCGTCTGGGGGGGGACGTCGCGGTGGCCTGGAGGTGAATCCTGGCGTCCGGGCCCCGGCGGGTCGCGGCGGCCTCCCCACCCAAGCCCTGGACGTCTCAGGCCAGAGCGGCTAGGACCTCCTCGAGCTCGACGGGAGCCACGTCGAAATGGACCCCGGCCTGGTAGGACAGCCCCTCGTGGCGCGACCAGGTCACCACCCCCGGTACCTCGACGGAAAGAGCACGGGCCCCGTCCCGGAGGGGGGCCTCGAAGAGCACGCTCAGATGGGTCTCCCGCGGCAGGTCTTCGCCCACCCGCAGGCGACAGCCGTTCGGGGAGAGGTCCATGGCGGTGGCGGGATGCCACTCGCTCTTCGACTTGTACCTCACGGTGAGACGGCAGGCTTTGCGGGCCGTGATCCGGCGGTTGCCGCCGCTCGAGACCGCACCGTTTGTCATGGGTTCAGGCCCTGAGGGTAGCAGAGTCCGGGCCGGGGAAGAAGCCGCATCCGTGCTAGAGTTGCCCCCTGTGACCAGCCGCCGTGCCCTCCCCATGCTTTTGCTCGCCGCCCTGGCCGCGTCCTGCGGAGGCGGAAGCACCCCCGCCGGCCCCAGCCCGCCCGCCGTGACCTACCCGGTCCCGGTCGTGGTCTTCTACGACGAGAACGCCAACGGCATCCTGGACCCGGGCGAGGGGGCCCGCGTACCGGGGGTGGAGGCGAACATCGGGGGCCACACCGCGCGGTCGGACAAGGTCTCCGGACTCGCGGTCGTGCCGGGGGTCCCGGCGGGGGCAGGGACGGTCACGGTACGTCCCGATACCCTTCCCCCCTTCTATCGGCCTCCGGCCGCCGCGGTCTCGGTCCAGGTACCTCCGAGCAGCAACACCAACGTCCCCCTCACCCTGCCCATCGGCTCCAACACACCAAATCTCTAC
>Ga0210399_10004123_pt1 | contig 11287 bp, 8 predicted proteins | sample IncBWC14MmetaG_FD_150865 | JGI IMG/M metagenome (GOLD analysis project Ga0210399, IMG submission 150865) | Forest soil microbial communities from Barre Woods Harvard Forest LTER site, Petersham, Massachusetts, United States - Inc-BW-C-14-M | ecosystem: Environmental > Terrestrial > Soil >...
GGTCCGCGTTTGATCTTCTTTCGACCTGTCCCGCGTGTCGTGGTGCTGGCCATGGAACTCTTCACCCAGTTATTCGGCCACTTGCTGGCGTTCGTTTATCACTGCTTCGACCGCATCGTCATTCACGGCTACCTGACGCGGCTCTCCCGGCCCGAGCACGTGGTCTACTTCTTTCACGAGGTCATTGGCGCCCCGGTGATCACCAAGGAGATTTTAAGCGAGCGCACCAACCGCTACCAGAATTGGGTGGAGGCCTTCGCCCGCAATCGTCGCATCCCCATTGATTGGGCCGAGAAGGGCATTCGCAAGGAGGATTTTGTGCGCCGCTGGCAACGCCGAATGGTGCGAAACAACGCCTACGGCGTTTATTTTATCTTCAAGAGCCTGGAGGTCGGGCCGACGTTCCGGATCACCGTGCCGAAATATCCTACCAAAGACCCCAATTACCGCATTGTAGCCAACCAACGCAGCCGCTTCACCCATTACTATTTCTACATTCACGATGAAGTGCTCGGTCCCTTCGTCATGTGCATGGGTTCGTTCTTCCCCTTCAAGACAACATACTACCTCAACGGCCACAGCTTCATTGAACACCAGCTCAGTCATGCCGAGATCAGCTTCCGCAAAGATGACAACGCCTTTCTGGCGGTTGGCGACGTGGCAGCCCTGCAGGCCGCCGCCGACAAGCTCAGCCCCAAAATCATCCGCAACCGGCTCGACTACTGGACCTTCGTCCTCGGCCCGAAGTTCTCCGCCAAGGAGCGCAAGCAGGTCAAGCTATCGCGCAGCTATGCGATCAGTCAGGTTGAGTACTGCTTCAATTTTGTGTTCAAGCGCAACTTTCCAATCCACAAGCTGTTCGAGCGAAGCTGTGAGCTTGGCTTGTGGCGATTGACCGCCCACAGGATCGCCGAGGTCTTCGGCACCCGCCTGCAGCGCAACCATCGGGGTAAACTCTCAACCGTCATCGATCAGATCGAGCACGGTCATCACGTCTTCCGCGCCTACTTCCGCAATGCCGTTCTCAGGCAATATGAGAAGTTCTCGATGTTCTTGCGCAACGAACTCTGTTCCAACAACCTCTACGACTTCGGTCTCAAGAAGGGCCTGGATCATCTCGATGAGGTCCGCCAGAGGTTTAAGACCATCATCAGCCGGTTCGCCGGTTTCCAGGCCCAGTGGCTCAACGTCCATACCGACTTTCCGCTGCTGCAGCGGATGGCGCTACCCGTGACGGTCGGCTCAGTCCGCCACCCCGGCATCAAAATCCACGACACCCGCATCATCCGCCTCCTTGAGGTCCTGTTGCACGCCGGCACTCATGTCGGCGGTTGGACGGCACGCGAAATCCACGAGGCCGTCCTCAGCACCTTCCACCTCTCCGCCGATGCTTACGGCCTCAACCAGCTTCGCTACGATCTGCGCAAACTCAAGGGGCACGGACTCCTCGAGCGTGACGGCACGCGCTACGCCTACCTTCTTACCCCCAAGGGGGTTCAGGTCGCCTTGCTCTTCCTGTTCTTCCATAAGCGCTTGTGCGGACCGCTCGCCAACAGTCGCTTCCACCACCGGCCAAACCTCCAACATCGGCCAGACAGCCGGCTCGAAGCCGCCTACCACCGCGCTGACAAAGCCATCGAAAAAGTCGTCGATCTCCTGGCCGCGGCCTGACCTCGCTGCCCATCACTCAGCAGCAAAGACCGCCGCCCCCAAGCGCAAGGCGCCGCATCAGACCTTCATTTCTGCCCAAAAAATCGCAGGATTCTGATCTTCTCAAACCTCCTGTCGACCTCAACCTTGACATCACACCCAACAACATTGTCGGACTCATCTTCTCAAGCTCTGGAAGAACAAGAATCTAACTCGCCCGGCGCCGGAGTACTGCCTTCGGATGACGACGCCCCCGACTGCACGATTAACATCAAGCCATTCGAGGGCACATGGGAGCTGGAGTTTGCGAGTGGCGATCTCCCTCCCTGGTCCGGATCCAGGCTCCATGGTGGCCGCCTGCTGACGATGCCGTATTCGGTGCTCTCCGGTAGGCCGACCTCGTCCGCGGACCTAATCATCGCGCTTTTGGAAGGAATCGCCGCGGGCGCCCTGATCATCCTGGCCGGCGACGACGGAAGCGAGCAGATCACCGACTCCCACCAGCGCACCATTTTCCGGACGGCGCCGGACGGCAATCGGCGGATCAACGAGGATGCCGCAAGCCGCATCCCCGACCTCGCGTTGCTCCCGATCCACGAGAAAGGAGTCGCGGCGCGTGAGATCTATGTGTGGCGGCCAAACCCGGCGACAGCCGGAACGCAGCTCCAGCACAAGATGCGGGGCAGGGGGAACTACACGTGGTCGCTCGTGTCGCCAGCGCTGTCGGCCTCGATAGCGGCGACAGTTGTTGCGACCGGCACGACCGGCGGAGACCAAGTGCTGATCGAGCAGCTTGGGACCGCCGACCAAGCCGTCACGCACATCACCGCTCCCGACCGCGGTCCCCGTGCGCTGCAGCTTTCGATCGCGGGCTGGCCTGGAAGCGACATCTCGCAGGCGAAGTGGTTCGAAATTGCAAATTTCACCGCCTCGCCGGGCCATACTCTGCTCGCGCAAGTGCTGAATGCCGGCCGATCGCTCACTGTGCACAATGACGGGCCAAGCGCCACCTTCCAACTATCGGTCCACAGCGGCCTCGACAAGGACCCTCTCGCGGTGCGCCCGAGCGTTCAAATTCCGTCCGGGAAGGCCTGGCGCTTCGAAGCTGATTGGACCCGGACCGTCCCCAATTCGCCGTTGGAAGTCCTCGAGATGGACAAGATCGGCGGGGCCGTGCTTCGGCAATTCCAGATCTAAGTCATCGCACGCAGCGCCGCGAATATTTCAGTCTAACACTTGGTTCTCCGCGCCATGCGCTTCCGAGCAAGCGTAGCCTCGACGCTGTAGCTGAAAAAGATTCGTCCTTCACCACGTGTCAAGGGCTCCCTATCGGGCGTGGCAAGTTGGCACGCGATCGATGAAGCGCTCAGGCGGCCTTTCGGTTCGCAGTGCGTGTGAACCCGTTCACGTATCCCGTGCATTGGCCAGACTAATCTTTGCGTCCAATTGAGACAGGAGGGGTACAAGCGTGACGTTCTCGATTGTCGCGCGGAGCTCCGCTCCACGGTGATCAGCCGGCCACCTTCGCCGACTAAGTGCCAAGGCGGCCAGATTGTACTACACCCGTTCGACGTCCCGATCTCGACGATCTACCGGCGTCGCATGACGCGCACGGTGCAAGGAGAAATTTGTCGTGCGCCGGCTCAGAAGGCTCGAATACCACGCCAATGTTCTCGATCTCGGCCAGCACTGCCCTGGCCGCATCCTCGTTCGAAACTCCCCAGTCGCACGCCTTCGGGTGCGGCCAGGAACCATCTTCAAACAGGCCGGCCGCGGTGCCTCGGCAGACTTTGGGTTCATCCTTCTCGGTCGCTTCGCAGTTATCTCATCTCCGCGACTTTGCGTGCTCTCGTTGCTGGGGAGCCGCTCAGTGTCCGACTCGTCGGGCCGGAAGCAAGCCTCCACTCGCAACGTAGACGCCGCCCGAAATCAGAATTATTGCGATCCAGTCATGCGCTGCTGGCCATTCGCCGAGCAGCGGGATGGCCACGAGTGCCGTCATGGCAGGGCTCAGGGCCGCAAACGCTGAGCCGTTCGACGCGCCAAGAATGCTGACTGCGCGTCCGTAGAGCCAAAACGAAATTACGGGCGTGAGAAATCCTTGGACAAAGGCCTGCAAGGCAACGTCGCGCCAGGGCGCATTGAACAGGCTGGTTCCGGAAATGATGACATACACGGGCACGTAAGTGATCAATGACCCGATTGCGGCAATAGCAGCGGCATGGAGCCCTTCCAATTTTGCGTTCCGCATGGCGACCGTATAGCAGGCCCACAACATGGCCGCACCGATGAACAGGGCGTGGCCGATGTTCTGCTGCGATCCGATCGTGCCGCCCGCGCCCCAAACGATGAGCAGGGCGCCAGTAACGATCAAGGCAAGGCCGATTTGCTTGGCAACGGTGAAGGTGTCGCCAAGCACGACAGCGGCCAGGATCGCAACAAGCAAGGGGATGAGGGCGGTGTACAGGGATGCTGCGTGAGCTGCCGGTGCGAATTGCAGGCCTGCGTAGGCAACCAACACCATCGGTGCTCCGCCGCCCAGTACGATCGCCGCCAGTCCCACCGCGCCGAGCCGGTCAACGGGAAGGCCCTTCTTCAGCAGGTATGGCAGTAAGATCAAACCAGCGACACCGAAACGAATTGCCGTGATGTCCCATGGTGTAAGGCTTGTCCTGAGCCCAAGCCGCGCGGACACGATCCACGACACCCAGATGCTCACGAACGCAAGGCCGTAGAGCGAGCCGCGCAGATATTCGGAGGCTGATGGCTTCGACAAGGAATGAACTTTTCTGTGATTTGCGTCGTCAGGGTTGGCCGACCTGGCTGGGCCGGGAAATCGAGTTACGCCGAAAGCGGCAGGCTAAAGAGCAGCGCAAGGATGGCGAGACCCATCGACCCTGCATAGCCGCTGGCCGCTGCGAAAGCGCGGGCATAAGCTTCCACCTCGGTGGCTCCGGCCCCGCGGACATGAACGAGCACGGCCGCAAATAGGATACCGACCACAGCGACGCCGAAGGCGCCCCCCACCTGCTGCATGGTACTGAGCATGCCCGATGCCGATCCGATATCGCGATGAGGAACGCCACCGAGAATGGTGTTGAAAAGCGGCGTCACCAGCAGACCTTGGCCGAGTCCGACGAGCAGCAGACTCGGGATCAGCATTTCGGCCTGCATTGGCCCTCCAAAAAACGCTGTTCCGGCGGCGGTGCCGTTGCCAATCGCTTTAAGGGTAGCACCGGCAGCGAGCACATTCCATCGGTGCTCGGCTGCTACTCGCCCGGCGATTGCCGAGCCGATCATGAATGTAGCCGGCACTGCCGACAGAATGATGCCAGCAGCCAGTGGCGATCGACCAAGTCCAACTTGCACCAGGAAGGCGTAGGCTAGAAAGAAGGAGCTATGGGTGGAATAGTAAACCAGCACCAACACGGCGCCGATCGTGAAGGATCGGTTGTGGAACAGACCCATCTGCAACAACGGCGACTCGTCCCGATACGATTTGCCATACTGATGCCAAGCAAACCCGGCCAGGACCGGGACGGCCGCGCAAAGCATGGCTACCGACCAGACGGGCCATCCCGTCTCCCACCCTTCCACCAAGGGATAGAGCAGGAGTCCGAGGCCAGTAGCACTTAAGGCGACACCAGTGATATCGAGCCGTTGGCGGGCGGATACGGCGTCCCTCGGAATCAGGCGCGGCGCCGCCAGGGTCACCGGCAAACCGATCGGGATGTTCACCAGGAAGATCGTTCGCCAACCCAGATGCCATAGATCGGCACTGACCAAGATGCCACCGAGCACCTGGCCTGTAACGGCAGCCAGTCCAAATACGATCCCAAGTGCGGCAAAGGCTTTGGCACGTGTCGCGGACTCCGAAAAGGTAATGTTGATCAGCGCGAGAGCCTGCGGGAACAGGACGGCCGCGGTGAGACCTTGCAGTAATCGTGCAAAAATCAGTGCCGTCGCGGTTGGCGAGAGGCCGCACAGAGCCGACGTGACGGTAAAGCCGGCAAGCCCAAGGATAAGCATTTTCCGGCGGCCCCACAGGTCGCCCAGCCGGCCACCAGTAATCAGCATCACCGCATAGGCCAAGCCGTAGCCGGCGACTACCAGTTCGGCTTCCCCAAAGCTTGCCCCAAGCTCGCGCCGAATATCGGGGATGGCGACATTCACAATCATCATGTCCATCACGGTCATGAACGGGCCGACCAGCGCCACCGAAAGAGTGAGCCATAGCCGCGACTGGCTTGCGTCAGTGACGGAGGAGGTCAGGTTGTCCACGTGATGCTCCGGCAGATGACGATGTTTTGGCTGTCCCTGTCGGAGAGTGAAGCAACTCGCTATAGTGAGAAATGTAAGTTCTTATCCTATTAGTTCGAATAACAGTGTGACAGACCGTGACTAATCTACAGCGCACTGACGACCGCCGAGCTCTGTCTGATTTCGTACGTGATCGGCGTGCACGAATTGCGCCCAAGGACGTTGGATTGGCGGTCGGGCCTCGTCGCCGTGCACCAGGGCTGCGGCGGGAAGAGGTTGCTCATCTCGCCGGGGTCGGGGTCACGTGGTACACTTGGTTCGAGCAAGGCCGCGCTATTCAGGTCTCCGCCGATTTCCTGGAGCGGATATGTCGGGCGCTGCGTCTTGACGCTGCGGAACGTGCACATCTCTATGCCTTGGCGCAGCACCGGCCGCCACTCGCGGTCACGCCGAACGTCCCAACCGTCTCGCCCGTCCTGCAAAATTTTCTCGATAGCCTCCCCAATCCCGCTTACCTCAAGACGCCGCGCTGGGATGTGGTGGCTTGGAACGCAGCCGCAGTAGCGCTATTCGGCGACTATGCCCTGCTCCCTCCCAATGAACGCAACAGTCTCTGGCTGACGTTCGTCGATGCTCGCTATCGTCGGCTGAGGGCAGACTGGGAACAGGGGGCCCGCCAGGCCCTTGCTAAGTTCCGCCTCGACCACAGCCAAGCCAATGGCGACCCAGCCTTCAATGCACTCGTTGACGCACTAACGGCCACCAGCGTCGAATTCCGAGATTGGTGGCCGCGGCAAGACGTGACCGAGCGCAGCGAGGGAATTAAGCGTTTCAGGCACGAAAGCTGGGGTGAAGTCGAGTTCGCTTACGCCACATTCCTGGTGGAGGGGGCACCGGAGCTACGCCTGGTAACCTATACCCCGCCGGGTGGTGTACGTGTCCGGCCGTGCAACCGCCTCGATCAAGCGGATGACTGAAGCAAGTAGCGCAAGCTCGCCGGGTGTGGGGAAAGGCGGTAACGCTCCCCCGCTACCAGCTTTTTTCGTCAGCAGGATTAGCGCGTGGCCGCGCCGGTAAAATCCGGAACGCGCGATTCTCGTTCAGCCACGCTACGCGTTCGTCACGTAACAACGTGCGGCGGACCTTGCCTGAATCGTCGCGCAGGCCGACGGCGACGGTCTCGAAGCTTTCCGGATGCTTGTAGCGGCTGAGACGATGGGCGAGGAAATCGCCCATACCGTCAGCGACGGCCTGAACATCGCCGCTCTCGACAAGCTCGAGAATGGCATGCACGCGTTGCCCGAATTCCGCATCCGGCAGACCGACAACGACGCAAGAACACACATCTGGATGCGCACTGAGGGCAGCCTCGACCTCGGCCGGATAGATGTTGGCGCCGCCGCGCAGGATCATGTCGGATAGTCGATCGCCGAGATACAGGTAGCCATCCGCATCAAGTCGTCCGATATCGCCCAGCGATTCCCAGCCGTCCGCGCGCCGCTTCGGCTCGGCGCCGAGATAATGATAGGTGGTGCCGGGGCCGTCATTGGGAAGGAAATAGATTTCGCCGGTCTCGCCGGGCACGACGTCGTTGCCGTCGTCGCCGATGATCCGCAGACGTGCTGTCTCACCGATCTTGCCGACTGAGCCCTTGTGTGCGAGCCATTCGACACCTGAAATGATGGTCGCGCCCTGCCGCTCGGTGCCGCCATAGAGTTCGAAGATTCGCTCGGGTCCGAGCCACGCGATCCAATTTTCCTTTAGCCACGGCGGCATGGGTGCCGCCATGTGGAATACGATCTTTAGGCTCGACAGGTCGTAGGCGTCGCGCACGTCGCCTGGCAGTGCCCAGATGCGATGCATCATGGTCGGTACGAAATTCACCCACTGCACGCGATCGCGCGCGATCAAGCGCAGTGTCTCCTCGGCCTCGAACTTCACCATGCCGGTGATCCGCCCGCCCCCGAACAGCGCAAGGTGCGTCACGATGAACGGCGCGTTGTGATACAGGGGACCTGGATTGAGCAGTGTAGTTCCCGGCGCAATGCCAAGCGGCTGAGCAACCGCGGTATCTACAACGGCGGGCTGATGATCAAGGATTACCTTGGGTCGTCCGGTCGAGCCGCCGCTGGTCATCGCTTTCCAGTAACGCGAAACCGGGGTGCTTAGCGGCTCGTCAGAAAAGCCCTCCGGCAGGAAGCCGGTCGGCAGCGAATTGCCGGCGTTCCAATCGGTTTCGCCACCGACCACCAAGGACGGTTTGAGAATGTCCAGCACTGCCGCAGCCTCGCCACGCGGAAGCCGCCAAGACAGCGAGGTCGGCGTTGCCCCGCATTTCCACACCGCAAACGTTGTTTCGAAAAACTCGTTGCCGTTGGGCAGCCCGATCGCAACGAAATCGCCGGGTTTCACCCCCTTAGCGGCAAAGGCGCGGGCGCGCCGGTTGGCATTACGTTCAAGCTGTTGCCAGGTCAGCGTCTCCGCGCCGTGGCTGATCGCGATCGTATCCTCCGGTCTGCGTTCAGCATACCAGCGCGGCACGTCAGAAATCGGGATCAGCATTTGGGCGTTCCGTTGGGCGCCTTAAGGTGCTCTTATGCGTGGCACGTTTCTATTCGACCTCCACTTCACCAACAGCCGCAACGCCGAGTCAAGGGATCTGAATGTCTGGAGCCGACCGCACCGCATCCGGGTGGAAAGGGCAATACCGTATCGAGGGACGGACTTTCGTCTACGTGGACGGTCACAGCGGCCGGGTGACGGCCATCTCCAGTTATCCAACGCAGAAGCTTGCCCAACTTGGATAGCTCGGCGAGTTCAACATTCTTGGCTCTTGATCCGCCGGCACACGCAAAAACCAGAGCACGCCCAGCACTCGATAGCCGCGGACTAAAATTTCAAATATCTTTGGTTATAGTTAGTTCGAACACGACCAACAGGCAGCCACCTTGCGGGTTAGATCAACTTGGCGGCGAAAACTCTGTTTGGAGCGAGTTTAAATATCCCCAAGGCTCGGAAATCTTTGGAGAGGCAGAACCTGCCGATTACGTCTACCAGATACGGCAGGGCGCAGTTCGGACATACAAGCTCCTTTCCGATGGTCGTCGGCAGATTGGCGCGTTTCATTTGCCGGGCGACATATTTGGCGTCGAGAACGGTGACGTGCATCGATTTACGGCCGAGGCAATCGTCGATACCACGGTCTCGATCGCAAAGTGCCGGAGCCTCTTTGCCGGACTTGCCAAGGGCGACATTTGCACCGCGAAGGCGGTCCGGGACCTGGTCAGCAGAAGCCTTGAGCACGTTGAAAACCACCTGCTTCTCCTGGGTCGCCAAACATCGCTGGAGAGAGTTGCCGCCTTTCTGGCAGAACTAGATCGCCGCTTGGGACAACCGGCGGTGGTGGCTCTTCCGATGAACCGTCGTGATGTTGCTGACTATCTTGGGCTGACGCTTGAAACCGTGTCGCGGGCGATGTCGATCCTCCGGGACGAACACATCCTGAGCTTCATAGGAAAGACACAGCGCGAAATAGTGCTGCATGATCGGCTTAAGCTGGCTCGGCATGCTTTCTCATCAGCCACCCCTGCTGAGCCAATTCTCGGCTCCGACGACCAGCTCGAGATTCTCGATCTGGATGCTTAAACCGTCGCAGGACCACCACAGTAGCCTGGACCCGCTTTACCCCCGCCCCGGTGGTGAGGAAGCCGAAATCCACCCGACGCCACATCAAGGGATCGGCGAGTGATCCCGGAGCCACAGCGCGATTCCCCAGTGTGTGACCAACAATATGCCCGCGCGGAGGGCTGGCACCCCGGCGGCGCATGGGAATAGATTGTCAACTCCGGAACCTTTCCTGAACTCAGCAGAATGCCGACCGAATGTCCGGTGAGGGTCCACGAGCTGCCTTCCCGAATTGGTTAGCGCCAGGGCCGCAGTACCCCAGGTAGCTACCGACTTACTGCAGCGCCCACGTCGGCAGCCTTGTGCCAAACTCGGAAGTCAATCGGCGTGTGTATTCAAGCCCAGCATGTCACTTCCTATCGTTTGGCTGGTCCTCCCAGTCCTCCCACTCTACATCGTTGACTTCCAGGTAACTGGAAACGGCTGCGCCTATCGTTGGGAAAAAATATTGCTCGCCAAGCTGCGAGAACAGTCCAAATCTCTTCAGCTTGTCCTTTACTGGATCTTTCAGTTCGGCAAAGCAGAACTCGATACCCTGCGCGTGCAACGCCTCGTCCAATTCGGCGACAATATCGCCGGCGGAGACGTCCACGCTGGTGACTGGCTCCGCTGCAACGACCAGCCAGCGCACCGGCGTCGGCGATTTCGCCACGGCGTCCAGAACGCGCTCTTTGAAGAATTCGGCATTGGCGAAGAATAGAGGCGCATCCCACCGAAACAGGACCAGCCCGGGGATCAGGCGTGCATTCGGATATCTTTTGATGTCGTGATAGCCTTTTACGCCATGGGCGCGACCCAACACCGCGGAGTGTGGGCGCCAGCCGTCCCATAAGAACTCGACGATGGCGATGGCGATTGCGAGGCCAATTCCTGGAATCGCGCCGAGCACCGCCACGCCGACAAAGCAGACCATCGATAGCCAGAACTCCCACTGCTGAATCCGATAGATTCGTTTGAGGTCGGTGACCTCAAACAAGCCGATCGCGGCGGCAATGACGACGGCCGCCAATGCGGCGGTGGGCAGATGCTGAAGGAGGTTTGGTGCCACCAGCAGAAGGATGGCGATGGCGAGTGCGCCGACGACGCTGGTTAGTTGGGTACGGGCGCCAGCGGCTTCTGCAACGGGAGTACGCGAAGCGCTGCTGCTGATCGAGAAACCTTGAAAAAAGCCGGTTGCCAGATTAGCGGCGCCAAGCCCCACCATCTCCTGGCTGGGATCGACATGCGTACCCAATCGTGCGGCATAGGCACGCGAAAGCACGCTGGTGTCAGCAAATGATACGAGCGCGATTGCGCAACCGCCGATGAGCACCGGAAATAGATCATTATAGCCGATCCAGGGAATGGCGAAACCGGGCAGACCTTGAGGAAGAGGACCCAATACCTTCAGGCCGTAACGGGTCCCAAGATCCAGCGCAGCGACGACCGCAGTCGCTCCAACTACCGCAATCAGGATGCCTGGCAGCCGCTTGTTGTCCTTGAGCAGCAGGATGACCATCAACGTGCCGAGCCCAATCCCAAAGGCGACCCAGTTTGTCCCTCCTTCAAGGATTGCACCGGCGATCGCCCATAGGTCCCGCAAAGGTCCTTCGCTCTCAATCGAGAAGCCGAAGAACTTCGGCAGTTGACTGATCAATACGGTCAATGCAATTCCGTTCATATAGCCGTACCGTATTGGCTTGGAGAGAAGCTC
>Ga0210399_10004124_pt1 | contig 11287 bp, 9 predicted proteins | sample IncBWC14MmetaG_FD_150865 | JGI IMG/M metagenome (GOLD analysis project Ga0210399, IMG submission 150865) | Forest soil microbial communities from Barre Woods Harvard Forest LTER site, Petersham, Massachusetts, United States - Inc-BW-C-14-M | ecosystem: Environmental > Terrestrial > Soil >...
TCGTCAGCTACGGGCTAATTACCCCGCTCGTCAGCATGAGCTGTCGCCTATTGCTTCGCCGTGTCGCCAGCCGTCGCGTTCTACCGCGCGAGCGGTTTAGTCCTTTGATCCGAAGCGGTCGATGTCGAGTTTGTCCCGAGCTTCAGCCTAGCTGATCGACCAGTGCCGGCCATAGGACCCCATGGCTCGTCTCGATGGACCGGGTCCTCAATTGCAGTGTGCACCATCACGACCTTAGCGGTCGGATCAACGCAAACATACCGGCCCTTGTATCCTAACAACGCGAACTGCCGCCTCTCACCGGGAAACAGCCACAAGAGATAACCGTAGCAAAATCTTTTCGTCGCCGCGCCCGATAGCAGATAGCCGTCCGAAGCTCGAACGGTTGTTGCATCGATCATCCATTGCGCCGGAACGATCTGCTTGCCATCCCATGCGCCAACGAACGCCAAAGCCGGGCGTAATCGCGCAGCACGGCGTTGAAGCTGACCACTATTGCCAATTGATCCGTCTGACCTGTAACCGCGTGGCACGGGTTGGCAAAGTTTTGTGACCTGGAAGAAAGCAAAAGCACCACCAAAGCCGATGCTTCAATGCATCGTTTGCAAAGTGAAGTTCGCTATTGCGAGCCAGCTTCCATTTCATTCAGACAGGGAACATCAGACGTCTCTTTTCGATCCCACTAAGAAGGTATGAACTACCTCAAAGCATTCGATGACGCGCCGTATCCCCAAAAAACTATCAACTGGAAAAAACCAAAAGCTCAGCCCAAGCCTAACTTTCTTTGCATCATTTCTGGTGCAAAGTTCAGTAATAACATTGGAGAGCTGCGCGCGGCTCGCCCATAAGTTGCCCCAAAATCGCGTGATAAACTTGTAGGCGGCTGATCCTTTGAAAGGAGGTCGCTCATGAGCCAACGTGTTTCAAACGCACTCTGTTGGGCTTTCGTCTTTCTTGTTTGTGGCGATAGCCGTAGCTTCCCTGTTTCAGTGGAGGCGCCATGATGGACACACTCCAACTTCAGAAACCACATGGCCCCGAGCTTGAATATGCCATTTGCTTCTTCTGTCAGACGGCGTTGCCGGATAATCCACGATTGAGAACGTCGGCGCACATATCTCTCGGCCGTCGTAATTTTTGTGAACAGCTTAACAAGCCACCTGAGCAGCGGTGCCTGCAAGAGTTTCGAAAGCGATTCCGGTAATCCAATCTCCGCCATTGGCGGCGATAACTTGTGCCATATTTGAGACATAATCAGTTAGCGTTGCGGCTTCTGACGGCTCCCTACTCGCAACGCGGGGGGCCTTCAGATGCCAACATTTATGAGTGGCACAAAGGACCCTGTTCGAAGAAAGGAGGCAGACAGAAAGTATCGAAAGAAAACCAAAGCGTTCTAGCAAAACTTGAGAAGTGGTGCTGCGGCGCCGCATAGCGGCAAATGCTTGCGTATTTGTCGGCTGTCAGTGGTAGACCGGATATGGCCGACACGCAGCCAGAACGACGCGAATGACCCAACCCGGACATCACGCCTGCCTACGTGACGGTGCGAGCCGTCCCTTGCCTGAGCGGAAACAGGAACGGCCCCTATTCTCGCAACAAAGCTCAAGCGCCCACGGGCGAAATGGCTGAGACCCCGCCGTCGATCAGGAAGTCTGCTCCGACAATGTACGCGGAATCGTCCGATACGAGATAAACCGCGAGCTTCGCGATTTCCGACGGATCGGCCATACGCTTGCTGGGATTGTTGGTTGCAAGGACGCCCTTGACCACGTCGCCCTGCTCTTCGCCTGCGAAGCGACCGAACATTGCCGTGTCCGTCGGGCCTGGGCTTAGGGTATTCACGCGAATCCCGCGGCCGACGAGTTCGGCGCTGAGGATTCGCGCGAGATGGACGACCGCGGCCTTGCAGGTCGAGACGGTCGAGGTCGTCGGCCACCCCTTGCGCGCGCCAACGGACGCATTGATGACGACAGACGAGCCCGGCCTGAGCAGCGGAAGGGCTTTTTGAATGGTGAAGTAAGCCCCTTTGAAATTGGAGCCTATCACCATGTCGAAGCTTTGCTCTGTCACCTCTTCGAACGGCAAGAACTCGCTGTAACCTGCATTTACGAACAGGCCGTCCAGGTGCCCTAACTCCCGCTTGATCGTGGCGAACATCGTATCGAGGTCGGCGAGTTTGCTGACGTCCGCGCGAACCGCGAGACTTCCGGCTCCCAGCGTCCCCTTAGCCGCGTGCAGCGTCCTCTCATTCAGGCCGCAGATTGCGACCCGCGCGCCCTCTCGGTCGAATTCCTGCGCTGTGGCCAGCCCGATCCCGCTGTTACCGCCGGTGATAAGGATATTCTTGTCCGTTAGCCTACCCATTGTCGTCACTCCTTCATTAAACATATCCGTGTCAGTTACAATTTAAGGCAAAATTAGCCGACGCCGCGTACCAGCTCCGCGAGACTCGTTTTGCTGAGAGCCTGCTCAACGGCGTCGTTCGCAGCGTTGAAGATTGGGCCGAGCCTTCGTTTCATCGCGCAGGCCACCGCGCATCCTTCATGCACCTGGCTGCGCATGGCAAAAACGCCGGTCTCGCCTTCGACCGCCTTGTAGATCTGACCGAGTGTTATGCGAGATGCCGGGCGCCGGAGACCGACGCCGCCGTGACGGCCTTGGCAAAGGGCGACCAGTCCTTCCCGCTCGAGGAGCTTGAGGATCTTCCGCACCACGACCGGGTTGGTCTGGAGGCTTTTCGCGATTGCCTCCGAAGTCGTTCCCTCGTCGCCGGCGTAAGCGACGAAACTCATGATGTGGACGGCACTCGCCATACGACTGTTCGCGGCCATAATCGTAGCCATACCTGTTACATTTAAGGCTGTCAAGCTCGAGCGTCGCGTCCGATCGCCACGGTCCCTGCCAGCACAGGCAGTGTTCCCGGTGATGCCGGCGTTGCTGACCAAGTGGGCAGTGTTGCCGTCGCCGCCGGCTACTCATCGCGGCATTGTGAGAAAGTTGGGTGAGTCGTGGCAAGTTCGAGCCTATCATCAAGCGCAGGCCGGCAAGGGCGTAGTGCATCGCTGCTTTCGCCGAGCCGCTCTCGCTTGCCGACGAGCTGATTGAGTGATCTGACAGTTTGCTGCGGCCCACGAGTCCGGATTTGGCCCCAAGGCGAAGAAGCTGAGAACGCTGCGCTGGTCCGCTGATCAGGGGCAGACCGGACGTGTGCCCGGGATTCTCGACCGCCGGTTGTGACCCCAGCTGTGTGAAAACGCCGTGCCTGCTATGAGTCCCGCACTGAATCGGCGGGGGATGGGCACGACGCGCTTCGTTCAGGGGGCTGATCGCGGGCAATCAACTTTGTTGCCGGAATGCCTGGATGACTGGGTTGCCGATGATATTCCGGTTCGTGTGATCGACGCCTTCGTTGCGGCCCTCGATCTGGCTGAACTTGGGTTCGGCGGCGTTGAACGCTCGGACGAAGCACAATCGCAAGCATTGCGCAAAGGCGCTGCGGCATCGGCGTGCTTTTGTGCGCGCGCCCAATAATCAACGAAGGTTTGCAAGGCGACCAAGACGGCGCGGGGCACCTGCCCAGGTCGATTAAACCTGCCAGACCGTATCGCAAATCGCAGGCCGGTGAGCCGAGGCAACGGCCGTCGATCCGATCCAGAAATTTGACCTCATCTCATCCCGATCTTGACGCGATCTCATCCAACTATTGACCATTGCCGCTGTCGCTATCCTCCACAAAACCCGAACTGTGGGCGGAAGTACTTGCGCATGGCTCTCCTACAATCGATGATGCGAGGGGCCCGGCCAGCGGCCCTTGTCTTGGCACTGTCTCTCGCCGGTTTGAGCACAGCACAGGCGGCGCGGTCGAATGCGTCGGAAACCGACCATGTCAATGGACAGCCGTGCAATGATCTCTGCAAGGCCTACATGGCCTGGTCCGATCGGCTCATGGCAAGGCCTCTTCCGTCGTGGCCCCAAATGCGGGTTATCCTTGTCTCCAAGAGACCCGACCGGACGGTACCTCATGCGCCAGGGACACGCCGGTCGGGCTCGAATTCATTCGCGCAACTTCCCCAGCCGAGCGACGCAGCGCCACCATCCGTGGAAACGGCGCACATGCAGGCTGCACCATCGGAGCCAGTCCAGCCGATCACGGAGAGGTCTTTTCCAGCCGATGGAATCGTGCCCGCAAAACCCGCTGACGCGGGCGGCGCGACAAACGCGGCTCCGGAAACCACGTTTGTTTCAGTGACTGGCTTCGTCTCCGCCACGCAAGACACCGGCATGACCCGTCACTTCGCGCGGGGCCTCGATGGGCGATTCGGAGCCGAGCTGGGTCTCGCGCTCTGCGCCCTGCTCTCGCTGCTGTCTTGGAGGTGGCTCAGACGCAAGACGGCAGACTGCGAACACGATCCAGCAGGTGATTTTTTCCAATCCTGGTCCTCCTCGGCGTCTTCGCTTCGTTCGCCTACTCAGTCACGTCGGTGGTCTGCTGGACTTCGATGAAACCCTTGGTCGCGGTTTCAGTTTCTCCGCGCTTGTAACCGGCCGCGATGGCCGTCGCTCAGCGAAATACGACCTGATCAATTTTTGGAGGGGCTGCCGCGCGAAAGCCCGCGCGCCCCGGTTCCCCGCGCTCGTCGGCCGAAGACGGGTTCCGCCCGCACTCATCCCGGGTTGACTAAACGGATACACGCGGGAAAAACGGTCCAAATCGTAAAGGAACCGATATGGCCGACACGATCGAGTTTATTGCCGAACAGCAGAAGCGCATTCGGCGTTCCATCCGCAACGAGCAGACGCTTGCCCGCCGTCGCCTCGACAGCCTCGAAGACAAGCTCACCGTGATAGCTGACCAGCTCGTGGACACCGTTGCTCATCGCCTAGTCACCGGCTTCGCCGAGAGCACGCGACAGTTTGCTGACCTCAAAAAGAACCGATCCCGGTAGCCACGTCCGTTGTCGTCAATGGGTGGTGCAGTCTGATCCGCATCCGCAAGCTTGGCGATTGCGTCGTGGAAATTGGCGCTTTCCCTCAAAGAGAAGCCCCGCCCGAGGGGATCGAAGGGCGGGGCAAGTCATCACAATGGGCCGTGACCCAACGCGGAAAGGTCAGGCTCCATCAGCTTTTCCTACCATCCGAAGGCCAGCCGGTTCTGTCCACTAGTGAACCAAGGCGCAGAGGGGCAGGACGACAGCCGTGACCATCCTCACGAGATGCGTATGTGTTTCTTCGCGCGCTTGCGCCGCGGATCGCGTCGAGCGATTTCCTGCCACCGAAACGACGCCCCGCGGGCATTTAAAGAACAAACTTGGCGACAGACTACTCGGGCCACCAAATCGTTTTCGTTGTACGGGTTGATTTCATGAAAACACGTTGTGCCGCTCTATTGCTCGTCACTCTTTCGTTGGGCGGATGCTGCTTGTCCGGGAGCGGTTGCAATGCGCCAATGGCAACAACGACATCCAATTGGGATGGGTTAGGTCAGCCGCCAGCAGAGGCAGCGCCGACGCAACAGGTTGCAACTCGGACTAAGGGCCAGGGCGAGCCAGGACGGGTACATAACAATTCGAATACAGGTGATGATTTCGAGGATGACGACGCACGACTGAAGCGAAAACTAATTATTTGCCAAGGCTGTGCAATGTCGGGCAACTGAACGACCCCGACCGTGGTGTGCATTTCGATGGTCACCTGCGCGCGCCGAATAGATGTCGGGGATGGATATCGTCATCTGATCCGGTATTACGGCTGACATGGCAAGCCTCAGGGGGGCGAGATGGCGAACAACGACGAAGATAAGCCATCGCCGCGTCGCGACGATCCAGTTAAGCCGGCGATCCCCGGCAACGTGCTCGGTATCTTCTTCATCATTCTGACCACGGCGCTTGTGCTTGGGTACCTTTTGCTCAACAAGCTTGTCGATATGTCACGCGAGGAGGACTGCATGTTGGCCCACCGCAGAGATTGCGGTGCGAGCAATACTTCCGTTCGTTCTCTTGGGGTGTGGGCAAACCTAGACCCTTTACCTCCTTTCCCATCATAAAGATTCCTAGCGCGGCGAAGTGAGGTCGTCGCGCAACACTCGCAGCATTCCAACAGCGGCAGGACCTCCATACCTCCCGCATCCTCCCCGAGCAATCTACTGATAGGAGGCAGCCGAGCGCTCGCGCCCTCGAGGATCGTGGCAGACCAAAGCGCGGCGCCCGGCTGTCCCGGCCGCGCGGCGGTGCGGCCACAGCAATGGAATCATCGGTCAATTAAGGAAGCTTCTACCGAGGCGCCGATGATCTCCATTCACGGGTTCATACGGTGTTTCTTGGCGCGCTGCGCAAGCGCTTTACCCTCAAGCAGCGCTGCCTCCTGCGCGGATGACGGCGCACCTCACCGATTTGACAGACATGTCGTGCCGTCGGTGTTGGCGCGATCGCTGGGGACGCCGGCATTGTCGTCGCTGCTGGCGTGACCGTTAGGGACGCGTGCGCTGCCGGTGATCTCCGACAGCATGCTCCTCAGGCTGCTTGCTTGAGACGCTTGGCAACCTTCGCGATCGTCGCGCGCCTGCCCCGGTCGCCTTTTGAGTTGCTCCCATTGCCATCTGCTTGGCGCAGATCGCTGGAGGAAATTCCGTCCGGGGCTTTTTCAGGGAACTCGCAGCAGGTTGGTACGCCGAAAGACGAACGGCGATGTTGAGGGCACCACCTCGGGCAATTGTGGAGCCGTGGACGCCTGGTGCGCTTCTATATTGGCCGGTTCGGATGCCGCGCCGATCACCACGCGCTTATGGAGAGCCCGCCAATCGATTTTATCGGTCGCCTCCAAATAGGCCGCCAGCAGGTGGTGGTCCTTTTGCAGACCCTCGATCACCGCGCTCATGTTGTCGCGAATCTTCATGGCGTGATGGTACGCCAGCGTCGTTAAGGCCTGGTAAAGTGTGGGCCAATGCCGCGCAGACCGAGGCCCGGCCGATGCCGAGTCGCTTGGCGATCCTATCGGTCGAGATCACCTGGCGCTGCGGGTACCCTCCTTGCGCGCCGACCGCTTGCAGCATGCCCTTCGCCTTGCCGCGCGGGCTAACCTACAGGGGAGAGTCCGGACAAAAATTCCATCTCCAGCTCAGCTTCGTAAGTTTCGGCACCGCGCTTCAATGCTTCGGTGACGCGCCTCTGCGTCACATCGCTGGCGACGCTCAAATCGGACTCATGGGCTTCCACCAGAAGCCCGTCTGCCAGGGAACGGAATGCTCCGCTATCTACGGCTGTCTTGACGTGAGCAATGGCATGAGCAGGAAATGAGGCGATGCGGCGAGCCAATTTCTCGACGAAAGGCGTCAGTTCGTCCGGCGGCAACGCTCGATTGATATAGCCGTAACGCTCTGCCAGCTCGGCCGAGAAATCATTGCAGCCCAGAAGCACTTCCAGGGCGCGTCCGCGCCCGACAAGCCGTGGCAATCTTTGCGTGGCGCCGCCGCCTGGAACAAGCCCAATCGCCACCTCTGGATTACTGAAGACGGCTTTGCCGGCGGCGGCAAAACACATGTCCACGGCCAATGCAATCTCATTCCCGCCGCCCCGCGCCCGTCCCTCGATCTTGGCAATGGTTACCTTGGGCATGTTCCTGAACCGCTCGCCGATCATCTGCGTAAGACGAAAGCTGCGCGTCTGGGACACCGTCTTGGACGCCGCTGCAACCCGGCCCAAGCCAGAGTGGGCTATGAAAAAATCAGGAAGTGCGCTCTGCAAGATTACGACACGGACGCTCTCATCGCCTTCGAGCTCCCTGCCGAGTTTGTCGAACTCTAGCGACAGCATCTCATCGAGAAGATTTATCGGCGGGTGATCGATGCTGACGAATGCCACCCCGGAATCAAACTCCAACCGGAAACATTTGTAGTCGGAATATCGCATGGCTTTCGCTCCATTTCCGTGACCGTTCCGGATGGCCGATCTCTCCGCGAGAAAGACGTCTGATGACATGAGGTGATCTGTCAGCCCTCCTCCGGACGGCTCAATTCCTCGAGCAGGAAAACGAACGACTCATACGGTCGCCCCGTCGCGTGCCGAAGGCCCATCTCGCAGGTTCGGTTCGCGGAGATGTAGGCCTCGGCCGGATGAGCATCGAGAATGGCTTTGACCTCGCGAGTCGCCGAGACGACGAGCTCAGGATGCAGGAGACCTCTGTCCCCGGCCGTGCCGCAGCAGGTCGTGCCGATGGGCACTTCGACCTCCTCGGCCAAATGCGTCGCGATCTGCTTGATCGTCCCGGCCAATTGCAGATGCGTGATAGAGCAGGTTGGGTGCACGGCGATCCGACCGAGCTTCCGCCGGATCGTCAACTTTGGAAGCAGGTCGCGACACCACGCGATCGAGTCGATGATTGATAGACGCTCGTATTTGTTTTTGGTCTCGGCGTCGAGCAGTGGTGCAATGTCCTGGCTGAGACCGAGTGTACACGATGCCGCATCAACGACGATCGGAAGCTTACCGCCGTCGCTCCACCGCAGCATGGCTTCGGCGATCGACTTCGCCATGAAGCCGTGGCCTTGGGGATAGCCTTTCGACTTCCAAGGGGTGGAGCAACAGAGACCGGCGACGTCAGGCGGGATCCACAACGGCTTTCCGGCCCGTTCGGAGAGCGTGACGAACGCTTCCGGCAGGTACGGCGAAGCCGGACTGTCCGGATCGCGGCCAAACATCCGGTTGATGCAGGCGGGAAAGTAGACGGCTGCGGCACCATTCTTTTGGGTCGACCGCGGAGCCCGAGCTGCCCGAGGCATCGGACCCGGCACGCTGGGTATCAGATCGGGATTGGCGACTGCTCGCGCGATCCCGGTCAAGGCCGTCAGCGGCTTCACTCCGAAGAGAGCGGAGAAGGCGTGCGTCGCGGACAGACTCGCTCGGGATACCTTCTCGACCGTGCTCCAGCTCCTGGCGAGTCCTAGTGCGACCTTGTCGGCCGTTGCAGTGGTCTCCATCGCGCGGAATTCACGGATCAGAGCACCGGTATTGATTCCGATCGGGCAGGGAATCGCGCATGTGCCATCGCCGGCACAGGTCTCGATTCCGTCGTACTGATACTCCTGCTGCAGACGCGCAAGCATCGGCGATCCCGGCGATTGGCGTGCCATTTCGCGTCTGAGCACGATCCTTTGCCTCGGCGTCATGGTGATGTTGCGGCTGGGACAAACCGGTTCGCAGAATCCGCACTCGATGCACTGTGAAGAGCCCGTGACGCTCTCGATCTGCGGCACCGATTTCAGGTTTTCGAGGTGGAGTTTTGCGTTGCGGGTCAGGATGACGTTCGGTCCCAGGATACCCTGTGGGTCCGCGAGCTCCTTGATTCGCCACATCATCGCGGTGGCTTTCGCACCCCATTCCGACTCGACGAAAGGCGCCATGTTGAGACCGGTGCCGTGCTCTGCCTTGAGCGAGCCGTTGTACTTGCGGACGACGAGATCGACGACTTCTTCCATGAAAGCCGCGTACCGCTTCTTACTTTCCGGATCGCCGAAGTCGGCGACCAGCGTGAAGTGAAGATTTCCGTGGGCTGCGTGGCCGGCGACTCCGGGGATGAAACCGTGCTTGCTGAGCAGTTCCTGGAGGTCCTTGGCGCCTTGCGCCAGGCGTTCCGGCGGAAAGCACACGTCCTCGGTTATGAGCGTCGAGCCCTCGGGACGGTGTTTTCCGACCAGTCCGAGCAGTCCTTCGCGGACGTGCCACGCAAGCTCGATAGCTTCCTCCACGCTCGTGAACTCTACTGGATGGATCAGATTCGCTCTGGAGGTGAACGCGATGACCTTGTCCTGCAAAATCTCGAGCGCTCGCATATCTTCGGCGCCGAACTCCACGAGAAGGGACGCAGCCTTCGGATCGAGCGTTTTCCAGTAGGACGGGGTCTGTGCAAAGGCCTGGCCGGCGGCGGTGAGAGCCGGGGCGACCATCAGCTCGACCGCAGACGCTCCGAGTCCGACGAGGCCCGAGACAAGACCGACCGCCTCGTCGATGGTCGGGACCGGTATCCAGGCGACGCTGGTCACGCTGGGAAGCGGAACGGTGTCGATCACGGCCTCGGCGACGAACGCCAGCGTTCCCTCGGATCCCACGAGAAGGCGACGAAAGATTTCGAGCGGTGTCTCCCCGTCGAGCAGGGCGCAGAGCCGATAGCCATGGGTGTTCCGTATCACATATTTTCGTCGCACGCGGTCGGCGAGCTCCCGATCGGCGAGCAGCTGTCCGCGCAGCTCCAGCAGGCCGATGGCAAGGTCAGGTTCGGCTCGTTCGAACGCCGCCTCCGCTTCGGGAGCCGAGGTATCGATGACGGCACCGGATGGAGTTACAAACGTCATGGCCGAGACGGTCTGGTAAGCGTCGTTTCTGACGGTGCAGCGCATGCCGCCGGAGTTGTTGGCTATCACGCCCCCGATGGTGCATGCGTGCGAGCTTGCCGGATCCGGTCCGACTCGTCGGCCGTATCGCCCGAGCATTGCGTTGACATGGCCCAGCACCATTCCTGGACGCGCGCGCACCCGGCGGCCATCGTCTTCCACTTTGGCGCCGTACCAATGACGGCGCACATCGATCAGAATGTCGTCGGACAGCGATTGACCGTTGAGACTGGTGCCCGCCGCCCGAAACGTCGCGTGCCTTCCGTTCTCACGGCAATAGCGGAAGAGCTTGACGATGTCGTCGCTCGTTCGGGGCAGCACGACAACTTGAGGGATGAGCCGATACGGGCTCGCATCGGAGGCATATCGCACGAGATCGATGGCCCTGTGGAGGACGTTCTGTTTTCCCAGGAGGGCAATGAGATCGGCCTTCAGGTCACCTGGGGTCCCGCCGACCAGAGAGGCCGAGACTGCATCGCACTTTGGCGACGCCTCGAACCGTCCTATGCGCGCAGGGTTTACGGAAAATAGCTTTCTCATCAACGCGGCGCCTCATTCACTCGTCCTGGACGGGGTTGGTCAAGACACCAACCCCCTCGATCTCCACTTCGAAGACATCGCCTGGCTGCATGAAAACGGGCGGCTTGCGCGCCGCCCCGACGCCACCCGGTGTTCCGGTGATGATCACATCACCCGGCTCCAGACTGATCGCGACGCTGATCATTTCGATCAGCACGGGGACGCTGAAGATGAGCAGGTCGGTACGCGACTCCTGCATCACTCGGCCGTTCAAGCGGCCCTGAATGCGCAGGCTCTGGGCTCCCGGCGGCACCGCATCGGGCGTCACGAGCCAGGGACCGAACGCCCCTGTGCCATCGAAATTCTTGCCCATCGTCCACTGCGGCG
>Ga0210399_10004125_pt1 | contig 11287 bp, 8 predicted proteins | sample IncBWC14MmetaG_FD_150865 | JGI IMG/M metagenome (GOLD analysis project Ga0210399, IMG submission 150865) | Forest soil microbial communities from Barre Woods Harvard Forest LTER site, Petersham, Massachusetts, United States - Inc-BW-C-14-M | ecosystem: Environmental > Terrestrial > Soil >...
AATCCATGCAGTTGGGGGACGGGGGCGATGCCCGCCAGAAGCTTCCATCGAATCATCTGGTAATGCCATGCAAACTTTGCCGTGAGGCTAATTCTTTCAAACTCATGAACGGCAGCCAGCTCTGGAGAGAGCATCGCGATCGCGCGCGCCATACGCAAGAGACTCTGGAAATCCTCGCGTAACGCGGCCAGATACGCGAGGGCAACGCCCCGGCGTTCCCGGCGGACGCGCCGAAGCCCTTCTCGAGAGACGTTCTTCGAAAGGAAGTCATAGTCCGCCTTTGCGAAGGTTTGCTGGATTTGCGGCAGGTACGTTATATGCCTGCGATCGCAATCATCGGTGGCATCTGGGTGGGAGGGCAGAGCAGACCGATTCGGGGGTCGGACCGACCAGGCAAACAGAACCAGGAGGAGGCCGATCAGTCCGAAGAAAGAGTAGAGAATCAAGCTCAAGATTGCTACCTCTCCACATTCCAGAAGTTCCCGAGATGGTCGTTGAGCGCGCGCAAGCGGTCATTGATTTCAGGAGACACTCCTCGATAGATTCCCTCAGGGAGCATTTCTGGTTCCAGCGTCCTCTGGGGTTGCGGCTCGCGCAAACCCCAAATCCAGAGCAGCATGCTCGCCAGCATGACTGACGATCCGAGCAGATTCCAGAGACTCGAATAGTCGTGCAGCCAGCGTTCCAAAATCGTGTCGTTCAGGACATAAAAACTGGAATAGAAGAAAAAGCCGATCGTCAGCACGCGAACGGCAGGCTCGACGACGATTCCATAGTAACGAGTAAACAGCAAGAGAATGACGATCACGCTGGCAATTGCAAGCTCGATGCCACGATGACCGTTCAACACTGCAAACTGCCAACCTCCCCTGGCAATTGCCCAGGAGTACAGCAGGACCACCACCGCGGTCAAAATCAGCAGACGCTTGGCCAGGGCCCATACGCCGCGATAGTCGGCCAGGACTCGCTGGCAGATTTGTGCGACAGCGACTGCCCGAGCAGTCATTACAACGCTCTGCGTGCCCCATGCGATCTGAATCGAGGCTGATGACCTAAACCCCCAAAACCGGTAGCTTGTGTACAGGACAAAGCTTTGCAGGAAGTCAAAAAGGACATACACAAAGAAATTGGGAAAGACTCTGTAGCTCTTGCGATAGAGGAGAAGAACGAGCAGTCCTCCACCAAGGAAGGCGGTGACTCCCCAAAGAATCCGTACTGAGGCAGGAATCTCGTTCATCCCGGGCGCATACTAACATTTCTATAACGGCGCGGTAAATAGTAAGTATGCGCCCAAGTTGTAGCCTGCGGCGCCGGAACCCTCCCAGCCGTTCCGGCGCCGGCGAACATTGGAATTCTCTTAGGCCAGCACTTGGCTCTCTGGCGGTTTCGGCGGAATCGGCGGGGGCAGGGGCGACGAATCTGCCACAAGCGTATTGGTGTTGATTGACGGCGGTTTTGGTGGGATAGGTGGCGGCAATGGCGCGCTATCCGCCACGAGTATGTTGGCATTCGTTGATGGTGGCTTTGGTGGAATCGGCGGCGGCAAGGGTGAACTATCGGAGTACTGAGCCCGATCGAAGGTGATGGGTTTACCGGCTGAGAGGTTGACGGACCGCACAATAGGCAGTACTATTAAAACGGCGAGAAGCGAAACTGTTACGGCAAATGCTGTTTTTTTCAAGGGAGTGTCCCTCCTCGCGGGCAGCATGAGGGAGGGCAGTTTTGGCTGGGTTTTGAGATTGAAAATGTTCCGAATGCGGAACACTGAGCCGCATGAGAGCGCTAACACAGCTTCAGCAAAACCGCCGGGTCGTTCAGGACTTCACGCAGACGACTCTGGCGGCCATCCCTGGCCAATTTTCTCGGCTATCTTATCTGGCTTCCTTGAGGGATATTTCCAGCGGCCGATATGAACACTCCGGCCTCTCTGCGCTGTATCCGGACGAGGCGATCCAGCAGGCTCTGCAACTTTGTCATGAACAGATATTCGAACGGATTCTGGAATCACCGCTCTCCAGCCAGCAGAAGGATTTGCGTGCCTGCCTGAGCGGAATGGAAGGCGGGTTGTCTGACGCGGCATCGCACTGGCGCCGCATCGAATCGTACCGCCTGCTGGTGCCGGAAGCGGTGCCGGATTATCTCAAGGATCTTTTCTGTTCGAATCTCCGGGCTCTTCTGGAGATCCTCGTGGATGAAGGCACCCCGGCCCATTCAAACGCGTAACCACGCCGGTTACGCGCCCAACGATTTCCGCTTCGTCCGGGGTTCGCCACGTTTCCGGAACACAATGCGACAGTGGATGCGGTTGCATCACCAGCCGCGAGCCTTCCTGATGGAACCAACCGCAACGGTATCCGCCGCGCACTTCCACGAAGTACATCGGCCGGTCATGCTCCGTCGTCCAATCGCCGTCATCGATCTTGCGCACTGACCCGTCCACCAAGACGATGCTGCCGGGACGCAGCAAGGGCATCATTCTCCGGTCGGACATTCCGATGTATCCGTAAATGTGATGCCCATTGTGGTTGGTGAGCACGCCTTCGAAATGGCTCCATTTTTCCACCATGCGCGAAAGGAATTCCGTCCGCCGTGGATCGAAGGCGGGGTCAAATTTCATGGGGATGCGCAGGGAAGTAGGGGCCGCCATCAGATGCGTACGCGGCACGGGAACAGAGGCCCCATCATGGAAGCATTCTTCGATGGGCACATCGTACCAGCCAAAAATCTCCATCGGGTTCAGCCGGTAGATGGACGCCAGCGTATACAATTTGTGTAATCCTGGCACCACGCCACGGTTTTCGATGTCCGCCAGCCGGCTGATGTGCAGAATGAAGTCGGGACGCCCCCGGCGCGCGGCCAATTCGTAGCTGGCGCGTTCGACATCTCTATAGGTCAGTCCAAGTCGCTCGCGGGCTTGCCGCAAACGAAGACCGGGCAGCATTAATATCCTCGGGAGTTGGGCGCATCCCCGCGCGTCCACCACTATAGAATTACCACACTGTTAAGTTTTCGGAACAAAGAATCTGCGAGGGCAACTGCCTTCCGAAAAAACGCCACGGCGCCGTGGCGCGCCGCTTCCGACTCGCCGTGGTCCAGCGCCAAACCCGCACCAGAAGTTAGCTTAGCCTGCAACAATTACAAAACAATATTCATTTTTGTTGTACCCACGTCAGACCGTCCGGCTGTTTCCCTGTGGTGATGCTTCCGGTGATTTCCAAAGTTTTCAAATCCGCGACCGCAATTTTGTCCTTTCCACTGACGGCCACGTACGCGTGCGAGCCATCCGGGGCGAGCACGATCCCCGAAGCGCCGCCGCCGAGGTCGAACTTCTTGACCTCTTTCCGGGTAACCGCGTCCAGCACCACTAGGTTGTTCGTGGAGCCGCCAGCTAGTCCCGAAATCAAAACCCGCTTGCCATCGGGAGTGAACTTCAGCCGGTTGGCGCCGCGCACTGGGATGAGAACTGTGTCCAACACTCTTTTGCCCGCCACATCGATGATGGTTACGGTGGCGTCCTGCGCGTTGGCCGCCCAGATTTCCTTGCCGTCGGGCGATACGTCAAAGCCTTCCGCTCCGCGGCCGGCCGTGACGTTTGTGACTCGCCACGTTTTGCGCGGGTTGGCTGGTGGCGAGCCACTGCCCGGGGGAGGCCCGCCAGGAGGGGTGTCGGCAGTCGCAGGCGTGAAACCTGCTACAAATGTGTTGCCCGGTGGATTCCCCGGCGGCTGGCCGAAACCAACCGTTGGCGGCGAAACCAGTTCGATGATACTGATGGTGCCAGAAGTAACATTCGAAGTGACGATGCGGTCGAGATTCTCCGAGACTGCCACCATGTGTGTTCGGTCCTGACCGGTGCCGAGCACCCAATCCACGGTTTGAGTCACTGGATCGTATCGGCCAATCACTTTGTTGGTCTCCGCGGTAAAATAGAGCTTGCCGCCGGCGAACGCCAAGCCATGAGTGGAGCGCAACGCTCCCAGATTGATCGGCGGGAGCGCCTTCCGCGCGGCCAGGTCGACCACGGTAATCGTATTCAGAGTGCTGTCGTTGCCGCCGTAGTTTGAAATGTAGGCCAGCTTGCCATCCGCGGATGCCACGATTTCATGCGGATCCGGCCCGGCGGGCACGCGTGCCACAACCTGCAGGCTTGCCGGATCGACAATCGCCAGCGTACTGTCACTCTTCTCCAGTACCAGCAGTGCGGGCGAGGGTGCCTGCGCCGCTGTGATATTGACTCGTAACAGGAACGCGCAAAACGCCGCGCACCAAATTAGCGTCCACCTCGAATTCCCCCACCGTCCATGCATATAGCCTCCTGATACAAATACTTCCCTGAAATTCTACACCTTGGAAGCAGCCATTCCTGCTTGCACGAAGCTCGCCGAATAAAGCTAGCTTGATTATTCATTTAACTCGCCGCTCCCATTCGTTTCCAAGCCTCAGACAGCTCTACCGGGATTCTGATATTCTGAAACGGATATGACCCTTCATCTAAGACAAAACTATTTTAGGCTACGCGCCGTTTTCCTGGGCCTTGTCCTGCTGCTTGGTGGCATCGCGGGGCGCGCGCAAACAGCGGCTGTGGCACCGCCGTCCGGAGATTCCAAGGCTGCCACGGATGCCGATTTTATCGCCGCTGCCGATGAAGTGCTCGGGCAGATGAGCCAAATCACCGGGCTGAAATTGATGACCCCGTTGAAAAAATCCCTGCGTTCGCGCGAGGAAATCCGGGCTTACGTCATCAAGCAAATGAACGAAGAAAAAAACGCCGCGGAGCGCTACGCCGACCAGCGCAGCGCGGAAGCCTTCGGCCTGCTCCCCAAAGGATTCGATCTCGACACCTTTATGGTCGAGGTGCTCACCGAGCAGGTTGAGGGCCTCTACGATCCCAAGACACAGGAGTTCTACATCGCGGACTGGAGCCCCCTCGACGATCAGCGTATGGTGATGGCCCATGAATTGACGCACGCGCTCGAGGACCAGCATTTCAAGATCGAGGCGTGGGTAAAGGCCGCCCGTCCCAATGAAGACGCCGAACTGGCGCGCGACGCCGTGCTTGAAGGCAGCGCGATGGCCGCCATGGTCGATTACCTGATGCTGAGCACCGGCCGTTCGCTGAAGGATTTGCCGGATTTCGATCCCAGCATGTTGATTGGCGACCTGGGCAGCACTCCAACCTTGCAAAAAGCGCCGCCGTTCCTCAAGGACACTCTGATTTTTCCTTACATCGCCGGACTGTCATTCTCGGCGGCGATATTGAAAAATACGGGCTGGGCCGCGCTGCCGGGCGTGTTTGATAAGCCGCCCGTTTCCACTCAGCAAATTCTGCACCCGGCGCTGTACCGCTCGGGAAGAATGCCTAAGACGGTGCTGTTGCCTCCGCTGGAGAAACTGCTCGGCAGCAACTGGACAAAGCTCGATGAAAACATCATGGGAGAATACGGCTGGAAGGAAGTGCTGAAGCAATTCTTGGAGGAGGATCGGGCCAAGATGCTGGCCGCCGCATGGGACGGCGACCGTTACGCGGTGTTCGAGCAGAAACAAACCAAGAAGCTGATTTTGGTGACCAGGCTGCATCTGGACAGCGAAGAACACGCGGTGCGGTTCTTCGGCCAATATTCGGAAGCGCTGGAGAAAAAATACGCCGAACGCTCGAATTTGCTGCGCCGGCCTAACTTTTTTTCTTTCGATACTCCGGATGGGGGCGTGTTCCTGGATTGCTTGGGAAACGAGTGCGTCACCCTGGAGGGGGCGGCCCGCAAAACCTTCGACGCCTTCACCAAAGAGCTGAATTGGCCTTCGGCGCCGCTGCCGCCCGAGCACGTTGGAGCCGTGCCGGAGAAGACGGCAGAGTTTTTTTCTCCAGGCGCGCGAGGCGCTGCAGGAACTTTTGCTCCAGCCGTGCAAAACGCGCGGCAATAAGAGGCTCGCGCGAGCTAGCACGCTGACGCCGCAACGTAGCGATTGCTAGTTCGGAGAATTGGACGGCTTTAATCGGGTCGTTGGCGTGGCGTTCGTAATAAATGGCTAGTTGTTCGCAAGCGTGAATGCCGTCGTGCGGATCGGCGACGATTTCCAGCAAAATTTCTGCGGCGTGAGCGTGTTCGCCGCGGCGCTTGGCCATTTGGGCAAGTTCGCGGCGCGCCTTTGGGCGGAATTCGGCCGGCAGGCCAATCGCCAGGGCCTGTGAGCAAGCGGAATGCGCGCGATCATCTTCGCCGCGCCGTTGCAAGAATCTGGAGAGCCCGAAGAGGTCGAGGCTTTCGATTGTGTTCGCGGCGCCGGATGAGTCGGAAAGCATTTCATTGATCTTGCCGAAGAGCGCGGCGAGCCCGCGCAAATCCATTTGATTGTGCCGCACGACCCCAGCCAGCGGCTCGGCAGAACCGCCGCGCAAATAATCAAAATAAAATTGCGGGATGAGCGCGGAAGAAACATCGTTTTCGCGATGCCAGCCGAGACGAGGCGCGTCCAGGATGTGGCGCTCCAGTTCCACCAGCCGCACGGAACCAAGGCGCAGCTTCCACAGCGCGCGCGCGGGATGCAGCAAGTCCAGATGCGCCGCCAGCTTTGGCACGGCGATGGAGCGCGTCATGGTGAAACGGCTCTCGAGCAGCGGCCAATCAAAGGATTTTCCGTTGAAAGTGACGAGCACCGGCCGCTCGGCGACGCGCTGAGATAATTCCTGCAGCAGCGAGTGCTCTTCCGCAAAATCGCGCATAAAAAATTGCTCGACTTGCAAACCGCCGGCATCCCACCAGGCGAGGCCAATCAGAAAAGCATATGTGCCGGTTCCCCCGGCCAGCCCCGTGGTTTCTGTGTCGAGGAAAAGCCACTTTTCTGGATCTTCAAGCGCAGCGCGGGTTTTGCGCGAAACCAATTCGTCGCGCGTGCGGGAAAGCAATTCGAGAGTTGTGGGGGAAGGTTCGGCAAATTCGGGAGTGGAGAACCAGTTTCGAATGGCGAGGTGTTCGCCAAAATGATTGGTGGCGACTCCAGCGCCCAGTAAATGGCCGAGGGTATCTTCCTCGCCAGGCGTTCGAATGGCGGCGGGGCGCGCGGCCATTGGCCTGGAGGGCTTCAGCGCGGCGAGATGCGAGAATTTGTCGGCTGCGGGCATCTAGGCACACAACCTGTCGAGGATAGTCAGTGCGGCTTCTTTGGCGCGCGGGGCGAGATCGCCAGCGGGGCCGACGCATGAGGGGCAGCCTTGTTCGCAGGGACACGCGGCGATGAGCTCGCGGGTTTTTTGAACAAGAAGAGCGTGCGTTCGAAAGAGCGGTTCGGAAAAGCCGATGCCGCCGGGATAAGCGTCGAAGAGATAGAGGTTTGGTTCGAAGAATTCCTTGGGGCTGGATGAGATGGCGTCTTGCATGCGCGCCGGAGTGAAGTTTTCACTTGTGCCAAAATGCGTCGCAGCGCCTGTCCCGACCTGGTCGGGATGCTGCGCCCCTACGGCGGAGGAGTTGGAGTCAGGAGCGGGCGGGCGCTCGCCGATGGCGGTGCCGAGGTCCCGGCTGTCGCACATGAGGAGGAGGGTGGCAACCGATTGGAGGGCGTGAAGCAGGCCGAACATCCCGGACTGCCGCTCACTGACGGTGAAAGGAAGTGTTTCAAGAAGCGGGCGCTCGAGAGTGATCCAGTAGGAGGTCGTGTGCATTTCGTTTTCGGGGAGTTCGAGTTTGCCGTCGCCGATATTTTCGTTGCTGAAAAACTTGATTTTCTTGAAGCCGACGACTTGGGAGCGGACTAGAACGTCCCCGTGGGAGAAGGAGTGGTCGAATCGCTTATTGCCCGCGTTTGAGTTGAGATCTCTTGCTTCGTCCAAAATGAGAGATTGATCCGGAGGTAGCGAACTTGCCTGTAAGGGCGCAGCATGCTGCGCCCCTACGGAGGAATCTGTGCCAGGTCCATGGGCAATGGCAGCGATTTCGAGGGGGCGGACTTGAGTGTAGCGGACGGCATCGGTGTAGTAATCGACCTCGACGCGCTTAACGTAGGCTTTGCGTTCCTTGAAATCGAGATGCTCGACGTGGTGTTGTTGGCCGCCGTGAATGTAAATGGCTTTTTCGTGCAGGAACACCAGCGCGCTGGGAAAATCGACTTGGCCAATGACGGTGGGCGTCCCAGTGATGTCGACGATCACAAAATTATCACTGGTGACGGAGCGCAGGCTGATGGTGTCGGCGGGATAGGCTTCCTGTGTCCAGTGATAATTGTGGCCGGTTAAATGCAGATAGCCAGCTTCGGCGAGCCGCGCGCAAAGATCAAGGAGATCGACATCGCCGAACCTGTCTTTCGCGGAGATAGGCAATTCGAACGCGGCACATTTCAAATGATTGATAAGGATTTCCAGATTGTCCGGTTGGATAAAAGCGTGTTCCGGCGTGTTGCCGAAAAAATAGTCCGGATGGCGAACGATAAATTGATCGAGGGGCGACGACGAAGCCACCAGGACGGCGCAGGAGCTCCCACTTCGGCGTCCCGCGCGGCCGGCGCGCTGCCAGGTAGCGGCGATCGTGCCGGGATATCCGGCCATGACGACGGTATCGAGGGAGCCTACATCAATGCCAAGCTCGAGCGCGCTCGTTGAAACTACGCCGCGAATTTGTCCATCACGGAGGCCGCGTTCGATTTCGCGGCGCTCGTTCGGCAGGTAGCCACCGCGATAACCGCGGATGGTCTCCGGTTTGCCTGGCAACCGCGGATTCGCCTGTTGCAAATAGGTCAAAAGGATTTCGGTCTGCAAACGGGAATTGGAGAAGACCATAGTCTGCAGATCGCGCTTCAGGAATTCCTGCGCCACACGCGAAGACTCATTGATGTAGCTGCGGCGGATGCCCAGCGCGCGATTCACAACGGGAGGATTGTAGAAAACGAAAGTTTTCTCCGCGGCTGGCGCGCCGTTGGTATTAAGGACTTCCACTTCGGATTCGAGAAGGCGTGAAGCGAGGTCGCCGGGATTGGCGATGGTTGCGGAGCAACAGATGAATTGCGGATCGCGGCCATAAAAACGCGCGATGCGGCGCAGACGGCGCAGCACGTTGCACAAGTGGCTCCCGAAAACTCCGCGATAGGTGTGCAACTCGTCGAAGACGATGTAACGGAGATTTTCGAACAGGCGCGTCCAGCGTGTGTGGTGCGGCAGGATGCCAGTGTGCAGCATGTCCGGATTGGTCAGGACGATGTGGCCTTTTTCGCGGATGGATCTGCGCGCGTCGGCCGGTGTGTCGCCGTCATACGTGAAGACGCCGAAGCGGTTGTCCAGGCTCTGGTTGAGGTCGTGGAGTTCAGCGAGTTGGTCCTGCGCGAGAGCTTTGGTCGGGAAAAGGTAGAGCGCGCGGGAGTCGGAATTTTCGAGCGTCGCGTTCAATACCGGCAAGTTGTAGCAGAGAGTTTTGCCGGAAGCCGTCGGCGTGACAATGACGACGTTTTTCCCTGTGTGGACGGCTTCGGCCGCTTCGGCTTGATGAGTGTACAGGCGGCGGATGCCCTTGGAAGCGTAGGCAGCGGCCAGATCGGGATGCACCCAAGAGGGGAAGTCCGCCCATTGGGCCTCGCGCGCCGGGAAATGGCGCACGGCGGTGAGGAGTTCACCGTCGTAGTCGCGCGCGGCGAAGGCGTCGAGTACCTCGTGGACGCGAGCGAGCGACGATGGCAATGAGGATCTGCGAACGGCTAGCGATTCCGACATGAATGGCGCTCCGAGAAGGCCTAAGGGCTAATTTCCTGAGCTAAACTTGATTCGCCTTTCATTCGCTCACAGTAGCACGCGCTTATTTACCGCGCAATACGGAAGATTCTGGGAAATAAGGCAAATTGCGCGGAAGGCATAAGTAACAAGCGTGGAAGGTAGGCATTTCGGCCTGCGTTGATCCTCAAAAATGGGTTGCACGTAATAAGGGTTTCACGTATTATGTGTACATGAATATCACCCTTTCTCTGCCCGATGAATTGGTGAAGCGTGTTCGCAAGATAGCTGTGGACCGCGACACTACCTTGACGGGCCTCGTCCGAGAGTATTTGAACCAGGTCGCAAGTCAGGAGGCTGCCGTAGGCCGATAACGCCGAGAACGGGAAGCCCTGGAGCGCGGCTTCGAACAGGTCCAGATTAGAGTCGGGAAGAGAACCTGGAAGCGCGAGGAACTCCATGAGCGCGCTTGAGTTTCTGGACACCAACGTTCTAGTTTACGCCTATGACCCCCACGAACCGCGAAAGCAACAGATTGCGCGGAGCTTGGTTCGCAGAGCGCTGGCGGGGGAAATCGTGGCCTCCAGCCAAGTTCTTGGTGAATTCGCAACGACGCTTCTTCACAAACTGACCCCGCCGACGAAACCCGATGATCTGATTGGGCTTCTGGATTCGTTTGGGCCGATTAAGCTTGTCCCGCTTGATGGCGATGTCGTCGTCCGCGCAGTGCGGGCGCACGCTCAGTACGGGTTGCAGTTTTACGATGGCATGATCGTCGCCGCCGCCGAACGAGGCGGCTGCCAAAAAATCTGGTCTGAAGATTTCAATGTAGGACAGAAATACTTCGGGATCACGGTAGAAAACCCGTTTGTTTGAAGGTGCCGAGCCTCCAGCCTCAGACCGCGAACCCGGCAATCGAAGCAATCCGGTAGTCTACTCGGCGGCTTTGGCGGCAAGCGTTTCAATGACGGCGATATTGGGAAGCAGTTCGGGCGGAAGATTGTGGCGCGCCTGGAGATAGGCCGACGCGTTGTACGAGACCCAGACCTTGCCGTCTGCATCCTCGGCGACAAGAATTTTCAGCGGCAGATCCAGCGCCACGCTGGGTGAGGCAAGCATTAGCGGCGTGCCTGCTTTGGGATTGCCGAAGATGAGCAGCTTAGTGTTTGGCATTTTAAGGCCGGCGTTGGCGGCTTCGCCGCTATGGTCGACGATGGTGAAGAGCTTGACACCCTTGGCTTGCAGGATGGCTTGCAAGCGGGCGACGGTTGCGTCGACGGAAAGTTTGCTGGGAATGCGAAAAATGCCCTGCTCAGGATTCGGTGCCATGGAAATCCTCTGAGGTTTAGATGAATTATTCCCTGCGATGGGTTTAACAGAAATCAGATAAATGGCCATGGCCACGCCGAGGATGGCGAGGAGCAGGGCAACCATCATGGCCAGCGTTGAGGGCCGCGAGAGCATGGCCTCGGACTGCTGAAGCTCCTGCAATAGCTTCCGATAACGTACCAGCGAGAGCAGGCAGACGAGCACGCCGAGGAAAATCAGCGCGGTACCAAACCACAGAGAGAGGCCGGAGGATGGCGGTGGAAGATT
>Ga0210399_10004127_pt1 | contig 11286 bp, 10 predicted proteins | sample IncBWC14MmetaG_FD_150865 | JGI IMG/M metagenome (GOLD analysis project Ga0210399, IMG submission 150865) | Forest soil microbial communities from Barre Woods Harvard Forest LTER site, Petersham, Massachusetts, United States - Inc-BW-C-14-M | ecosystem: Environmental > Terrestrial > Soil >...
CGGAAAAAGGATGGAGGCAATCGAGAACAAAATGAGCGCGAGTCGGTTCACAAGGATTCCTGAATTTCTGTCATATCGCAAAATCGTAGCACGCCCGCTGCAAGCTCTTTGGTCAGTTCCTTCCGGGTGTTAGGTAAGTGAAACCGTCGTTTTCGCAACTCGCCATGGTCATGCTCACTCCGTCGCGGTAAGCAAGGCTTATCTGTACCTATATTACCTAACTAATATATACTTCATTCAGTATCATTTTGCCGCACCCCATGCTCTTCAAAGCCATCAGCGCCTCTGTCTACGGTATCGACGCCTACCTCGTCCAGGTCGAGGTAGACGTCGGCACCGGTCGAATGGAGGATTTCAACGTCGTCGGCCTTCCTGACAATGCCGTCAAGGAAAGCCGCCAACGCGTCAAATGCTGGCGACCGGATTCGCGGGCTTAGCTCTCGTGTCATTTTATAGAGCGTGCCGACGCTGCTTGGTTGTGGGCAAGCTGGAACGCGGATTTTGGGCAAGCAAAACGCGAGGCTAACGAGCGATCCGGAAAGCGGGAGCTTCTGGGTAGGTGTTCAAGGGGTATCCCTTTTGGGCAACGACAGTGGCATTGACCTACAAACGCGCGTGATGATCGTAATAAGAAAAGCCCGGACTGGTCCGGGCCTTTCGCTGTCAGTTTGGCTCTAAACCTCAGTGACGGGGAGAGCATCTTCCCTGCTCGCGTCTTCGACGGCAATACGGACAAATCCTTAGCACCAAAGGCCAGTTGCAAAAGAAAAGCCCAGCCTTGGTGGTCGCAAAGCTGGGCTTCCGGCTGGCAAAAGGTCCTCCGACCACAGAGGCCAACACGGCGGGTATGTTCGCGCTATGTAATGCTGACAGTAACTACAATTTCAATATGTACGGAACCGTGCTGAACGGGAGGTGGAAAATAAAAAGCCCGACTCCTCCGCGAGCCGGGCTTCCAAATTTCACTGGTTAGTCTCCGTCCGAGAACGCCGGTGCAATTCAGGCTGAGATAGTGATCCTGTGAAATGCGAAACACAATAAGAAAAAGCCCGGAGAGGCACCATCCGGGCTTCGGGGTTTGATTTCGGTCTTTATGTACGCCGGGCACGGTAGCGCGTTGCGTTCGGATCCACAACAAGAATAAAAGCCCGGAGGAACGATTCATCCGGGCCTAGGGTGTTGAACTTTGTCCTATGTAATTGGGGGCACGCTATCGCAGCTACGAATGAGGGAGCAATACAGGAGTCAGTTTATGACGACGCTCGGGAATTGTTCTGGAATATGCAAACCATCGCTCCCACAATTCCGAATATCATCGCGAACGGTGTCGCCGCGTTTGGCACGCTTCCCAGATTCCCCTCTCCTAAGCCAGCCGCATGCCCGAGTCCGAGACCTACGCCCATGCAACCCACGAACTCAGTTCACTCACCCCGGAGGCGACTCGTACGTCGGATTTTTCTTCCAGCAACTCGGCGGCGGCGAAAAAAATGTACCTGGGCGTTCGACGCTTTTCTCGTTCCATGGTGTCTCCTCCGGCTGGGCGTCTCCCGTCATGCGCGAAGTCTAAAGCAGCCACATCGTCGCAGCAACTGTTGTTCAAGACACCGAGGCCGGCTGCTGCGGAACGGTAAATGACGGCTCAGCGGCGCACAAAAACCATGTCGCAACCCATTTTGCAAGCTATAAAAGGCTCTCAGTGCAGTGCCCTTGGTAAGTCCTTTCTGGCGGATGATCTCGCTCCAGGATGCCTCGCGTCTGCGGTCACGGGTTGGCGATTCATCATGCGCAAGCCAAGGCGTAATCTGCGATAGAATCAAACTGGCTCCCGAGTGCCGCGCAACTCTGGCGTATCGGAGGCTAACATGGCTCACCCAGCCGAAGTCACGAAGAAACCGTGTTGCTGCGGCCACGGTTTGGCGGATCATCGGTTCTTGCGTCGAGGACTCGCTCTCAGTTCAAAGAAGCTGCATCCATGCGCTCATCCCGGCTGCGAATGCAAAGACTACAAGCCCGAGAAACCGAAATGAAGCGTCTTGGTCGTGCAGCCAACGGAAAGAAACCGTGCCTCTGCGGTCACGGAGTGTCTATTCAACATTCTCAAGCGCGTCGGACTCGCTCGTGAGCACTTCAGCTCTACTGCTACGGCAATACTTCCCGCGAGGCACGGACCTGTCCGCCTTTTCCCAAGCGCAGCTCGACCAGGTCGCGGTGCGCTTGAATCAACGTCCCAGAAAGACTTTAGGTTTCCAGACTCCTGCGAGCAGACTTCAACAAAGTGTTGCATCGACCGTCTGAGCCGGCAGCGTTAATCAGGCACTTGAGGCCGCATGGATGCTGATGTTACGCGACCCTAACCCAGCAGTTGCTTGGCAGTCTTCTTTGCGAGGGTCAGAATCCGCCCTTGACGCAGAAGATGCAAGCCTTTGCGGAATTTGGGCTCTTGGACATTGAGAAGTGCGCTCTGCTGTTGAACATACGGCTGCCGGTAAAAGTCGTTCCACGGACAGCAGTCTTTTTTCTTCAAGAAAAGGGCAGTTTTGTTGTCAAACAAATCCACCAATTCCCATTCCGCTTCCGCAAGCAGGAACTCCTTCAGGATGTGTCCCGTCCATAACTGAAGGTCGTCGATAATCAATATCCCTCCAATTTTCAGCCACGATGCGATGTAATACCAATCGATGAACACCGTCGGGAAGCCATGACCCCCATCGATAAGCGCGACATCCAGTTCCAGTGGTGGCAGCTTTGGGAGAACGTTTGTCGACAGGCCTACTCGGAAATCGACGCGTTGCAGTGAGACGCCGCTCCGCTTACAGTAATCGCGGATGCGGTCCACCTCTCCTTGCGACGGAGTTATGCAAATGTGGGATCCGCCTTTCATTGCGAACGCTATCGTACTTAGCCCGCAGCCGGTTTCGAATGTCTTTGAATGCTCGTTGACGTTCATATCGATAAAACCAAACACCGGTCGGGGCAAAAACCAAGAAACGAAGTCGTCTCCAAACTCATGGATCTTTGGAGGGTCATTGAGCAGGGTCTTCAGGTCCATTTCGCGAACCTCCGCTTACGATTTAGGCGCTCGTCCTGGTGGCTGGAGCGGGCCGACAAGCGGACCTTGGAAGCCTAAATATACCTGGATCCAATGAGCTTGGGGACGGGAATCTGAAAGGTCGTCTACAAGAACAAAGAGGGCCTGCCAGTTGAACTCTGCGATTGGGAAAGCGTCTATTTCCTTGACGGCGAACCGCTGCTAAGCCGGGAGTTCGAGCCTCCCCGGGCGCCCCATTTTTAAAGGGACAATCACGATTCGTAAATCACTGGTTGGCTCTGGTTAACCGTTGTTTTACTCTCGATTGACCGAATAGAGCAGCTGCATCGTTAAAGCCATAGAACAAAGCCCATCTGCGCAAATCCGTCCATCGGCGGACTTCATCCTGGAAATGTCCCGCCATACCAGTGCTGCATTACCATCCACGCTAAAACCGTGCCAACAACGATCCTCTAATTCATTCAGAGCGGCAGTGCATCCTTTAGGAATAAAAGGTGAGGACAACATGGTGGCATGCATTGCGTTCAGGCTGGCGATGTCATCTGGACGAGCAACCCTGTGCAGTTTGAGATATCCCCGCCCAAGAGACCCCAGAGCCTGAAAGGCTTTCGCACAGGATTGCTCGCAGTGGTGAAACTAATTAGCTGCTATAAGTTGCGCAACTGTCACTTTTGACAAGGGCGGAGTTACCGACGCGGCTAAGTCCTGATAAGTCGGGCGCATTCAATAGGTCGATGCAACACCATCTAGGAACTAATCTGTTCAAAGGTGGTGTTTATGATCCAACGAAAACAGTGGAGACTTTCTCCCGCGGAAAAGATCGACACCTGGCGCCGATGGAAGTGCGGGCAGTCCCAGCACGAGATTGGGCGCGCTTGTGGCAGGCCACATCCCACCATTCGCAAGATATTGTTGCCATGTGGCGGCATAGCTCCCGCCGCTCGTCGCCGTTCGCGGCTGGCGCTCACGCTAGCGGAGCGAGAGGACATCTCACGAGGAATCGCCTCTGATTCGTCGATTCGTGAGATCGCCGGTCGCCTCGATCGAGCCACCTCGACGGTGAGTCGAGAGGTTTCTCGTCATGGTGGCCGTCCTGTCTATCGCGCCCACGAAGCGGATGACCAAGCCTAGAACTCCGCCTTGCGACCCAAGCAGTGCAATTCCTGGCTGGGACCGACATTACGATTCCATACACCTGCCCAGGATTCAGCTTGCATGACGAACTCGAATTATTCGTCGAAGCGGGCCTCACGCCTATGCAAGCGCTCGAAACCGCCACGACGAATCCAGCCGAATTGTTAGGTTTGAAGGATCGCTGGGCCAAGTCGCGCCTGGTTTTATAGCAAATCTGCTTTTGTTGAAAGCTGATCCACTCGCCGACATCTCGAACACTCGGAAAATCGATGCCGTGGTTGTGAGTGGAAAACTGTTGGATCGGTCTGAGTTAGACCGATTGCTTGCTAGCGCCGTAGTAGCGGGTATTCGAACGCGCAGATGGCGCCGAAGCTTATCCGCAAGCACTGCACCATCAATGCCGAAAGCGAAAAGCTGCTCGAGAATGCCGTCGCCCGTCCCGGCCTCTCCGCTCGAGCCCACGACCGCATCCTCAAATTCTCCCGCACTATCGTCGACCTCGAGGGTTCGCCCGAAATCCAGTGCAAGCACCTCAGTGAAGCGATCCAGTACCGCACCCTGGACCGATCATACTGGACCTAGCCTTTTCCTTTTTCTGGCAGCAGTAGCCCAAACCCTCCATTGACTTGCCTTTAATCGCTGTGTTACCCATAAATACGCATTTTGAACACAATTTGCCGTGACCACGGTCGGGAATGGCGCCGGACACCAAGCACCTGGAAGTCACGCTTGATACCCACGTCGAGAGTGTCAATCTCGCCGAAGAAATGTGCGTTCGTGTTGCCGAGGCTGCCGGCTTCAACGAAGATGAGTGCTATCGCATCGGTATGTCCGTCCGCGAAGGCGTCATCAATGCCTTTCACTACGGCAATCAGGAAAAGCCCGAAAAGAAAATCCATCTCGCCGTGGACATTACCGGTGAAAAACTGATCATTCACGTTATCGATGAAGGCAAAGGTTTTCGTCTTTCGGATGTACCCGACCCACTGGCAGAAGAGAATTTACTCAGTACCTCGGGGCGCGGTATCTTTCTCATGCGGGCTTTCATGGATGAATTCGATGTGGTGCCCGGGCGCACCGGAGGCGCGGAACTTGTTATGGCCAAGAAGCTTCCTCCGCCGGCGGGCTCTTCCAATCACGGCAGTGGCGCGCCTAATTCGGACGCTACCCCACGCCAGGAAGCTTAGGCCAAAAAACCAAGGCCGGAAAATTGAGGCCGGAAAGTTTAGGAACACGCTTATGCCATCTCTGTATTCAACGACTCGGGAGACCGGTTCCATTATCCTGGTGGATCTCAGTGGACGCATCGCCCTGGGCGAAGGTAGCGCCTTACTGCGCAAGACCGTTCGCGACATTCTCGACTCCGGCCATGTCAAAATCATTCTCAATCTTGGCGACGTCAACTACATCGACAGTTCCGGCATCGGCGAACTGGTCAGCGGATTCACCGCTGTTCGCAACCGTGGCGGCGAGCTCAAGCTCCTCAATCTGACCAAGAAAATTCACGACCTCCTGCAGATCACCAAGCTCTTCACCGTCTTCGACGTCTACTCCGACGAATCCGCCGCCGTAGCCAGCTTCCGCGAATAAACCCGACGAATCCTTTTGTAGTCTCACGTAGTTCGCGAGGTGATTCCTGGCTGTGCTCTTGGGTTTCCCCTAAGGCATGAGCATACTTCTCTTCGATTCTCTTTGCACTTCCCTCGTAGGGGTCCAGCACTGCTGGACCCCATGTCCGCACAATCCCATGATCTTGCTTAATTTTGCTCTCCGTGTTCCTTCCAACCAACCATTCGTCGCGCCAGACAAAACTGTCCCTAATTGGACAGAACCAATTTCCCGCAACACCTATGCTAGTGCCTCGGATCACCCACCCGATCGCAAGTAAGGAGAAACACATGACGCCCCCGACCGAAACCAACAAAACCGCCGCGAAATGCGCGCACCCTGTTTGTTCCTGCACCGCCACCTCCGGCAAGTATTGCAGCACCCAGTGCGAAGCTATGGAGAAAATGCCTGACATCAATTGCTCCTGCGGCCACCCCATCTGCAAGGGCCGAACCTCTTAGCAAAAACGACGCTTACACCGCTGTAGCTGTAGCTCCCGGCTTCAGCCGCGAGGCTGTCCCTCGGGTTGAGGAGGGCCTAAGCTAAAGAGCCCGGACCGAGTTGGTTGAATTTTTCCGAGTGGAGAGTCTCTAAACCAAAAACGCCACCAAGCCGACGATTAAAACTCCGAGGAGAAACACCGCACCCACAACCCAATTCGAGGTGTTGCGCGAGTGGTTTGCCACTGACATCTGCATCTTATTTACCTGACCAAAAATCGCACGGCCCACCCCGCGTCGCAACGCCCATAATAAGTTAGTTGCACTAAGCGTTATACCATAAATCAGTTATATAAGATTGCTAACATATAGGAAATCTGCATATTAACCGCCTAATAATCTGCGGAAGATCCTTCGCTTAAACGCTACGGGTGGGAAGCGCCCCACCACCCAGCGTATCGAAAAACACAGAAACACGGAGGTGGCTCGTATTCGGTTTAGGAACGTAAGTCTTGAGCTATCCTCACCGCGCAGTTCTCCTTTGCGAGAGGAAGCCAAATCGCCGCAAGTCTAATCATTCCCGCACTTACGCAAAACTGGGGGGATGGGGGCGCGCACCTCCGCTCTTCGCGCACCCTCGCTACTCGCCCCAGATGCTTTTGAGGCCCAAGTTTCACCAACGTGCGGCACAATCGAAGGGATGCCGCAGACTCCGCTCACCGCTTGGATCGCCGAACAGGCCCAACAACTCGGCTTGTCTCTTTGTGGTGTGGTCGCTCCAGAGCGATTTGCCGAACTGGACCACTTTGAGGAGTGGCTTGCGCTTGGGTACGCGGGCGAAATGAAATATCTCGAGGATCCGCGCCGCCGCGATCCCGCCGCAGCGCTCGACGGAGCGCGCAGCATCATCGTCTGTGGAATCAATTACAACACGGCCTATCCTTACTCCACGCAGGTGGCTAGCAACCACGACGCGAGCGAGCGCGATTCAACCGAACACGATTCGACCGCTCCTCGTGGATGGATCTCCCGTTACGCCTGGGGACGCGATTACCACGAAGTGCTGTGGGAAAAGCTGAACGCACTGCTCGTCGCACTCCACGAACAAATTGCCGAACCTTTTTCTGCGCGCGCCTATGCTGATACCGGCCCTGTTTCCGAGCGCATTCTCGCGAGATACGCAGGCCTTGGCTGGCTTGGCAAGAACACCTTGCTCCTCAATCAATCCCAAGGCTCGTTCTTTTTTTTAGGCGTCATTCTTACCTCGCTCGATCTGGAGCCGTCGCTCGCTCCTGCCGAAGCGCTGGCTCCGGACCTTTGTGGTACTTGCCGCAAATGCATCGACGCTTGTCCAACCGATGCGTTGGTCGAGCCCTACGTCATGGATGCGCGGCGCTGCATTTCTTATCTCACCATTGAACTTCGCGGCAGCATTCCGTTGGAGTTTCGCGAAGCCATCGGCAACAACGTCTATGGCTGCGACATTTGCCAGGACGTGTGTCCGCACAATCGCAAGGCGCCCGCAACCGCTCTGTCCGATTTTCAGCCTAGGCAAATTCAATCAGGAGAATCGCTATTCCAGCCGCATCTCGAATGGCTCGCCGGGCTGACCGAAGAAGAATTCCGCGAAGCCTTCCGTGGCAGTGCCATGAAACGCGCCAAGTGGCGTGGACTGGTTCGCAACACCTGTATTGCGTTGGGCAACGTGGAAATTGAGCGAGCCTCGCCGGCCCATCCGCGCATTACGGAATTATTACAACGCCTCACAAACCACTCTGAGTCCTCGATCGCGGAATCTGCCCAATGGGCGCTCGCTCGCATCCAATGAAAACCCTATGGTTCACATTCGATCGCGGTCGATACAATTTCTGTGCGAACGCCAAGGCTTGCTAGCAGCGGCGCGAGGTTGAGTGGGGACTGTGCGGGCGGTATACTTTGCAGGCATGGCTCGGCGCGCACCGAAGCTGGGGAGCTCTCATGAAGTAATTCTCTCGTGCGCGGTGGCAACAGGCGCTGGCTTGATCGGAGCTGGGAAAAAACAATCCCCGGAATGCTCCATGCCGAATCCAAAAACCGGGATCAGAATTTTACTTAAATTCACACCTAAACTCGGAGGATAAACCAATGGCTTTTACTGTTCCCCCCCTGCCGTATCCGTTCGACGCGCTGGAACCATACATCGATGCAAAAACGATGGAGATCCACCACGATAAACATCACGGCGCTTACGTGACTAACCTTAACAAGGCGCTGGAAGGGCATCCGGATTTGCAGTCCAAATCCATTGACGATCTGATGAAAAACCTCGATGCTATTCCGGAGAATATTCGCACCGCAGTACGCAACAACGGCGGCGGGCACTGGAATCACTCGCTCTTTTGGCAATTGATGAAGAAGGGCGGAGGCGGCGAGCCCAAGGGCGATCTCGCGGCCGTGATCAATTCCAGCTTCGGAAATTTCGCCGGATTCCAGGAAAAATTCAAGGTTGCGGGCGTCGGTCGCTTCGGTTCCGGTTGGGCGTGGCTATTGGTTAAGGATGGCAAGCTGGTGATCGATTCCACCGCGAACCAGGACACGCAATACGTGGCCGGCGGAAAAGCGGTGATCGGCATTGATGTGTGGGAACATGCGTATTATCTGAAGTATCAAAACAAGCGGCCCGACTACATTGATGCGTGGTGGAATGTTGTGAACTGGGATAAGGCCGCGGAACTCTACGCCGCTGCGAAGAAGTAAAAGCCCCAGGACCCACAAACCAAAAGCAAAAGCGCCCGCCTCGGAAGGCGGCCGCTACAAAGAAAAACCGAGAGTGCCTGGCTAAAGCCAGGCACCTACGCAAACCACAAATAGAAAACAAAGCCGCCGTCCCGGTTCACAGGACGGCGGCTTTGTGATTCTGTGAGAGCGCGAATTTCTTCGCGTTCTCTCTTCCTGTTTGTCTTACGCCATCCGGCGAGCGAGCGGGAGAATTTTCCCGGTCGTCATCGGCTTTTTGTAAGCAATGCTGTGCGGCGTAAACGGATGAATTTCCGCCGAAGGCGTCGGCACCGGAGCAGCAGCAACGGACTTGACTGAATGCCGCGAAGCTTCGCGCATCAGTTCCATTCTGCTGCGAACTTTGAACTTTGCCAGCAGGGAAGAGACGTGAAATTTCACGGTGCGTTCGGAGAGATTCAGTTCGTTGGCGATTTCCTTGTTAGCCAGGCTGCGAAGGATACCATCGAGCACTTCTTCTTCGCGGCGGGTGAGTCTTACTGCGTTCTTGACACTGTTTCCCGCTTCGAGAATTTTGTGCGCGCGTTCCGCCAGGCGGTTAAGGTTTTCCGGGGCAGCCGGAACCATGATCATGTAATCAGCCGGTGATTGTCCCCTCACCATGCAGTGCATGGCGAGCAAGCCTGCGGCGTGATCGAGAGGAAGTTCTCCATCCGGTCCGGCATCAACATGGAAATGAGCCGTTCCGGAGGTTTTTTCGTAGAAGAGATAAACACTATTAGTAGAGCACTTCGGTTGGACATGCGTTGTTGAGGCAACACTTCTGCGGATCAACTTCACGTGCACTCCTCCGTTCGTGCCTCGTGGTGGGAACGAAGCCTTCCTGTGGATTTTTAGTCTTTCATTGACCTCGCGAGGAGGCCGACCGGCGTTGACCGGGCAAGCGGACAGGGTTTGGACTGGGTCAGGCCGGTTTACCCCATAGATGCCAATGCTCAACAGCACCACGGAGGGTAACTGAGAAGGAGTCCCCATCTATTGCTTGCGAAAGTTACACCTGACGGGGCTGAAGGTAGCATCCTCAGTGCCAGAACTAGAACTTATTACAGTGGCGAGTTTTCAAGCACTTAGGACGGTTTCTATAGGGGGAAAATAGTAGGTGAACGGTAGAAATTGCGTAGCGCCTCGACTTTTTTTCTCGACTTGAGATTTTTCCACAGCCTAGGGAGTAAGGATGCGGGTCTCCTGCTGGGAGATCAATTCATACTGGATTCCGCGCCAGGTAATCTTGCGCCCAAAAAGGGAAGAGACAAAATTCACCAAGTACAGAAACGGGACGAATAATGTGATCAGGATATAGATCCAGGATTGGGCCATGATTTGCTCACGGAAAGCGGGCATGGCTTCGGTCACGCCGATGACGCGCAGTGCGCCACGAATGGCGGCCAAAAGTAACGGGAATACGAGCAGCGAGGTCACTTGGAATGCTGGGCGGGACGCAACCGTCAGATCGAGCGCCAAAACGAGACCGAGCAGGATCGTGGCGCAATAGAGTGCGTGAGTGGCGAACGCGGTGGCCCACATCTGCGGACGATAGACGCGTGTAATGCTTACCTGACGGTTCGTAAATTCCAACAATCCGGCGAAATCGGTCTGGACAAAAGACGGGACCAAACATTCCGGCAGGAAAACGACGGGGCGGCGAGCTTGCTCCAGCGTGAGTGTCAGCGAATAGTCGTCGCTGAAAGCGTGTTGCCAAACGTCCATCATCCCGATTTGCTCGAATATCGGACGGCGAATGGCTGTGCCGCCACCCCAGCAAAAATTATTTGGCTGCGGACCAAGCATACTGACCACACTTGCATTCCAGGAAGCCAGCAGCGATGTCGCAAGGTTATTACTGTTGGGAATGAACCAGCGCATCGTGGACGTAGCCCCGATACGGGAATCGCTGAGTGGAGCAACCATGTGGTGCAACCACGACTTCCCGGGCCGCCCATCCGAATCCACGAAGACCAAGACTTCAAATTCAGGAGGAAGTTGCTCAATGGCGGCGCGCAGATTGTTGACCTTTTCGCTGCAATTCTGCGGTTTGCCGGCGACAATGACGCTGGCTTTGACGCGAGAGGATGCGGCGACGCGTTTCACCGTGCTGAACGCGAGATCGGTCCCTGATGCGAGCACGAAAAAGATTTCGTAATTCTGATGATTGAACTCGGTAAGGGAAACGAGATTCCGCTCCAGACCGGGCTCGACGCCGCGGCAAGGACAGATAACGGCAGTGCGGGGAGCATAAAAACCCGGGTCGGTCTTAAGTCTGCGGCGTACGTAGACGAGCCA
>Ga0210399_10004133_pt1 | contig 11280 bp, 8 predicted proteins | sample IncBWC14MmetaG_FD_150865 | JGI IMG/M metagenome (GOLD analysis project Ga0210399, IMG submission 150865) | Forest soil microbial communities from Barre Woods Harvard Forest LTER site, Petersham, Massachusetts, United States - Inc-BW-C-14-M | ecosystem: Environmental > Terrestrial > Soil >...
CGGTTTCCTTCAGCTTGGTGATGGCGCCGATGTCGCCGGCATGCAGTTCCTGAATTTCCGTCAACTGCCTGCCCTGCACGAACATGGTGTGCTGGAAGCGTTCGGGAATGTTGCGATTGAAGTTCTGCAGCGTGGCGTCGTTTTTCAGGACCCCGCTTTTTACCTTGAAATAATTGATGCGGCCGGAGAAGGCGTCGGCGAGTGTTTTGAAGGCGAAGACAGAAAGCGGCTGCGAGTCGTCATATTTGCGTTCGATGCGGTCGCCTTTGCCACCAAGGTCCTTGAAGCCAAACTGCGAGTGCTCGTCAGGATGAGGGAAGACATCGGCGAGAAAAGTGAGCAGGCTGGCGCTGCCGACATTGCGCGTGGAAGAGATCATCAGGACTGGCACGATTTTTTCCGCGACGATGGCTTTGCGAACGGCGGGGATCAGGTCCTGAATGGGAATGGTTCCTTCACGGAAAAATTCCTCCATCATTTCGTCGTCGCCTTCGGCGATCATTTCGACCAGCCGCTCGTGGGCCTCTTCCGCCTCATCCTTCAGCGCATCGGGAATGTTTTCGATGGTGGCCTTCCCTTCTCCGTCGGGCGTGTACATGTGGGCTTTCATGGAGACGAGATCGATCACGCCGCGGAAACCCTTTTCGGCACCAATGGGCATCTGGAGGGGGACAACGGTGCGGCCGAAAACCTGGACGAGGGATTCGAGGGAGCGCTCAAAGCTGGAGAGTTCGCGATCCATCCAGGTGAGGACGAAGGCGCGGGGAATATCGTATTCGGCGCAATAGTCCCAGACTTTTTCGGTGGTGACCTGGGCGCCGACGTGGGCATCAACGGTGATGAGGGCGGCGTCGGCGGCGATGAGAGAGGCTTTTGTTTCCGTGATGAAGGTGGAGTAGCCGGGGAGATCGAGGAAATTGATTTTCACGGTGTTGCCGGCACAGAGAGTGCAGGCCCATTCGGCATAAGCGATACCCGTTTGGATGGAGATTTTGCGGGCGATTTCTTCTTCGTCCCAGTCGGTGGTGGTGGTGCCTTCCGCAACTTTACCGAAGCGTGGGGTAACTCCGGCGGAATAAAGTAACGACGACACCAGTTGCGTTTTTCCGGTGCCGCCGTGGCCTACAATGCCAACGTTTCTGATGTCCTTGGTGGGATAGATCTTCATGACAAACCTCCGCGTAGGTGTGACCAAACGAGGTCACCGGGCGATGGTCCGCCGAGCAAAGAAACAGGCGCGGGCCGGCGCCTGGTGAGAGTATTGGTTTGAAGGAGAGCGCGGCCCTACCTGGGTCCCGCAAGCGGGGCGAAGGAGAAAAGAGTGAATCCCTGGTCCGCTCTTCTTAACGGGGGGATGCTAGCACAGGGGAGGAGTGGGAGCAATGATGAGGGATGGTACCAGGGCCGTGGTCATTTTTCAGGAGGATGGCGACGGATCGAAGACGGCTTTGAGATTTAGCTTGCTGGATTTGGGGAGTTCGAGGGTGCGGGTGAAATCGGGGTGGCCGGGGGATTTGAGAAGGATGGCGTGGGAGCCGGCGGAAAGTTTCAGCGTGGCGGGGGCGTTGCCGTGGAATTTGCCGTCGACATAGATTTCGGCGGCGTCGGGTTCGGAGGTGATGGTGAGTTGGCCGTAACCGTCGGGTGAGGTGGATGGGACGGGAGATGATGAGGTGGGAGTTGAAGTTTCGGAGAGCTGAGTTGTTGTTGCGGCGGTTTCGGAGGAATCGTTTGCGGAATCCGCGGAGGCGCGAGTGGTTGCGCCTGGGACATCCGGATAGAAGCGATGGAGAACAGTTGAGAGATCGGTGGAGCTGAGCGCGAAGCCGATGCCGGTGATGTTTTTCTTGGTGATTTTCAGTGTGTTGAGGCCAAGCACCTGGCCGCGGGAGTTGAGAAGCGGACCACCGGAATTGCCGGGATTGATGGGGGCGTCGGTCTGAATCCAGGTGCCGGGACCGAAGGCGGGAAATTTTCCGACGGCGCTGACGATTCCTTTGGTGGCGCTGAAGAGCATGGCATCACCGGGATTGCCAACGGCGAGGACGGATTCACCCTGCTGAACGGTCGTGACATCGGCGAGAACAAGGTAGGGGAAGGCGTAGCCGGGGGACGGCGGCTCTGCTTTGACGAGGGCGATGTCGAGGTCGGCATCAATATAGACGACGCGGGCTTGCAATTGGACACTGGACGGAAGCACAGCGAGAAGCGTGGAATCGCCGCGGGCGACGTGAGCGTTGGTGGCGATAACGCCCGTTTCGGTGACGAAAAAGCCTGAGCCCATGGTGTTGAGACCTTTGAGGCAGACGACTGCGGGTTTCGCGCGCTTGACGATTTCTTCGAGCGAGAGTTCGAGTTGAAAGGCAGCGGGTTGCGCGGCGGAGACGGCCGCGACTGTGCCGGTGAAGGCGGCGGAGATGAGTTCGAGATCGGCGTGGAAGTGATCCGATTTTATGAGCCAGTATTCGCCATGATTGTGGCCGTGAAGATCGATCCAGTTCATGGGGCCTTGTGTGAGGGCGATTTCGCGCGTGGCGTAGCCCGGAAGTGAGAGGCGAGCGACCAAGGGGTGTTCGAGCCGCTGGCCGAGCGCGGTATGCGTGCGATGAAAGTAACCGCCGGGAAAATCTTTTTCAAAGGGCGTGGCGCCGACGGTGACGCCGTCGAGTTCGACGGTTGCGCCCGGAGGAGAGCTGGTGATCTTGAGAGTATCGGCGGAAGAGGGAGAAACGAAGCAATGAAGTAACGAAGCAACGACTAAGACGCGGAAGGCTGGGGTAGATGGCATGAGAGGATACCTGGGCTGAGTATACTAGATATATATATGAATACGGAAGAACTACTCACAGCATGTTTGGAGGATCAGGCGGCGGGCTTTGGGGAATAGCCAGCACAGGCGAGGATGGGGAGGCGCGGATATTTTGGGAAGGATGGATCGGACTGGGATAGTTGGCAGAGGAGGAACTGGGAGCCTTTGCTGGATTCGATGAGGCGGGCGTGGAGACAATCGGCGCAGAGGCCGAGTCGGGGATTGGCGACGGGCGATGACTCTGGCGCAGACATAAGGTGTTTCAGCCAACTTGAAAATCAGTCGGGCTTGGGAGGGTCGGCTGGGGCGGCAGGAGGCGCGGGCGGCTTGGGCTTGGCGAACTGCGATTCGTTGAGGGGGATATTGGTTTCGATTTTGGTGGCGGCGATTTTCTGGATCTGGTCGGAATCCACGGCGGCGGATTCGACGAGGAAAGGATATTTCAAGCCGTCAACATCACGAAAATCACGGAAGTAGGTTTCCCAGGGGAGTTCCTTGTCCCCAACTTTGCGGGTCCCCTGCCATTTCATGATTAAGCCGGTGGAAGCGTCGAAGGAAAAGTAGCTGACATCGCCTTGCTTGCCGGTGAGTTTAAGTTTATGGACGATCTTGCCGTCGATTTGCTCCTTACCGGAGTATTCGATCTGGTTGCCCTTGGCTTTGTAATCGACGAAGGGACCTTCAAAATCGGCTTCGTCGGCGATACCGGAGATATCTTCAGGCGACATGGGAACGACGGCAGCGTTCGGTGCGAAGGGGTTGTAGATCCAGCCGGAGGATTTGCCGTCGTAGACGCGGATGAGGCTTAGACCGTTGACGGTGATTTCCATGTGCATCTTGAGGGGGCGCTTGCGTTCGACGAAGAAGGGACCTTCAACGCCAGGGGCGAAAGTGATGGTGCCGGCGACCCGTTCGGTCTGGACAGCTTTGATTTTTGCCAGGCCGCCCCGGGCTTTGAGGTAGGCGTTGATGACGTCGTCGGCAGTCTGGGCGTGGAGCGCCAGTGGAAAGATAAAGAGAAGCGTCACGGCGGTAAGGGCGAGACGCTGTAGAAGTCTGCTCCGAAAATGTGCGTTTGCGGACATAAGAGAATGGTAGAGAGAGTTGGATTGCGGGTCAACAGGGGGTGGAACACCGAAATCCGCGGGCGGAAGCTGGAGAAAAGCGGATTGACATTGAGGGGCTGTTCAGGACAAATGAAGGCTCGACTTTTGCAGGACGAGATGGGACGCGTGGAGAATCGCTCAGCCCTTTATGGACATTGTTAACCTGATTTTTGGAAAACCGCTGAAAAGTTCGGAAGAGCGCGCGGAGCAGATCGGGCCGGCGGAGGGGATTCCGATCTTCGGGCTCGACGCGCTCAGCTCGGCGGCGTACGGGCCGGAAGCGGCGCTGAGCCTGCTGATTCCGCTGGGACTGCTGGGGGTGAAGTACATCGTGCCGATCAGCGCGGCGATTATCGCGCTGCTGGTGATTGTGTATTTTTCGTACCGGCAGACGATCGAGGCGTACCCGACGGGCGGCGGCTCGTATACGGTGGCGCGCTACAACCTTGGCTCGTTCTGGGGATTGCTGGCAGCGGCGGCGCTGCTGGCCGATTATATTTTGACGGCGGCGGTGGGGATTTCAGCGGGTGTGGGCGCGCTGATTTCGGCGGTGCCAAGACTATTGCCGCACACGATGGTGTTGTGCCTGGGCATCCTGGTGGTGATCACGATTGTGAATCTTCGCGGGGTAAAAGACGCGGGATTCGCGTTTCTCGTCCCAACTTATCTTTTTGTGGGATGCCTGGGGATCACAATTGCCGGCGGCATCGTGCGCACACTCCTGAGCGGCGGGCATCCGGTTCCGGTGAATCCGCTACCCGCGCCACCTGCGCAAATCCAGACGGTGACGTACTGGCTGTTGCTGCGCGTTTTTGCGAGCGGTTGCACGGCGCTGACTGGAGTGGAGGCGGTCAGTAATGGAGTGCGGGCGTTTCGCGAGCCACGGGTGAAGAACGCGCAACTGACACTGACGATCATTATCGCGATTCTGGCTGTGCTGCTGGCGGGGATTTCGTATTTGGTGAAGGTTTACGGAATTGTGGCTACGGATCCAGGGCAGCCGGGCTACCAAAGCATTCTTTCGATGCTGATTGCGGCGGTGTTCGGCAAGGGCGCGTTTTATTACGTGTCGATCGGGTCGATCCTGCTTGTGCTTTCGCTTTCGGCAAATACCGCGTTTGCGGATTTCCCGCGGCTCTGCCGGGCGATTTCGCAGAACAATTACCTGCCGCACGGATTCGCGCAACGCGGGCGGAGACTGGTGTACACGCAGGGAATTGTGGTGCTGGCGATTCTGGCGGGAGTGTTGCTGTTTCTGTTTGGGGGCGTGACGGACCGGCTGATTCCGCTGTATGCCGTCGGGGCGTTTCTGGCGTTCACGCTTTCGCAGGCGGGGATGGTGCGGCACTGGTGGAAAGCGCGTGGGCCGCATTGGATAAAATTCGCGCTGGTGAACGGTTTTGGCGCGTTTGTGACCGGCGTGACGGTCGTGGTGGTGTTGGTAGCAAAATTTGTGGATGGAGCGTGGCTGACGCTGCTATTTATTCCACTGACGATCGTGGCGTTTCACAAGGTGCGAGCACACTATCACGGCATATTCGTGGCAACGCGATCGGTCACGCCCGCGGAACCGCCTTCACGCGAACTCCCTCCCATTGTGGTGATACCGATCGACCGGTGGAGCGCCATCACGAAGCAAGGGCTGGAGTTTGCGGCGCGATTGTCACCAAAGTTGATCGCGGTTCACGTTGAGCCCGGAGAACATGCGGCGTTGTTGCAGGAAGATTGGGAACGCTACGTCGTGAAACCTTACAGGGAATCCGGCGTCGAGCCCCCGGAATTGGTGATGCTGCCCTCACCCTATCGATTTGTTGTGCTGCCGATTGTGGAGTATGTGTTGAAGCTGGCGGAAAGATTTCCGGGCGGGAAGATTGCGGTGGTGATCCCGGAATTTGTGGAGGACCGGTGGTATGAATATTTTCTGCACAACCAGAGGGCACGGCTGCTGGAGTGGGTCCTGCTCGCCAAAGGAAACAAACAGATTTACACGGTGTCTTCACCATATTACTTGTCGGCATCGGCGAGGAGGATGGCGGGGTCGGGCACAGGATTGAAGGATTCAGACGGAAGTAAAGAATGATTCGCCGTTCATATAACCGAAGGCCATCCGCGGGGTATTGAAGGCGAAACCGGGAATGCCATTTTTGTCGAGCAGGATGAGACCCCCGGTGCCTTGGCCGCGGTTGGCGAGGAGTTGCACGGCCGCTTGCGCGGCGCGGGCGGGCGTGGAGTTTGCGGGCCGGAGAAAATCCGCGGCGGTTTTGGCCATGACCACGCGCATGATGGCTTCGCCGTAGCCGGTGGAAGAGACACCGCCCGTTTCCGCATCTGCGTAACAACCACAACCAATCAGCGGAGAGTCCCCAACACGACCGGGGAGTTTGCAACATGTGCCGCCGGTAGAGGTGGCGGCGAAGAGGCGTCCTTGTTGATCGAGAGCGACGGCGCCGACGGTTCCCTGCTCGTGGCCGCGATGATTTTCGGCGGCGTGGGAATCCTTGCAGCAGCGGAGCCAGGCTTCGCGTTCGGCGGGAGAGATAAGGTCTTCGGGATTGCAGAGCCGGACGCCGTGCATGCTGGCGAAAGTCTCGGCGCCTTCGGAGATGAGCATCATGTGGGGACACTTTTCGAGGACCGCGCGGGCCGCCTGGATGGGATTTTTCACGCGGCGGAGGCCCGCGACGGAGCCGGCGCGGAGTGTGGCGGCATCCATGACGATGGCGTCGCATTCGACATGGCCATCTAGGGTTAGATGAGAGCCGTAACCGGAGTCGAAAACGGGATCGTCTTCGAGGACGATGATGGCGGCTTCGATGGCATCGAGCGCGTGGCCGCCCTCTTTGAGAATTTTCCAGCCTGCTTGGAGAGCGCGGAGGCAGCCGGATTTGCAGGCGTCAACGGCATCATCGGGAATATCCCAGGCGCCGCCGTGAACAATGAGAGAAGGTTGCATAGGGAAGCAGAATAGCAGAATTGGAAAATGGAAATGGGAGAGTGGAAAAGAGTAAGAGGCGATCAGCTAACAGATAACAGCGATCAGGAAGCGGGAGGTGCGGATAGACGGGTAGTGCGGGGCGACGCGCGAGAGCTAGATAAAGAAATCGAGGGTGAAGAGGAGGAGGCCCAGGATGAGGAGGAAGGCGCCGAGGGAGAAGCGGCGCCGGGGGAGGCGGCTGACGGAGCGGAGAAAGCCGGCGGGAATTACGCGGAGACGCGATTCGGCGCGGGGAAGATAAAAGGGACCGACGGATTCGTAACGGGACAAATTGCGGCGGAAGGCGGAGAATTCGTCTTCCATCCAGAGCGCGAGATCTTCGCGGTAGTGCCACAGATAAAGGGAGCCGAGAAGAAAAACACCATAGCCGAGGCAAGTCAGCAAACCGAGAGCCGGACCCGAACCCCAATGAAGCATGGCACCTCGCCGCCGGCTGGGCAGCCGGAATATTCTAAGCCTCTTCGTGAATGGTGAAAAGGCGGACGATTTCGAATTCCTTTTTGCCGGCAGGGGTGAGCACCTGCACTTCGTCGCCGACCTTGCGATTGAGGAGCGCGCGGCCGATGGGGGAGGTGGTGGAGATCATTCCCTTTTCGACATCGGCTTCTTCGCTGCTGACGAGCTTGTATTCGATCTCCTGGCTCTTCTGAACGTCGATCACGACGATGCGCGAGCCGTAGCCGGAGCGGTCTTTCGGAATATTGGTGAGGTTCAACATGCCGAGGTCGCCCATGCGCTTTTTGAGCTGGCCGATTTTGGCGTTTACATAGCCCTGGCGCTCCTTGGCGTACTTGTACTCGGCGTTTTCGGAAAGGTCGCCGTGCGCGCGGGCAACGGCGATTTCCTTGGGGAGTTCGACGTTGAGTTCGTGCTCCAGGGAGTCAATTTCCAACTGGAGCTTCTTTTTAATTTTGGCAAGAGGGTCAGACATAGTTTTCCGCGTCAGAGAAAAATGATGCGGAGCCCGGCCAGGCCGGACTCCGCAGGAACATTATAGATGGGGGAGAAATGTCCAGACAAGAGGGAAAGGCGGCGTTGTAGGGTTGTAAATGCACTAAACTATTCGTATTCAATAGCTTACGCGGAAATATGGCTTACTTTGAGACGCGAAGTTCGACTGTTTGGGAGACCTTATTCCCGGCGGCGTCCGCAATGGAGAGAGTGTAGATGGTGGTTTTTCGAGGAGAGATATTCAGGCAGCGGGAATGGGAAGGCCAGACTTCGCCGGCGGGGGGATCGAGAGTGACGGTCTTGGCGTTGGCGACGTCGTAGCAGAGTTGCGCGGATTCGCCTGGGTGGATCGCAGCAGGCGAGACGTAGAGGCCGCGGATGGCGAGTTCCGAGCCGCCTAACTGCTCGACGGCGAGGCGATCCTGTTCGCGGCGCTGCTCGGACTGGCGCTCTTTTGTTTGCCGCTCGTATTCCTTGTTGGATAGATGCCGAGCGTAGAGGACGTAAGCGACGTAAAGGAGAACTCCAAGAATCACCAGCGAGGAATAGAGAAAAGGATTCTTGAACGGAGATTTTTGGGGAGGGGGAGTTTCAGGATTCATGGCGTCAACCAAGGTAGTGTTCCAAAGACTTTCAGTTTTCATTTTAACCGGAATATGAGCAGAACCAAAAGTCATCGGAACAAGATTCATTTACTCGCTGGAAAAGAGATTTTCGCTTAGACTTCGACATCGTTATGACCCGCCTATCGAGACGTTCGATGATCCGGCAGGTTGCGTCGAAGGTGGCCGCAGCTTCCCTGGCCTCATCTCCGGTGGTTTCTTCGGCGGGAGAGTTGCAAACCGCGCAACGCAAGGGACACATCCGGCAATCCGTTTCGCGATGGTGCTACGAAAAGATAGCGCTGGACGAATTGTGTGAGAAAGGCGCGGCGATGGGTTTGAAAGCGATTGATCTGCTGAACGAGGACGAGTGGGAGGTGCCGCGGCGGTATGGGTTGGTGTGCAGTATGGGGTACGGTGGTGGGGGTGAGATCCGGAACGGGATGAACCGCGTGGAGAATCACGCGAAGATTGAGGAAGCGTTTCGGAAGAGCATTCCGCGAGCGGCAAAGCTGGGCGTGGCGAACGTCATCACTTTTTCGGGGAACCGGGGAGGGATGTCTGACGAAGAAGGGACGAAGAATACGATTGCCGGACTTAATCGCGTGAAGAAAATCGCTGAGGATCACGGCGTCACGATCTGCATGGAACTTTTGAACAGCAAGGTGGACCACAAGGATTACATGTGCGACCACATGGCGTGGGGAGTTCGCGTGATGGAAGCGGTGAATTCGCCTCGGGTGAAGCTTTTGTATGACATCTATCACATGCAGATCATGGAGGGCGATCTGACCCGCACGATCACCGAAAATATCGAGTTGCTGGGGCACTTTCACACGGGAGGCGTGCCGGGACGGCATGAATTGGATAACACGCAAGAGGTGAATTGGGCGGGAATGATGCGGGCGATCGCAGCGACGAAGTACACGGGATACGTGGCGCACGAATTTATTCCCACGCGAGACCCGCTGCGGTCGCTGCAGGATGCGGTTGAACTGTGCGACGTGTGAAGCGGCGACGCGGTTGACCGATGGCTGAAGCGAGCGAACGGGACGAGGACCTGGTCGATAGATCTAGTTCGGATGAGGAAGAATTTCCTCAGGGGCTAAAGCCCGGTTTTGGGGCGCCGAATGTCGGAGCTAAAGCTCCGACCCCCTGGAGCCGCTCTTGCGAGTGCTTTTGATTAGAATGGTTTACGATTCACCGAGTAAAGCAGCCTAGCGTGCAGTTGAAAGGATTTTGCGTGCGACCAGAACCCTATTTGATCGACTACACGATTATCCTGCTGTATTTCGTTTTCGTGCTGGGCATCGGGTTTGTGCTGAAGAAATACATGAAGACGAGCACGGATTTTTTCCTTTCCGGCCGGTCGATTCCCGCGTGGATTGCAGGCCTGGCATTTCTTTCGGCGAACCTGGGCGCGCAGGAAGTGATTGGGATGGGGGCGAGCGGGGCGAAATACGGCATTTCAACTTCTCACTTTTACTGGATCGGCGCGGTGCCGGCGATGCTGTTTGTCGGGATTTTCATGATGCCGTTTTACTACGGGTCGCGGGCGCGCTCGGTTCCGGAATACCTCAAGCTGCGCTTTGACGAAAAGACGCGCGGATTCAACGCCATTTCCTTTGCGGTGATGACGGTTTTTTCCTCGGGCGTTTCGATGTACGCGATGGGCAAGCTGCTGCAACTGTTGCTGGGATGGAATTTCACGGCGGCGATTCTGATTTCCGCGCTGATTGTGCTGGCTTACACATTTCTGGGAGGACTGACCTCGGCCATTTACAACGAGGTGCTGCAGTTTTTCCTGATCGTGATGGGGTTCATTCCGCTGGTGTATCTCGGCCTGAGAGATGTTGGCGGATGGGAGGGGCTGAAAGTCCGAATCGCAAACGATGCGATGGTGCACTCGTGGAAGTACATGGGACATGCGAGCGAAAACCCGATGGGCGTCGAGTGGTTCGGGATGCTGATGGGGCTGGCGTTTGTGCTGTCGTTCGGATACTGGTGCACGGATTTTCTGGTGGTGCAACGCGCGATGGCGGCGGATTCGATGACCGCAGCGAGGCGCACGCCGGTGATTGCGGCATTCCCGAAAATGGTTTTCCCGTTTCTGGTGATTTTGCCGGGGATGATCGCCGGGGTGGTGACGAGTTCCCAAATGCGTGACGCCAGGACACAAGAAAACATAGTCGCAAGGACCACAACACAATCGTCGTTTTTCACCGGCGGCAAAGGAATTATTCCGCCGAAGTACGACGCCTCGGGCAAACCGGTTCTTGTGAATGGAAAAGCGGTGCTGGATTACGACCTGGCGACGCCGATGATGCTGGTGCGGTATTTTCCTTCGGGGTTGCTGGGGCTGGGGCTTTGCGCGCTGATCGCTTCGTTCATGTCGGGAATGGCGGGGAACACGACGGCATTCAACACCGTCTGGACGTACGACATCTACCAGAGCTACATCAATAAAACGGCGAGCGATCAACACTACTTATGGATGGGACGTGCGTCGACGATTTTCGGGCTGGCGATTTCGCTGATGGCCGCATTTGTGGCGAAAGAGTTCAACAACATACTGGACGTGCTGCAACTGGTGTTTGCGTTCGTGAATGCTCCGCTGTTTGCGACGTTCATGCTGGGGATGTTCTGGAAGCGCACGACCGGGCATGGCGCGTTCTGGGGGTTGCTGGGAGGAACAGTTGCGGCAGCTGCGCATTACGGGTTGACGCTGCCGGCGGGAGCGGTGCCAGGAGTGAAGGGCGGATATCTGGGGCCGATTCTGCACGTTTATCCTAGCGAGATGGCGCAAAATTTCTGGAC
>Ga0210399_10004134_pt1 | contig 11280 bp, 11 predicted proteins | sample IncBWC14MmetaG_FD_150865 | JGI IMG/M metagenome (GOLD analysis project Ga0210399, IMG submission 150865) | Forest soil microbial communities from Barre Woods Harvard Forest LTER site, Petersham, Massachusetts, United States - Inc-BW-C-14-M | ecosystem: Environmental > Terrestrial > Soil >...
GCCTCAAGACATTCAACTGATGTCGAAGCACCGCGTTCTCAGCTTCAAGCCGCAACTTCGACTTGAACGGTGAGGCCAGGACGGCCAGAACGAAACAGAGCAGCCCAATCATTCCGCCAGCTTAGGCAATTCTATCACGTCATCAACTCGGATGAGGTTTTCGGTACACACAGGCGCTGTGGAACAATCATCCCCGAGCATATCGATACGACCTCTCGGCGAAAGCGACCTGCCGGAAGCCGGCGCAATCTCGCGTCGTGCGTTCGCGATCCAGTTTGGGATGCCGCCAGATACGTTTTGGACGGATCGGGACTTCGTTACCGGACGTTGGATGACAGACCCCTCGCTGGCTTTTGGCGCATACGAGCCCTGGTCTTGTGGCTACTTTCCCGTGCGGATGAGATCAGTGAAGCGTCGCCAGGCAATCTTGGGAACGAGGCGGCGCTGATCGACCGGCATGCTGTCATCCATCATTCTCTTGGCTAGACCTCGGACCCGCGCCGATGCTTTGCGCATGTGGCCGGAGTCGAATGGTGGATGCGGATCGTATTCGATGGTGAGTTGGATCGCTTCGGCTTGCTCACGACCGGCGATTTCGCTCGCCAACCAAAGAAAGTCGATACCCGCCGAGACGCCGGCAGCGGTAACGATCTTGCCCGAGCGTACGATGCGTTCGTGGGGCTAGGGCTTCGCGCCCATAATCTTCAGTACGCTCATTTTGTGCCAGTGCGTGGAAGCGGGCGCACTCGGAAGCTGGCTTTCGGCGAATCGAGCCAAACTGAACGCCTCCGTGGGCTCTATATCGCAATATGCTATTTTCTTTCTCGCGCACTTTCGAGCAGCGTCATGCAGGCCTCGAGACAGGCTGCGGCGATCGCCCGGCCGAGGGGGCCCTGCTTCTTGTTCAACAGCCGATGCATCACCACGCCGTGCAGCATCATCATGATCGGATACGCGACCTGCGCGGCCCTGCTTTCATCGACACCGGCGCGCACGAGATGAGCGGTGTATCGCTCGATCTCGCTCCCCTGCGCATCCGCCGTGACACGCTCCATCCAGCCGCGCCCGTAGAGCAATTCATAATCGCGGGGGTGGCTGGTGCCGAACTCGAGATGTCGCGCACAGGTGTCCCGGAAGTCGCGCGATTTTGCGAGGTAAGCCGAGAAGCGTTGAAAGGCGAGCGCGCGCAACGCCGTCAGTAACGTCTCCCGGTCGGCGAAGTAGCTATAGACCGTCGGCGTCGTGGTGGCGGCTTCGGCGGCCACGCCGCGGATCGTCACGGCCTCTTCGCCACCCGACTGCCAGAGCGCGTCGGCGGCCTTCAAGATCCTGTGAGGCAGCTCAGGATCGGCTGTTCGCGGCATCGGCGCTATTGCTTTTACGTCGTATAAGTTATACGGTGTATAAATAATAACCCAACCACAGGAGCAAGTAAATGGCCCTTCCCCTGAAGCTGATCGGACCGGTGATCTCCTCGATCACAGGCCTGATCACCTCGACCAGCATGTCGTTCGTCGGTCTCGCCTTGAACTATGGCTTCCAGCCCGATTTCGCCGTGCGCTGGATGAAGGCGGCGGCGACGAGCTACGTCCTGATCGTGCCGATGTTGATCATCGTCATCCCGCGGATCCAGCGCTTCGTCATGCGGCTGGCCGGAGTGCCGCCGCGCCAGGGTCAGGTCGCCGCGCAAAAAGAAACCCCGGCACAAGCCGGGGCCGCCAGTTCGTCTTTTGAACTTAACCCGAGGTCGGCGACATGACGACGAAACATAAACACAAAAACCCGATCCTCGTGACCGGAGCAGCCGGCGCCGTGGGCGGCATCGGCCGCAACCTCACCGAATTCCTGCTTGCGAGGGGGTACAAGGTGCGTGCCCTGGTTCGGCGTGAGGACGCGCGCGCCGAAGCCCTGCGGCGGCTCGGCGCAGAGGTCGTACAGGGCGACCTCACGGACCTCGCCTCGATGCATCGCGCCATCGAAGGTTGCCGGCGCATCTATTTCGGAATGTCTGTCTCGGCGGCTTACCTGGAAGCCACCATCAACACCGCCGCGGTGGCGCGCCACCACGGCGTCGAGGCTTTCGTGAACATGTCGCAGATGACGGTTACGCAGATGAGCATCATCGAGACCACCGACAGCCCGCAACACAAGCTCCACTGGCTGGCGGAGCAGGCTCTATCCTGGTCCGGACTGCCGGTCGTTACGGTGCGGCCCACAGTTTTCCTCGAGGGCTTCTTTCTTACGCTCGCCGCCGCCGGTGTGCGGGCCTCGGACGAGTTGGTGCTGCCGATGGGCGACGGCAAGACCTCGCCGATCTCGGCGGTCGATGTGGCGCGTGCGGTAGCGGCGATCCTCGACGACCCCGCACCGCATATCGGACAAGTCTACGATCTGACGGGGCCGGAATCCGCCGATCTGAACCACTATGCGCGCGTTTTCTCCGAGGCGCTCGGCAGGCCCATCCGATATCGCGACGTGCCACCTCCGGCGTGGAGCGAAGGCCTTCGACGGGCGGGGTTTCCGGGGCACGTCGTCAGCCATCTCTCAGCCATGACCAAGTTGAACAGGCAGGGACGTTACGACCGTATGACGGACATCATGTTCAAACTCACCGGCGAAGCACCGACGAACATGCGCGACTTCGTGAAACTTCATGCCGCGGAGTTCAAGCCGCGTGGTCCGGCGCATTCCTGAGGCTCTCCGTAGCGAACGCTTTTCAAAGGTAAGGCGAGCACCGAAGGGTTGGCCATTTCCGTTCTTGGGCACTCAACCGACATCGATAGCTTGCGGACGTCAGCTTTGCGCAAAAGTTGCCCTGCCCGCGTGGTCGCGGTTGACCTCATAGCGGACATTTGCAAGCGGACAGGACCCGTGACTTTCAGGTCATGAATTGCTAAGAAGAGTATTAGGCCAAACCGACATTGCGGCGTCGATCATACGATCGAGCATGCTCGGATCAGCACCCGCTTGCGGGAAGTTCAATACGGCCTGCAGCACACCCAGATAATACCACGCCATCGCATCGATATCGGTTTCTTCGGCCAACTCGCCCGCCGCCACGCCTTCACGCAGAAGGTCTGCCAAAATCTCACGCTGACGTGCCGCTGCTGCCAGCGTGGCGGCCTGTCCTTCTTTGGATAGTGCCGAGATCTCGGCACAGCTTCGCCCGATCAGGCAGCCAGCGGGCCGGGATCTGTCCGGCAAGAACGCACGCAGCAACGCCTTTAATCGCCCGCGCGCGGTATCAGCCTTGGCCGAGTTCATGCGCCGCAAGACACGCTGCGTATAAGCTTCAAGGGCTTCCTGGAACAAGCCGCCTTTGTCGTGGAATCGCTGGTAGAGGCTGGAACGCGACAAACCCGTAGCCTCCGTCAGATCGCTGACAGCGGCGGCCGCATAACCACTGCGCCAGAAAACCTCGATTGCCGCAGCGATCACGGCAACTTCATCGAATTGCGGCTTGCCGCTCATAAACACCTCCTTGACATCTTAGAACGATCGTTCCACATATGTTGGACTGATCGTTCCAAGATACAGGGGTAACTTCGACATGTCCAGGAAAATCCAATCGACACCGCGCAAGCCGCGCATCGCCATAGCGGGTGCAACGGGGCGCGTCGGCTCGGCGCTGACCGGCCTCCTTGCTCCCGATCCGGTCGATATCGTCGTGCTGACCCGGCGGCCTGACGCGGCTCGACTGCCCGCAAGTATCAGCATCGCCGCGATCGATTTCGATCAGCCGCATACGCTTCAGGAGGCACTTCGTGGTGCCGATCGGCTGTTCGTTTCGCATGGCACGTCGCCACAGCAAGTGGCCAACGAGATCGCGTTGATCGATGCCGCCGTCGCCGCTGGCGTCCACCATATCGTCAAACTCTCCGCCTTGGGCCCGGCATCTCGCCTCAATCCTTTTGCCTGGCATATGCAGATCGAGGCACATTTGGCTCAGCAGCCGGTGGCGTCGACTGTGTTGCGGCCCTCGGCATACGTCGACATCCTCAAGCGCGCGGCAGGCCAAATCGCCGCCGGCTCCTGGGCGGGCGCGGCAGGCGAGGGGCGCGTGAATTTTATCGATACGCGCGACATTGCCGACGTTGCGCGCGTGGCGTTGCTCGAGGAGTTCGGCTCGGAGTCGCAGCGAGCCTATCATCTGACAGGCCCGCGGGCTTGGACCATGCGGCAGGTTGCCGATCAACTGTCGAGCCTGCTCGGCCACCCGATCGTCTATAACCATCGATCGTCCGAGGAACAGCGAGCCGCGCTGTTAGCTGAAAGCCTCCCGCCACTGGTCGCCGATTTGCTGGTCGGGTTGGACCAGATGTTCCGCGAATCCGCTCTTGGAGAGACCACGTCGACTGTCGAGGCATTGACCGGCAAGTCTCCAAGAACGCTGCCGCAATGGCTTGCCGAAAATATCGAGATCTTTCGGAACTCAACCCCGCAGCGGGCGGGGGCTGCGCTGGTAGCGCGCAAGGCTCCCGAACCTCTTGTCCCCAACCCTTAGCACGAGCCGAGCGCTTTCTTTGGTTCTTCAAGTCGCCGCGAGGGGCATCAGAAAGCTGTCATGTCCGAGCAACACATGTCCACAATTCACCTCCATCAGAGAAGCACATTGACGCCCGAGCAATACGTCCAAGGGCTCGCCGATTTCGGACCAGGACGTTCGAAACTTTTTGGCAATAGCGCCGATGAGTACCTCAAGGTGCATCGCAGGAGTCACACGGGAGCCGACGTCACGGAGGGCTCTGGCGGGATTTGGGAACGCCTGCACTACGATTGGTCTGATCTCAACCGCGTCGTCCTAACGACGACCGACTCCAATGTCTGGGGCGGGGCGTCGAGCCATACCTACACCTTCACACGTCAGCCAAATGGCACGACCGATATTGATGTAGTCGTCATTCGGGAGGGCAAGAACTTGAAGGGACGAATGCTGGGTTTCGTGCTCGGAACAATCGGAAGGCGCGTGCTGGAGAGGGCCTTCGAAAACTCGGTCAAGGCTATCGAAGCGCGGAACGCCGTGGGGCAACATACGCAGAGCGCTGTCAGTTATGCGGCGAGTATGCGCGTCGCACGTTGAGCGTTTGCTTGGCAACTAGTTGAGTATTAGGAGGAGTCTCAGTTGAAAGCATACCTGATAGTAACGTTGACGGTTCACGATGAAGCGATGTTTACAGAGTATCGAAAGCAAGTAGGGGACACGGCCAAACCGTTTGGAGGTCAGTTTCTCGCTGCTGGTGGTAAGGCGACAGTGCTCGAAGGTCAGTGGGAGCATCCCGGCACCGTGATCGTTGAATTCCCGTCACGCACTTCCCGGCCCACATCGCTCGTATCCGCCTCCTAATACGCAGAGCGCGCGGTAAAATCTGCCGTTCGCTGTTAATTGAACTATTGGTTTTGGCCGTTGACTAGTGGCACATCCCGCCAAAGCTGCATCTTAGTAGGAATACACCTGACGACAAGCGTCCCATGACGGACTTGAGCGGGGCGTCCCCACTAGGTTGGCCGATCTACCGCCCGATGGTATGTTCCCTGCAGCTTTGAAGGAGGGCACGATGGCTGAAGCGAAACTCGCTCCGAACCTGCCGGACTGGATGGTCGAGCACGCGAACCGCTATCTCGCTAGCGGCGGAACCGACGGGCACATGTACAAGACAACCGTGCCCCAGCGAGGTGAGATCACGGCGCCGGCACTGCTGCTGACTACCACCGGCCGCAAGTCTGGCGATAAATTCATATTCCCGCTGTTTTACGGAACGGAGGGCGGCAGTTACTTCGTAATCGCCTCAAAGGGAGGCGCGCCCCAACACCCAGGGTGGTATCGCAATATTGTGGCGAACCCCGACGTCGAAGTACAAGTCGGGACCAAGAAGATGAACGCGCGGGCCAGGACAACGGCGGGCGAGGAACGCCTCCGACTTTGGAAAAAGGCGCTCGAATTTTGGCCGCCCTATGCCGACTATCAGCTCAAGACCGAGCGCGAGATACCGGTGGTCGTGCTGGATCCAGTCCATTAAGGTACGTGGCGGCCGGCCGCCGCAGCGACGGCATGGCGCTGCACAGATGGCGCCCGCTCACCCGGATGAAAAGATATTCTCGGGGTTCGTGCGCATGTCGCGGACGCGCCAGGACGTTAGAACGCACATGGCTGTTTCGGGTCATTCGCGCCGGCTTCAGGCCCCGTCCGTTACTTCCGGTCCACTCCAATCAACGGACATCGCAAGACCGGTGCTCCGGAAGTTAGGTCGCGAAACGGTCGGCTCGCCGACATCTCAGTGTTGGGTCCGAAGCAAAGCCACGCACCTTGACCCAATGTCGATCGCAGCCCGGTTTCTTGGCCCGGGAGGGCCACGGGGGCGGCGGCGGCTCTTGTTTCGATGCAAGACGCGCGTGCTGCTTCTTTCGATAGTGCGATGGGCCGAAGATGGCTAACCAAATCATTACAAATCCTCTTACCCGGCGTCCCTAACCGTTGCCATGACATCGGCGATCCACAGTTGGGTCGAGCAACACCACGCGGCTGGCGCCGACCGTGATCGACAGCGCGGCGGCCGGCCGACATGACAGCGGAGTCGCAACGACAATACGCTTCAGACTCTCACGCATTCGCGTAAGGCCTGATGATCTCCTCGCCGAAGCGGGCCAGCGTCGTTTCGAGATCGAGCAGGAACGCCGTCACTGGCAGCGCGAGGCGGCCCGCGCCCCGCGCGATGCGCTCCTCGACAGCCGCGCGCGGGTCGGAGCCGGAATTCGGCAGCGCGCCTGGACAGCCGAGGATCAGTTCCACCATCGCCGGATCGCGACCGGCCTGCTCGGCAGAACGGCGCACGACGTCGAGCAACGGCATGGTGTCGACTTGGGCACCGATCGAGGGGAAGAAGCCGTCGCCGAGGCGGCCGGCGCGGCGGGCGGCCGCTTCCGAGTGGCCGCCGACGACGATCGGCACCGATTTCGCGATCGGCTTCGGATTGCAGCTGACCTTGTCGAATTTCACAAACTCGCCCGCGAAGCTGGCACCGTCGCCGGCCCACAATGCGCGCATGGCCGCGACATACTCATCGGCGCGCTTGCCGCGACGCTCGAAAGGAATGCCGAGCGCCTCGAACTCCTCTTTTAGCCAACCCACCCCGATGCCGAGTTCGATCCGGCCGCCGCTAAGATAGTCGAGCGTGGCGACCTCCTTGGCCAGCACCAGCGGGTTGCGCTGCGGCAGGATCATCACGGCCGTCATGAAGCGCAGCCGCGTGGTGGCGGCGGCGACCCACGTCAGCCAGATCAGCGGATCGGGAAATTTCGCCGATGGACCGACCGGTAGTCGACCGCCCGGCGCGTAGGGATAGACGCTCGTGTAGCTGTCGGGGAATACGACGTGCTCGACAGCGAACACCGAATCGAAACCGGCCGCCTCCGCCAGGCGCACCAGACGGCGCGCGCCTTCAGGGTCGGAGAACGTGATGTTGCCGAAGTGCAGGGCGAATTTCATGACGGCGGTTCCTTCCCGGAGCGAGCGGCGCGTTCGATCGGCGCCTTCCAGACGTTATCATGGCACGCGCCGACATCTGTTCAAGCGATCCGACGCTTCGTATCCTTGGGCCACGGAGGACATGGCAATGAAGCTTGGCAATCGGTTATTCGGGCGCACATCTGGACGAGCCGGTCGCGCTCGTGCAGCGCGCGGCTGAACTGAGTCGTGAGCGGGCGGATGGACCACGCGCCCGCGACGCGGCGACACTTTGCGATCTCTTCCGGAAGCGCGCCACTCCGGTCGTGCTCCCGGCAAATATCCTGACCGGCGGAGAACAAGCGTCATGCGTCCACCCCTTCGCGTCGGCACCGTCTACGATTTCCGCAACACGCCGGAATCGGGCATGGACATGCCGAGCCTGTACGCCGCGATCATGGACCAGGTAGTCATGCTCGACGGGCTCGGACTCGATCTCGCGTGGTTCACCGAGCATCACTTCCTCGATGACGGCTACCTGCCTTCGTGGGTGCCGATGGCGGGCGCGATCGCCGCGCGTACCAAGCGTGTGCGGCTATCGAGCGACGTCTGCCTGCTGCCGTTCAACCACCCGGTGCGGCTGGCCGAGGATCTCGCGGTGCTCGACAATATCAGCAATGGCCGCATCGAGGTCGGCGTCGGCATGGGCTACGCGCCGCACGAGTTCCGCGGCTTCGGTCTGCCCGTCTCGCGCCGCGTGTCGCTGACGGACGAAGGCATCGAGGTGCTGCGCTATTGCTTCACCGGCGAGAAGTTCAGTTTCCATGGCAAGCGCTACGATTTCGACGACGTGGTGATCAGGCCGCGCTACGTGCAACGCGGTGGCCCGCCGCTCTGGATCGCTGCGATGTCAGAGCCCGGCGCGCAGCGCGCGGCGCGCAATGACAGCAACTTCCTGCCGCAGGGCGCGCGGTCAATGGTGCTCGATCCGTGGCGCGCGACCCTGATAGCGTCGGGCCGCAACCCCGACAGCTATCGCGTCGGCATCATCCGCTCCTGCCTCGTGACCGACGACGCCGAGCGCAACTGGCCGGCCGTGCGCGCCGCCGAGCGCTATCGTGGCCAAGTCTATCGCAGCTTCAACAAGGACGAGAGCGCCGCCGGCGGCGTTTCGGGCAACACGCGCGAAGCCAGCATCCCGCAGACATGGGTGGTCGGCAACGTCGAGCACTGCGTGAAGGAGCTGACATCCTTCGTGCGCGAGTACGGCATCACCGACCTTGTCACCTGGGCTGTGCCGCCGGGCATGCGTCCGGACCAGATGAACGGCAGTCTTGAACGCTTCGTGCGCGATGTGGCGCCGCGCGTCAAAGCCGCAGCCGCGGCGGCCTAGGGCGGAAGGAAGGACGACGCATGGGTGTCGGGATCGGACTGGGCTGTGCGGAGTTTCCGTTTTCTTGCGCGGCGGCGTACTGGCGCTGGATCGACATGTGCGAGGCAGGCGGCGTGGATTCGATCTGGCAGACTGACCGGATCGTCAGCCGTCAACCGTTCCTTGAATCAATGACCACGATGGCGGCTTTGGCAGGGCGCACGCGGCGCATGCGGTTCGGCATGAACGTCGTGTCGCTGGCGTTCCGCGACCCCGTGCTGCTGGCTAAGCAGTGCGCCACCATCGACGTGCTGTCGGACGGCCGCCTGCTGCCAGCCTTCGGCATTGGTAGCCCGCTGGCGCCCGAATGGGAGGCGCTCGGCATGGACACTACGACGCGCGGTCGCAAGACCGACGAGTGCCTCGAGATCATCCGCCGCCTGTGGCGAGAAGAGTCGGTCGACTTCAGCGGCGCCTTCTACAAACTGAAGGGCGCCACCATCGCGCCGAAGCCCGTGCAGCCCGACCTGCCGATGTGGATCGGTGGCTCGAGCGACGCCGCAATCCGCCGCACTGCGCGCATCGGCACCGGCTGGCAGGCTGGAGGCGACCCGCCGGCTGAGGCCGGTCGCGTCGTGGCCGCGATCAAGGCCGCCGCCACCGAAGCCGGCCGATTGATCGACGAAGACCATTACGGCGCTGGCTTCGCGTTCCACTTCGGCAGCCGAGACGAGCCCGGCGTCGGCAGGGCGATGGATGTCTACGCCAAACGCACCGGACGCGACGCCACGCACGCGTTCGCGGTCGGCGGCGCCGACACGATCCTCGCGCGCGTCGCCGAATACGTCGACGCTGGTGTGTCGAAGTTCATTTTGCGGCCGCTAGGCTGCGACGACGACGCCATCCTGGCCCAGACCCGTCTGCTAATCGAGCAGGTGCTGCCGCGCGCGGAAGCGCGGTGGCCGAAATGTCCAAAGGTCACCACGACCGATAGATAACGACACGAAATCCATCGCCGGCCACCTGGTCCGCGAGCGACGCCACGAGGGAGCGAACGATGCGTATCGGCGGGGCCATGTTTTTCACCGACTATTCGATGTCGCCGACCGAACTTGCGCGGGCGCTGGAGGATCGCGGCTTCGATTCGCTCTGGGTGCCCGAACACTCCCACATTCCATTGACGCGCAAGTCGCCCTTCCCCAGCGGCGGCGATCTGCCGAAAAAATATTACGACGTGATGGACCCGTTCGTGGTGCTGGGCGCGGCCGCGGCGGTGACCAAAACCCTGCTGCTCGGGACCGGCATTTGCCTGATCGCGCAGCGCGACCCGATCCAGACCGCCAAGCAGGTCGCTTCGATCGACCAGGTCTCGAGAGGCCGTTTCCTGTTCGGCGTCGGCAACGGCTGGAACGAGGACGAGATGGCCAACCACGGCACCGCTTTCGCGAGCCGCCATAAGCTGGCGCGCGAGCGTGTCGAGGCCATGAAGGTGATCTGGACCGAGTCAAAGGCCGAGTATCACGGCGAGTTCGTGAATTTCGAGCCGATGATGGCCTGGCCGAAGCCGGTCCAGAAACCGCATCCGCCGATCATCGTCGGCGGCGCCTTCCCGTACGGCGCGCGGCGGGCCTTGCGCTACGGCAACGGCTGGATGCCTCACCGCTCTCGCACCCAGTACGCGGACGTGCAGGCCCTGCTGCCGAAGTTCCGCGAGATGGCGGCCGAAGCGGGCCGCGACCTGGCGTCGGTGCCGATCACGATCTGGGGCGCCAGGGAGAACCTCGACCTGCTCAAGCGCGACCGTGACGACGGCGTCTCACGCGTGGTCGTCAGCTTCGATTCCGGCAAGGCCGATACCATCCTGTTGGAGCTCGACCGTTGGGCGACGTTGATCCGCCAGCTCGGCAGTTAGCGTCGATAACGGAGGCATCTTTCGCTGCTAGACGAGCGGCAAGACCTCGGCCCTGAATTTCTGCATAGCCGCGAGGACTTCGTCGGCTGTCGAACCGCCGAATCCGAAATCGATGCAGCCGACGCCCATATTGCGCAGCGCCCGGATGTCGGCGGCGACGAGCGCCGGCGGACCGGCGAACAGGCGGTGTTCGCCATCACCGGCCTGCGGTGGCGCGGTCTCGCCGAACACCGTGACGCGCAAGCTCAGGCCGACCACCTTGGGATCGCGACCCGCTTCGGCGGTCATCTTGTGCAGGCGCGCCACCTGGTTCTTGAAACGCGTCAGGCTATCGAGCGGATTTTGCGGGTTGGTACCGATCGGATACCACGCATCGCCGATGCGGGCAGTTCGTCGCAGCGCCGGACCGCTCTCGCCTCCGACCCAGATCGGCGGATGCGGCTTCTGCGCGGGCTTCGGCGCGAAACCGATATTGGAGAATCGGACGTGCTTGCCGTCGAATTTCGGTGCATCCCTCGTCCAGAGTTCAACGAAGGCGCGCACATATTCGTCGGT
>Ga0210399_10004135_pt1 | contig 11279 bp, 9 predicted proteins | sample IncBWC14MmetaG_FD_150865 | JGI IMG/M metagenome (GOLD analysis project Ga0210399, IMG submission 150865) | Forest soil microbial communities from Barre Woods Harvard Forest LTER site, Petersham, Massachusetts, United States - Inc-BW-C-14-M | ecosystem: Environmental > Terrestrial > Soil >...
CGCACTACCAGTCGAGCAACGCGATCGCCATCTACATCGCCGCCTGCGCTGTGGTCAGCTTGGTGTCGGCCGCGTTCATGCCCGACTACACCGGCCGGGACATCTCCGCGGAGTATGACTGACGGCCGCGGTGTGAGATTGAACGAGGGTCCGGGCGCGCACCGACCCTCGTTCCCGGCGTCATCCGGAAAAAATTCAGGCGCATAAGCCGGCACCGTCCACGGCCCTCGAGGCCGCATCGACCTTCAGGCGCGGATCGAGCGACTGCAAAGCCGTCTCGGCCTCGCCGAGCAGACGGATCAACCGGCGGCGCTCCGTAAAGGAAAGGCCTTGCTGCTGCAGCAGCGTGAGGCAATGCGCGACGACCAGGTTCTCGCTCTTGACCAGAAATCGGCGCAGCTCTTCAGGATTGGGTACGAGATGTCTGAGCATGGCGAAACGAACGGCGGCCCGTCCTGATGGAGCTAGCCGCCCTTACGTGAGTCGCGCCGTGCCTGAAAGACCGGATCAGCCGCTGGCCGGGATGGTACGGTGACGATCCCACGCGCATGTCGCGGCGAAGTGGGATCCGGTTCGCAGGCTGCCGTCAAACAACGACACGCAACAACGACACATGGCGCCGATCAACTGCGGTATCGCGTGGAGCCGGCCTGCGCTACCCAATTCGCGCCGCCCGGCGCAGCGATTGCGGCGGCTGGCCGAAGGCGCGGATGAAGGCGCGTCGCATCCGCTCCGGATCGCGGAAGCCGGTGGTCTCCGCCACGCGTTCGATCGCCTCCGATGACGACTGGACGCGCGCGCGGGCTTCCTCGATGCGCAGCCGCTCGATCGCTTTCGACGGCGTCGTTCCGGTCTCGGCGATGAAAGCGCGGGTAAAATGCCGCGCACTCATGCCGGCGCGCTCGGCGAGATCATCGACCGTGAGCCGCGCCTCGAGATGCTCGCGCGCCCAGGTCAAGAGCGGGCCGAAGCGGCCCGTGGGCGCCTTCAATTCCAGCAGCTGCGAGAACTGCGACTGGCCGCCGCTCCGGCGATGATAGAGCACGAGTTGGCGCGCGGTCTTCTGCACGATCTCGTCGCCATGGTCTTCCGCGACCATGGCGAGCGCCAGGTCGATGCCGGCGGTGATGCCGGCCGAGCTCCAGATATTGCCGTCGCGCACGAAGATGCGGTCGGGCTCGAGCTTGACGTCGGGATAGCGCTTCAGGAAGTCCCGGGTCCGCTCCCAATGCGTGGTCGCCGGGCGGCCGCTCAGCAGGCCGGCTTCGGCGAGCACGTAGGCGCCGGAGCAGACGCTGGCGACGCGCGCGCCGCGCTTGGCTACTCCGCGCACGAAATTCAGCGTGGTCTGGCATTTTGCAGGCAGCGAAACACCCTGACCGCCGACAATGATCAGCGTCGTGAATGCGCTTGGGGAGCCGAACTTCCGCGCCAGCATTTCGACGCCGGAGGACGAACGCACCGGACCTGATGTGGCGGCGATCACCTTGATCGGCGCTGCGCCCCTGCCGCAGCTCTCGGCATAGCGGCCGGCGATCTCGAACACCGAGATCGGGCCCGCGGCATCGAGCAGCTGAAAATCGGGATAGATGAGGACGCCGATCATGATCCTCGCGCCTTTTCGCTATGGCCTGAAATGAGGGAATTATGCCATTCCGGACGGGAGGCGATCATGCCAGGATCACGACGTCAAGGATTTTCCGGAGCTCCCATGTCGCATCCCCTTCAGATCGGACTATTGATCTTCCCGAAGGTGACGCAGCTCGATTTCACCGGCCCCTTGCAGGTGTTCTCCAGTCTGCCGGCGGCGGTCGCCAAGATTCATCTGGTCTGGAAGCGGATCGAGCCCGTGCCGACGGACACCGTGATGATGCTGACGCCGACGATCTCGTTCGCCGACTGCCCGCAGCTCGACGTGATCTGCGTGCCCGGCGGCTTCGGCACCAATGATCTCGTCAATGACGAGGAGACGCTGGATTTCCTGCGCGCGCAGGCGGGGGCCGCGCAATTCGTCACCTCGGTCTGCACCGGGTCCCTGGTGCTCGGCGCGGCCGGCCTCTTGGAGGGTTATCGCGCCGTGACGCATTGGTCGGCGATGGATTATCTCGCCGCGTTCGGGGCTATTCCAACCAAGACCCGTGTCTGCGTCGACCGCAACCGCATCACCGGCGGCGGCGTCACCGCCGGCATCGATTTCGCGCTGACGCTGGTTGCGATGCTGGTCGATCGTAAGACTGCCGAAGCGATCCAGCTCGGGATCGAATACAATCCCGAGCCACCGTTCCAGTCCGGCTCGCCCGACCGAGCGCCGCCGGAGGTGCTGGCCCTGATCGAGAGCCGCATGGCACCATTCCGGCAGCGCCGCGCCGAGGCTGTCGTCCGCGCCGCCGCGCGGCTGAACGAACCGGCTGGCGGCTAGCCGGTCCTCGGCACAGAAAAAGGCCGCCTGGCGTCCCAAGCGACCTTTCCTGTCTCACGACAGCTGCACATTCGACGGGGCGATTTCAGAACAACCGCACCAGGGGCCTATCTCCCGGCCGTGTCCTACTCGGCAGCCGCTGCATATCGGGGCAGTCGCGATCCTGGAGCCCGAACCCGACGCGATGGTTTCCCATCTCCGTAAGATGACCCTATTGAGCCGCATGGACGCGTAACGCGCAAGGAGGGTCGCGCGCACTGTCCCCGCTGTTCCCGTTGTCCACAGGCCGTGCGCTTAATTCCCCGGAGTCCAGGGCTGGTAGTCACCGGTCGCCTTTGGTCGGCGGCCGCTGGCCAGCGTCGAACCCGCGGGACGATAGGCCGCAGGCGTTCCGGTGAGGTTCGGCTGATGCGGCTTTTCCCACTCGCGCGGAGCGTACTTCTCTTCGGTCGGCGGCACATCGACATGGTGATGCATCCAACCGTACCAGTCCGATGGAATGCGGCTCGCCTCGGCGACGCCGTTATAGACCACCCAGCGCCGCTCGAAATGCAGCGTCGGATCGATCTGGCCGCCGCGCGTGCGGTAATAACGATTGCCCTGCTCGTCCTGACCGACCAGTTCGCCGAATCGCCAGGTCCACAGCTGGGTGCCGAAAGTCTCGCTGTTCCACCAGGTGAACATTTTGAGGAAGAACTGCTTCATGCGCGCGCCAAGGATGAGTGAGCGATGTTTAGGCTCTGATGCCATTCGCAGCGCAAAATGTCCAGCAGGCCATTCCCCTTCTCACAAGCAGATGTGATGGCGGCGGCGCACCCGCATCTGCCGACGCCGCGACGGAATCGGCTGCTTTCACCCACGAAATCGCGCTGTGAAATCGTTCTCACCCGCGGTGCGACACAGCGACGGCTTCTATCATGGCAACCACAAGATGAAGTGATGGAACGAACAAACCGAAGCGGAGGATTCATCATCGGGTAAATTCGCGAGGAAGAGGGATTGGTCAGTGGGCAGAATCGCGAGGAAGATGGAGGCATCCAATGAACGGAACGAATACCCTGAAAACATGGGGCGCGACGGCTGCTCTCGCAGCAGTCTTGCCGCTCGCGGCCGCAAGCCCCGGCTTCGCCCAAGGCTATGGTCCCTGCACCCCTCCCGCTGGCATGGCCGTCGGCGCGGCCGGGCCGGCGATGAGCGGCGGCCAGTTGATGGCCGGTGTCGGCCAATGTCAGAGTATTGCAAGCTGGCACCGCGGTCATCACTACCGTCGCCCTGTCGCAGTTGCAGGCTGGAATAGCGCTTACAACGACGGCGGCGGCTGGTACGGCGGCGGTTGGGGTGGCCAAGGCCCCGGCCCGTATACCCCGCTTTTTGGGAGGGCCGTTGGCCCGGCTGGGCCCGCGATGAGCAGCGGCCAGTGGTTGGCCGGCGTCGGCCAAGCCCGGCCCATTGGCAGCGGGAACAACGCCTACTGGGGCGGCGGCGGCTGGTACGGCGGCGGTTGGGGCGGCCAAGGCCCCGGCCCGTATACGCCGCTTTCAGGGAGCGCCGTTGGCCCGGCCGGGCCCGCAATGAGCAGCGGCCAGTGGTTGGCCGGCGTCGGCCAAGCCCGGCCCATTGGCAACGGGAACAACTGGAACGGCTACAATGCAACCGGTTACGCGACTGGCCAACCCTATTATTACGGCGGGCCGGGTTATTGGTGACGACACTGGCTTTGCAAATCTGACGCGCGGCGCGGTGGCCTAGGGCCGCGCCGCGCGTCAGCCAGCGTGAGGCGATGCGAATGTCATTTGCAGCGTGGATGCCGCTGCGCCCCTTGTCACAACGGACGTGATCACGCAGCGCACCGCGATCTCCTGACGACGCCACGGGATCGACTGCTTTCGCCCAGGAAACCCGGACGCGAAATCGTTCTCACGCGGGCACCGCCGCGACTTTTGGTCTCGCGATCGCGATTTTGGCGGTTGGAACGACCAGCGGCGGCCGGGATTGGTCGGCGATAAGACCGAAAGAGATGGAGCACGCAATTGAACAACATGAACCGACTGAAAACTCTGGGCGCCGCTGCTGCGTTGGCGCTCACTCTGCCGCTCGCAACAGCAAGTCCGAGCCTCGCCGGGGGCCCGGGTCCGTGCACCCCTGCTGGTAGTTCCGCCGTCGGCGCGGCGGGCCCGGCGATGAGCAGCGGCCAGTTGATGGCCGGCGTCGGTCAGTGCCGGCGCATCGGCGAGTGGGATCATTCCTATAACCGTTATCCGGGTTATCGCGGTTACCGCCACTACGGCTACGTCAACGGTTACCGTCCGTACGGCTGGGATGGCGGGCCGGTCGGCTGGGCGCTGGGGACCGCCGCAGGCGTGACGGGAGCCGTCACGGGTCTTGCGGTTGGTCATCCCTATTATGGCGGATATGGCTATTACGGCCCCGACGCCTACACGGGCTATGACAGCCCGCGCTACTACCAGAACTACTAAGACCCTCCAGCAATGCGATGCGGCTGACGGCCGCGTCGCATTTTTCTCCGACGCGGCAACCACACGCCGAAGTCGCATGACCGTGACCACCGGTCGCATGACCGTGACCGATTGCCGCGCAACCTGTTCATCCCGCGTACAGCGGGCACATCTCAAGCTTCACTTCGACGCGACAGGAGGAACCTTTCGCTCGCGCCGCAGGTTGAGACGGTATTCCGAGAAATGGAGCCGACAATGATCAGTTCGAGAGTTTTGGGTGCCGCTGCGGCACTCGCGTTAGCGTTGCCGTTGATGACGATGACACCGACGGCAAGCTTCGCCTTTGGCCGCGGAGGCGGCGGTGGCGGCGGCGGCGGCGGTGCTCACGCCATGGGTGGCGGTGGAATGGGCGGCCACATGGGTGGTGGCGGATTCGCCGGCCACATGGGCGGTGGAGGCTTCGGCGGCCACGCCATGGCAGGCGGCGGCAACTTTGGCCGCGGTGCCGGTTTCGCGGCCGTCCCGGCGGGCGGCAACTTCGCAGCCACCACAGCTAATCGCGGAGCCTTCGCGGCGAACCGCGGCGCCTTCGTACCGGGCACCGGTGCAGTCGCTGCGGCGGGCAACCCCGGCTGGAACGGCGGATGGCGAGGCGGCGACCGGCATGACGGTCGCTTCCATCATGGCCGTTTCTTCCCCGGCGCCGCGTTCGCCGCCGGCGTCGCCCTGGGCGGCGGGTATTATGGTTCGGACTATTACGACAACGGGTACTACGCCGACCAGGACTACGGCTATGACACCGGCACCGTTGCGGTTGAATCCGATACCGGCGTCGACCCGAGCTATTGCGCGCAGCGCTACCGCTCCTACGATCCGGCGTCCGGCACCTATCTCGGCTATGATGGCCTGCGGCATCCCTGCCCGTAGCGCCGACTGCGTCGAGAGAAGCGGCGGCGCGGCCTAAGACCGCGTCGCCAGCACCACGGCCGCCAGCGTGAAGGCGAGCGCCGCCAGTTGCCCCGCGCCGAGCGGTTCGTGCAGTGCAAGCGCCGAGGCCACCACGCCGATGACCGGCACCGCCATGGTGCCGATCGCAGCGACCGAGGCCGGAAGCCGCGACAGCGCGGCAAACCAGGCGACATAGGCGATGCAGAACTGCACCACGGTGGAGTAGACCAGGAGCCACCAGCCGACGGGCGTGACCCGGTGCCAGTCCGTTGTCTCGATCGCAAGACCGACAATGGTGATCGGCAGGCAGCCGATGCCGATCTGCCAGGCCGCCGCCGTGACCGGCGGCAGCCGGATCGGCAGCTTCTTGGCGAGCACCGTTCCGACCGCGAACGCGAAGGCTCCGCCGAGCGCCATCAGGATTCCCGGCAGCTTGGCCATGCTGGCACTCAACCCGTTGCCGCCCATGATGGCGGCAAGGCCGGCGAACGCCATCACCAGCGCCAGCGTGCGCAGCACGGTCGGCCGCTCGCCGAGCACCGGCCAGGCCATGAGCGAGGCCCAGACCGGCATGGTGTAGGCGATCAGCGCGGTTTCGCTGGCCGGCAGCCAGAGCAGCGCGAGCCCCATCAGCACCATCCAGGCGGAGACGTTGAGCACGCCGGCCATCACGAGGCGCGGCCACATCTTGCGGTCGACGGCGAGACTCTGGCCGCGGAGCAACGCAAGCAAGGCCAAAAGCCCTGCCCCGATCACGCCGGTCAGGCCGCGCAACGTCAGCGGCGGCAGTTCGGACAGCAGGAATTTGGTCACGGGCCAGTTGAAACCCCAGCCGATCGAGGTGACGGCGAGGAACAACAGCCCTGCGGGCGCGATTTTCGATCGCGCGCCGGTCGATGGTCGGTCTGGCATGAAGGAGGACCCGGCAGAATCGGTCACTAGCCTAGTGACGGGAGCCGGCGTTGCACCAGCCGCGCCCGGGCATGTCAGACCGGACAGTTCCGTAAGCGCGCGTGAGTCTCCGCAAGGCAAGCCCTCGAGGGTGAATACTGGGGCTGCCTGTGAAGAGCGGGGCTGAATGTTGATGGCACTTTCGAACAAGATTTTTTGAGCTTGGGAATCCCTCAGGACTCACCGATACTTGACCCCATCACAGGCGCGGCACCGGCCCCTGTTTTGCCCAGCTTTCCACCATATTTAGTGTTTGATTCAGAAAGTCGTACTAGTCCTTGACGGGCGCAACGGAGATGTCCTAGCTTTCCCTTGTTCGGCGCTGACTTGGTTTTTGGTTCCCGCCGACAGCTCCCAGAAGGGTCCGAGGACAACCACCCGTCCGCCAAAGGAGGCAAACGGTCGAGGGATTTTCTGCCCTCAATTCGGAGGCCTGGGTGCGCCAAAACGAGCCGGAATAATGGCTCCAGTGATGCGTTGAAAGATGTGGGGGCGTTGGATGCAGGATCCGAAAACCCGCCGTTTGGGTTTTTGAATCGTGCCGGGGGTCGCGATCGGCGGTTGTCGTCGGATCGCTGCCCCTGAAGAGAAACTGGGCCGGACCACCGGCTTTTCACTGCGAAACCTCCTGCGGCCAGCCGCGGCGCATGAGGATTCGCTCAAGGAAAAACTCCCGGGCCGCAGATTGCGTGGTCCGGACTCAAGAAGAATGGGGCACGACGAATGCGAATCGAACGGCGTAACACGACCCAGGGTCAGTCACCCTACGCAGGGATTGATTTCAGATTGACGACGTCTGAGATCAAGAATCCCGACGGTTCGGTGGTTTTCCGGCTGGAGAATGTCGAGGTCCCCAAATTCTGGTCGCAGGTCGCCTCCGACGTGCTGGCCCAAAAATACTTCCGCAAGGCGGGCGTCGCCGCGCGCCTGAAGCAGGTCGAGGAAGAGACCGTGCCGTCCTGGCTGTGGCGCTCGGTGCCGGACACCGAGGCGCTGGGTGGCCTCCCCGAGACCGAGCGCTATGTCAGCGAGCGCTCCGCCAAGCAGGTGTTCGATCGCCTGGCCGGCTGCTGGACCTATTGGGGTTTCAAGGGCGGCTACTTTACGAGCGAGGACGACGCGCAGGCGTTCTATGACGAGCTGCGCTACATGCTCGCGATGCAGATGGTGGCACCGAACTCGCCGCAATGGTTCAACACCGGGCTGCATTGGGCCTACGGCGTCGACGGCCCCGGCCAGGGCCACTATTACGTCGACTACAAGACCGGCAAACTGACCAAATCCAAATCGTCCTACGAGCATCCGCAGCCGCATGCCTGCTTCATCCAGGGCATCGAGGACGACCTCGTCAACGACGGCGGCATCATGGATCTCTGGGTGCGCGAGGCGCGCCTGTTCAAATATGGCTCCGGCACCGGCTCGAATTTTTCCCGCCTGCGCGGCGAGGGTGAGCGGCTGTCCGGCGGCGGCCGCTCGTCCGGCCTGATGAGCTTCTTGAAGATCGGCGATCGCGCCGCGGGCGCGATCAAGTCGGGCGGCACCACGCGCCGCGCGGCGAAAATGGTCGTGGTCGACGTCGATCATCCCGACATCGAGACCTATATCGACTGGAAGGTGAAGGAGGAGCAGAAGGTCGCCGCCCTCGTCACCGGCTCGAAGATCAACCAGAAGCATCTGAAGGCGGTGCTGAAGGCCTGCGTCAATTGCGAAGGTTCCGGCGACGATTGTTTCGACCCGGAAAAGAACCCAGCGCTCCGCCGCGAAATAAAACTCGCGCGCCGCAATCAGGTGCCCGACAACTACATCAAGCGGGTGATCCAGTTCGCAAGGCAGGGCTACAAGGAGATCGATTTCCCGATCTACGACACCGACTGGGATTCGGAAGCCTATCTCACGGTCTCCGGCCAGAACTCCAACAATTCGGTCTCGCTGAAGGACGATTTTCTGCGCGCGGTGGAGACCGATGGCGACTGGAATCTCATTGGCCGCACCACGAAGAAGGTGATGAAGACGCTGAAGGCCCGGGATCTCTGGGAGAAGATCGGCTACGCCGCCTGGGCCTCGGCCGATCCGGGCCTGCACTTCAACACCACGATGAACGACTGGCACACCTGCAAGGCCTCGGGCGACATCCGCGCCTCCAATCCCTGCTCGGAATACATGTTCCTGGACGACACGGCCTGCAACCTCGCCTCCGCCAACCTGCTGTCGTTCTACAACACGGGCACGCGCCATTTCGACGTCGGCGCCTATGAGCATCTCTGCCGGCTCTGGACCCTGGTGCTGGAAATCTCCGTGCTGATGGCACAATTTCCCTCGAAGGCGATCGCCGAGCTCTCCTACGAGTTCCGCACGCTGGGCCTCGGCTACGCCAATATCGGCGGTCTCCTGATGACCATGGGACTTTCTTACGATTCGAAGGAAGGCCGTGCGCTGTGCGGCGCGCTCTCGGCCATCATGACCGGCGTCGCCTACAAGACCTCGGCGGAGATGGCGGGCGAGCTCGGCAGCTTCGCAGGCTACAAGAAGAACACCGCGCACATGCTCCGCGTGATCCGCAATCACCGCCGCGCCGCGCATGGCCAGGCCAGTGGGTACGAGGCGCTCTCGGTCCACCCGGTGCCGCTCGACCATGCCTCCTGCCCGCAAGCCGATCTCGTCACACATGCCAAGGCGGCCTGGGACGACGCGCTCGAATTGGGTGAAAAGAACGGCTATCGCAATGCGCAAGTGACCGTGGTGGCGCCGACCGGCACCATCGGCCTGGTGATGGATTGCGACACCACCGGCATCGAGCCCGATTTCGCGCTGGTGAAGTTCAAGAAGCTCGCGGGCGGCGGCTATTTCAAGATCATCAACCGCGCCGTGCCCGAGGCGCTGCGCGCGCTCGGCTATCGCGAGAGCGAGATCGCCGAGATCGAGGCCTATGCGGTCGGCCACGGCTCGCTCGCCAACGCGCCCGGTGTCAACGTCTCGACCCTGAAGACCAAGGGCTTTACCGACGAGGCGATTGCGAAGATCGAGAAGGCGCTGCCGACCGCCTTCGACATCAAATTCGTCTTCAACAAATGGACCCTGGGCGAAGACTTCATCCGCGACCAGCTCGGCGTCGGAGCTGAGGCGCTCGCTGCGCCGAACTTCGACCTGCTCGCTGCGGTCGGCTTCACCAGGCGCGAGATCGAGGCCGCCAACGTGCACATCTGCGGCGCGATGACGGTGGAATCGGCTCCCCACCTCAAGGCAGAGCATTATGCGGTGTTCGACTGTGCCAATCCCTGCGGCAAGATCGGCAAGCGCTACCTCTCGGTCGAGAGCCACATCCGCATGATGGCGGCGGCGCAGCCGTTCATCTCGGGTGCGATCAGCAAAACCATCAACATGCCGAACGACGCCACGGTCGAGGACTGCAAGTCGGCCTATCTCTTGTCCTGGAAGCTCGCGCTGAAGGCCAACGCGCTCTACCGCGACGGCTCAAAACTGTCGCAGCCGCTGAACTCGCAGCTCATCTCGGACGATGAGGACGAGGACGACGCGGTCGAGCAGCTCTATGAAAAGCCGATGGCGGCTCGAACCGCGCAGGTGTCGGAGAAGATCGTCGAGAAACTGGTCGAGCGCATCATCGTGATGCGCGAGCGCGAGAAGATGCCGGACCGCCGCAAGGGCTACACCCAGAAGGCCGTGGTCGGCGGCCACAAGGTGTATTTGCGCACCGGCGAGTATGACGACGGCCGCCTCGGCGAGATCTTCATCGACATGCACAAGGAGGGCGCGGCGCTCCGGTCGTTCATCAACAATTTTGCGATCGCGGTTTCTCTTGGTCTTCAGTACGGCGTGCCGCTCGACGAATATGTCGACGCCTTCACCTTCACCCGCTTCGAGCCGGCGGGCCCGGTGCAGGGCAACGACTCGATCAAGTATGCGACCTCGATCCTCGACTACGTGTTCCGCGAGCTCGCGGTGAGCTACATGAGCCGCTTCGATCTCGCCCATGTCGATCCGACCGAGTCGAGCTTTGACGCGCTCGGCAAGGGCGTCGAGGAAGGCAAGTCGCCGGAGGACGGACCGGGGCAGCAGGCGACGAAGTACCTGTCGCGCGGCCTGACCCGCTCACGCACCGACAATCTCGTGGTGATGCGGGGCGGCCCCGGCGGCTCCTTCCCCTCCCCTGGTGAAGGCCAGGGTGGGGGGTCCAAAATCACCTCCCTCTCCGCTCACGGCGGCACCCACGCGCGCGTCTCTGACACCATCGAAGGCGCAGTCGCGCTGAAGCAGGAGACGAGCCACGACCTCTCGCCGACCGAAAAGCTCCACGCGCTGCAATGGAGCAAGGCCGGCAGCACCCAAGTCACCACCAAGGCCGAGCGCCGCGCCGAAGCCAAGGCCAAAGGCTACGAGGGCGAGATGTGCTCCGAGTGCGGCAACTTTACCCTGGTGCGGAACGGTACGTGCATGAAGTGCGATACGTGCGGAAGTACGACGGGGTGTTCGTGAGAACGACCTGAACG
>Ga0210399_10004136_pt1 | contig 11275 bp, 9 predicted proteins | sample IncBWC14MmetaG_FD_150865 | JGI IMG/M metagenome (GOLD analysis project Ga0210399, IMG submission 150865) | Forest soil microbial communities from Barre Woods Harvard Forest LTER site, Petersham, Massachusetts, United States - Inc-BW-C-14-M | ecosystem: Environmental > Terrestrial > Soil >...
GGAGGGGCACTCCACGATGGTCTCCTCCACCATTCTCGCAAGATAGAGGCGCCACGCCGGCACGTCAAGACAGGGTTCGGGAGTGGCGTCACGCTTCATCTCAGCAAGCCGGCAGTCTCCGCCTCATTCGCGGTCGGAAACACGGTACTCGGCCGGCCATCCGCTTGCCACGCGCCAAGCTCCTAGCCCGACGCTCGAAAGCGAACCTGCCTGACCGCGGGTGTCCGCGTCGACCATAGACTGCGAGCCGACTCTTCGCTCAATCAGCTCCGTCCTGTGCCGCGAAACGAGCCGCGATCGGAACAGCGTTTTGCGAGTATGGCTCGACAGACGAATGATTTAGCCGCTGCCCTGGCGTGATCCGGGTCACGCCCGGAAGCGCTTGGCCTTGCTAGCTTCAGGGCCAGGGTCGGGGACGAATCTCGACCGCTTGTTCTCGCAGCCCCAGGGCACTCCTCGGGGCAGCTGAGCCGCGGGGGCCCCGCGCGTTTCCACGCGCCCGGGCCAGCCGAGCCGCCATCAACAGGAGCATCCCGGCGCCGCCGGCGCCAGGTCAAGGTACGGAGGCCTTTCAATGAACGTCCATTCGCGTCACATGTACTTCTTTCTCTCGGCCCTCGGGCTCGGAATGGGGGCCGCCGCGTGCGGCTCCAATGCCGCCTCGCCCACGGCCCCCGGCGCCGCCGCCGGCCCGGCCGGGGCCACCCTTCAGGGGACCGTCGTCGGCGGCGTGGCCGGGGCCAGCGCCGGACCCGGCAGCGTCCATTCCCTTTCCACCAAAGCGGGCATCCAGGTCAGCGTCACCGGCACCTCGCTCGTCACCATGACCGACTCCTCCGGGAAGTTCATGCTGACGGGGTTGCCGGCGGGCCCGATCGAGCTCCACTTCCAAGGCCCGGGCATCAACGCCCGGCTGACCATCTCCGGCCTCAACCCCGGCCAGACCCTGACCATCACCGTGAACGTCAACGGTGGGCAAGCCACGCTCGAGCCCGAAGGGGACGACGGCGGGGTCGAGTTCAAAGGCCCCGTCCAATCCATCGACATGGGGGCGGGCAGCCTCATGGTCGGCGGCCGCAAGGTCACGACCAATGCCAACACCCGGATCGTCGCCGGGGACGAGACACGGGCAAGCCTGAGCGCGCTCAAGGTTGGAGACACCGTGGACGTGCAGGGCACGACCCAGCCGGACATGAGCGTGCTCGCTCAGTCGATCAAAGTCGAGCAGAGCGGTGACAAGGATGGGGACAAAGGTGTCGATCTCAAAGGGCCCATCCAGTCGATCGACATGGGTGCGGGCACCCTCATGGTGGCCGGCCGCAAGGTGACCACGAACGCGGACACGAAGATCGTGGGCCAAGACGACGGTCACCTCAGCTTCAGCTCGCTCAAGGTTGGCGCGAACATCCAAGTCCACGGCACGACCCAAGCGGACATGAGCGTCCTCGCCCAGACGATCAAAGTTCAGGAGAGCGGTGGCGACGACGGAGGCGAGGCGGAGCTCAACGGCAAGATCCAGTCCATCAACCTCGCCGCGGGAACGCTGGTAGTCGCGGGCAAGACGGTGGCCACGGATTCGAAAACGCGCATCCGGCGCGACGACAGCACCCTGACCCTCAAGGACCTCAAGGTCAATGACTCCGTCGAGGTCCAGGGCACAACGCGCACGGACGGCACGATCCTCGCGGCGGCGATCAACCTGGAAGGCGGGGACAACTAAGCCCGCCCCTGCCCCGGGGGCGGCAACGCCCCCGGGGTCCCGTCTACGGGAACCCAGAGCGGCCCCGGTGCGTAAACAGTTGTAACCAAGGAGAGCCCCGTGGAAGCTCTGGTAGTGCTGTTCCTCGTCGCCGGCGCTATAGTCGTCATCCCTATCCTTGCGTTCAAGTTGCTGTGTGGGCTGATATTCCTGCCCTTCCGCATCCTGGGAGCCCTGTTCAGCGTCGTGTTCGGCCTCTTCGGAGGCCTCCTCAAGCTGCTCTTTTCCGGTGCCGTCTTCTTGGGCGTGGTCCTCGTTCTCGCCTTGAGCGTCGTTCTCCTGCCCCTGCTGCCCTTTGTCCTTCTGGGTGGCGTCATCTGGCTGATGGTAAAAGCCTTCGAGCCTCGACCTGCATTCCGACCCTGACGATTCGGCAAATATTGCAGAACTGTGACATTGCCCGCCCCAGGTGGGGTGCTAGCCTCTATCGACCGAGCTTAGTTGATCGACTCGGCTTCAGGAGGCTCCTTGACTCTGACCTGGAACGGAAAGCGCTTCGACTGGGTGAACGTCGGCTACTTCGTGTGGCTCCACGCGATGGCGCTCTTCGCTCCCTGGACCTTCACCTGGACCGGCCTGGGCGTTCTCCTTTTTCTTTGGTGGCTTTCGGGCTCGATCGGGATCGGAGTCACTTACCACCGCCTGCTGACCCACCGCGGCTACCAAGTCCGTAAGCCCGTCGAGTACCTGGGCACGCTCTGCGGGATGCTGGCCAGCGAGGGAGGCGCGATCTCCTGGGTGGCCATGCATCGCATCCACCACGCTCAGTCCGACAAGCCGGGCAAGGATCTCCACACCCCGAAGGAAGGGTTCTGGTGGAGCCACATCGGCTGGATCCTCTGCGAGCTGGGCATGGACCGGCGCCAGATGGAGGCTCGCTTCGCCCCCGAGCTCGTGGCCGATCCCGTCCAGCGTGTCTTCAACCGCCTGCACTTGATCCCGAACATTCTCATCGGGCTCGGGCTGTACGCCTTCGGGGGCTGGCCGCTCGTCATCTGGGGCGTCTTCCTGCGCATCGTGGTCGGGCTGCACGTCACCTGGCTCGTCAACTCCGCCACCCACACCTGGGGCTACCGGACGTACACCACCCCCGAGAACTCCACCAACCTCTGGTGGGTGGGCCTCCTGGCCTGGGGCGAAGGCTGGCACAACAACCACCACGCCTTTCAGCGCTCCGCTCGCCATGGGATCGAGTGGTGGGAGTTCGACGCCAATTGGCTGGCCATCCGGGCCCTCGCCGTGCTGGGCCTGGCCCGCAACGTCCAGCTCCCGCCCCAAAATGCGGAGCGCTTCCGCATCGAGCGGGCGCCCGCGCTGCCCGCGCCGGCCGCCGAGCCCGCCGCGTAGCGCGGGACGTCTCCCCACGTGCAACCGCCGGGCCGCGCGGAGCATGACCGCGTGACCCTCGCCGCGACCCTCTCCCGGCACGCGCCCGGCGACGCGGAGGAGGCGGCCGATCTCCGCCGCATCCTGGACTTTGTGGGCCGCCACCCCCATCCCTTCGAGCGCGGCATCCGGGAGGGACACTTGACGGGCAGCGCGATCGTGGTCTCGGCGAGCTGGGACCAGGTGCTGCTCCTCCATCACCGAAAGCTGGATCGCTGGCTGCAGCCGGGCGGGCACGCCGATCCCGGCGAGACCCGCGGCGAGGACGTCGCCTTGCGGGAGGCCAGGGAGGAGACGGGGATCGAGGGCCTCGTCCTCCATCCCACCGCACCCCGCCCCCTGGACGTGGACGTGCACGACATCCCCGCCCGCCGAGGGGAGCCGGCCCACGAGCACCTGGATCTGCGCTACCTCGTGATCGCCCCCCGGGGCGCCGCTCTCGTCCCCGCGCAGGCGGAGACCAGCCAGCTGCGCTGGGCGCGCTGGGACGAGGTGGAGTCGCTCCACCCCGACCACGGGCTGCGGCGGGCCCTGGCCAAGGCCCGCGCGGTCCTGGGCCGCTGAACGGTCAGCGGCCCACCAGCACCACCACCGAGCGGGGGCCCACCCCGTACGCGTTCTGCCGGGGCAGCGCGCCCTCCCGGCCCGGCTCCGCAATGTCCTCCGGCGGCTCCCGGGTGGTGTCCACGGCGAGCCGCCAGGACTTGCCCGGTCCGAGCCGGGGCAACTCGAACTCGTGGGCATCCCAGTGCGCGTTGGCGATCAGAAAGATGTCGTCGTCGCCTTCGATGGGGAGCAGGTGCATGGCCAGCCACCGACCCTCCGGGGTCCAATCCGGGCGGTTCAGGGAGAAGCCATGCCAGGCCACCGCGGGGGGGCGTTCGTCCTCGAAGAAGGTCCGCCGCCGCAGGGAAGGATGGCTCATGCGGAAACGGATGAGTCTGGAGAGGAAGCGGAAGAGGGGCGCGTTCTGCCCGCGGAGCCCCCAATCGATCCAGCTCGTCTCGTTGTCCTGGCAGTAGGCGTTGTTGTTGCCCCTCTGCGTGCGGCCCAGCTCGTCCCCGGCCAGGATCATGGGCACGCCCTGGGAGAGCATGAGAAGAGCGGCGAAGTTGCGGACCTGGCGGCGTCGCAATGCGTTGATGGAAGGGGACGTGCTCGGGCCCTCCTCCCCGCAGTTCCAGGAGAGGTTCTCCGGGCTGCCGTCGGTGTTGGCCTCCCCGTTCTCGTGGTTGTGTTTCTCGTCGTAGCTGACGAGGTCGTGAAGGGTGAAGCCGTCGTGGCTGGTGACGAAGTTGATGCTGTGGTAGGGCGCCCGGCCCGAGCCGCGGTAGAGGTCGGGGCTGCCCGCTAAACGGGTGGCGAGGAGCTGGGCCACGCCTCCGTCGCCCCTCACAAAGCGCCGGACCTCGTCGCGGAACTTGCCGTTCCATTCCGCCCAGCGGCCCCAGCTCGGGAAGCTGCCTACTTGGTAGAGCCCGGCCGCGTCCCAGGCCTCGGCGATGAGCTTGGTGTGGGCGAGGACGGGATCGGCGGCGATCGTTTCCAGGAGGGGGGGGTTGGGGAGGACCTCTCCGTCCCGCCCCCGGCCCAGGATCGAGGCCAGGTCGAAGCGGAAGCCGTCCACGCGCATCTCCGTCACCCAGTAGCGCAGAGCGGTCAGGATCAAGAAGCGGAGGACGGGATGGTTGCAGTTGGTGGTGTTCCCGCAGCCGGAGTAATCCAGGTAGCGGCCGGTCTTGGGTTCGAGGAGGTAGAAGGTCGGGTTGTCCAGGCCGCGGAAACAGAAGGTGGCGCCGCGCTCATCCCCTTCCGCGGTGTGGTTGAAGACCATGTCCAGGATCACCTCGATCCCGGCCTCGTGCAGGGCCTTCACCAGCGCCTTGAACTCCCGCACCGTCCCCCCGCTCTCGCCGTTTCCGGTATAGGAGGCCTTGGGGGCAAAGAAGGAGACGGGCTGGTAGCCCCAGAAGTTTCGGAGCCGCTGGCCGGTCAAGAGGTTCTCCCGGGGGTTGTCGCACTCCTCGAACTCCGTCACCGGCATCAGCTCCACCGCCGTGACCCCCAGCTCCTTCAAGTAGGGGATCTTCTCCAAGAGCCCGCGGAACGTGCCCGGCTGGGCCACCCCCGACGAGGGGTGGCGGGTGAACCCGCGCACGTGCATCTCGTAGATGACGGAGTCGGCCAGAGGAACGTTGAGGGGGTGCTCTAAGCCCCAGTCGAACTCCTCGTCCACCACCCGCGAGCGCAGCTGCTCGAGCCGGCCCCAGCGGCCGAAGCCATCCCCCTCCCCCCAGGCCTCGAGGCCCGCCACCGCCTTGCTGTAGGGGTCGATGAGGACCTTGCCCGGATCGTAGCGGTAGACGCGGGGTTCCGGATTCGGGTCCCGTTGGGCGCGGTATCCGTATTCGATCCCGGGATCGAGCCCCCGCAGGAAGGCATGCCACACGTCCCCCGTGCGGTTGTAACGGGGGTCCAGGGGCAACTCCAGAACCGGCTCCGACTCCCCGGGCAGGAAGAGCACGAGGGTGATGCCGGTGGCGTGGCGCGAGAACACGGAGAAATTGACCCCGTCCCTCCTCGGGGTGGCCCCGTAGGGAAGGGGGTGGCCGCGGCCGACGCCAAAGTCGTCGCCCTTGATGATGCGCAGGAGGTTCTCCCGCGCGCGCTCCGGGCCGCTCTTTTCCGGCATGGTCTGATCCCGGCGCGAAACTGCGCCGGCGGAGATGGTATCCTGCCCCGGCCATGAAGGGTATCGTCCTTGCCGGTGGCTCGGGCACGCGCCTCTTCCCCGTCACCATGGCCGTGAGCAAGCAGCTCATTCCCGTCTACGACAAGCCGATGATCTACTACCCGCTCTCCACCCTCATGCTGGGGGGGATCCGGGACATCCTCGTGATCACCACCCCCCACGAGCAGGACGGTTTCCGGCGGCTGTTGGGGGACGGCGGGCAGTTCGGCATCCGCATCGTCTATGCCGCGCAGCCGAAGCCGGAGGGCCTGGCCCAGGCCTTCATCATCGGCCGGGACTTTGTCGGCCAGGACGGGGTGGCCCTGGCCCTGGGTGACAACATCTTCTACGGCAACAACCTCGCCGAGATCGTGCAGCGGGCGACCAAGCGCCAGATGGGGGCCACCGTATTCGCCTATCGGGTGCGGGACCCGCAGCGCTACGGGGTCGTCGAGTTCGACGCGGGCGGGAAGGCGGTCGGCCTCCAGGAGAAGCCGCAAAAGCCCCGCTCCCCCTATGCGGTCACCGGACTGTACTTCTACGACAACCGGGTGCTGGACGTCGCGCGGAGCCTCAAGCCCTCCGCCCGGGGCGAGCTCGAGATCACGGACGTGAATCTCCACTACCTGAAGGCGGGCGACCTGCATGTGGAGATGCTCGGCCGGGGTATGGCCTGGCTCGACACCGGCACCCACGAGTCGCTCCTCCTGGCTTCCACCTTTATCCAAACCATCGAGCAGCGGCAGGACCTGAAGGTGGCTTGCTTGGAGGAGGTCGCCTACAAAATGGGGTACATCCAAGCGGAGGACGTCCTTCGTATCGCTCAGACCATGGACAAGAACGAGTACGGGCAGTACCTGCGCCGGCTCATCGAAGAGGAACACGCGTGAAGCCGGCGGAGGGGGTCCGGGGCGGGTTCACAACCATCCTCCTCGGTCTGGCCACGCTCTTGGGCCCGGCCGCCCAGGCCGGCGACGCGGAACGCCTGGTGGCCGCGCTCGTGGGCGAGACGCCCCTCCTGGACGACCTGCGGACGCTCACCGACGAGGTGGGGGGCCGGCCCACGGGCGCGCCCGCCAACCTCCGGGCGGTGGAGTGGGGGCTCGCCCGCTTCCGGGCCGTGGGTGTAGAGGCACGGGCGGAGGCGTTCACGATGCCGGCCCGGTGGCTCGAACGGTCGGCGCGGGCGACGGTGAAGGGTGCCGTCACCTTCACCCCCCAAGTGGCGGCCATGCCGTTCTCGACCGCGACCCCGCCCGGGGGGCTGGAGGCTCCCCTTCGGGACGGGGGCGCGGGCTCGGTCAAGGACTTCGAGCGTCTCGGCGCGACCGCCAAGGGCGCTTTCGTCCTCGTGGAGACCCCGGAGCTCCTCGACCTCGATGGCCTCTTCAAGGAATACAGCGAGGCGGCCGCCATCGAGAAGCGTGCGCTCCCGGCCGGGTTGGCCGGGCTCGTTTACATGGCCTCCCGTCCGCGGACGCTGCTCTACCGCCACAACGCCTCCCGGGGAGAGAGGAACCAGCACCCGATGCTGGTCATGGAGCGCGAAGGAGCGGAGCGGGCCCTCCGCCTGCTGCGAGCGGGCAAGAGCCTGGACCTCCGGGCCCAGATCGACATCGAGTCCGGCGGCCCCTATGAGGGCCAGAACGTGGTGGCCGAGATCCGGGGCGGTGAGAAAGCGGAGGAGATCGTCCTCCTCGGCGCCCACCTCGACTCTTGGGACCTGGGCACGGGAGCCCTCGACAACGGCTGCAACGCCGCCCTCGTCATCGACGTAGCCCGGCAGATCCGGGCCCTGGGCCTGAGGCCGCGCCGCACCCTCCGCTTCGTCCTCTGGAACGGGGAGGAGCAGGGAATGCTGGGCTCTTGGGGCTACACGAAGACGCACGCCGCGGAGCTGGACCGCCACCGGATCACCGCCACCCTCGACATCGGCAGCGGAAGAATCAACGGTTTCTTCACCAACGGGCGGCCCGAGCTGCGGGCCGCCCTGGAGCGAGCCCTCGGCCCCGTCCAGGGCCTGGGGCCCTTCGCCCAGGTCGAGGAGCCCATCGTGGGCACGGACAACTACGACTTCATGCTCCAGGGAGTAGCCAACCTGGTGGCGAACCAGGAGTCCGCGAACTACGCCCCCAACTACCACGCCCGCTCCGATACCTTTGACAAGGTGGACCAGCGCCAGCTCCGCTTGAACGCGGCCATCGCCGCCGCCGTGGTCTGGGGCCTCGCGGAGGGAGACCTCCCCTGGGCGCGCCAGGGGAGGGCCGAGATCGAAGCCCTCGTGGAGAGGACGAGCCTGAAGGACCAGATGGCCTCCTTTGGGCTGCTGGAGAGCTGGCTCGACGGCAGCCGGGGCCGGAGACCCTGACCGGGCCAGACCGCCCATGCACTACCTGATCTTGGGCAACGGCGTCTGCGGTATGGAGGCCGCCCTCGCCCTTCGCCGGCGCGAGGCAGAGGCGCAGATCACCATCGTCTCCGAGGAGCACGACCACTTTTTCTCGCGGCCGGCCCTCATGTACATATTTGCCGGCCAGACCACGCTCCGGGACACCGAGCCCTACGACCGGGACCTCTACCCGCGGTTGGGCTTCGAACGGGTGAGCAAACGCGTGACCGCCCTGGAGACGTCCGCCCATGCCCTCGTCTTCGCGGACGGCTCGCGCCTCGTCTACGACCGCCTCCTCCTGGCCGTGGGCTCCAGGGCCCGCCCCGCCCCCTGGCCGGGGGCGGCCGGCCCCGGCCTCCATTACTTCGTCACCCTGCGCGATCTCGAGGCCCTCGACCAGGAAGCCCGGCCCGGGATGCGGGCGGCGGTGGTGGGGGGCGGCCTGATCGGGGTGGAGGCCGCGGAGGTGCTGCGGGACCGGGGATTGGACGTGAGCTTCGTCATCCGCGAGAACTGGTACTTCCCCCTCGCCCTCGACGCCAACGAGGCCGCGCTCGTGGCCGAGCACATGGGCGCCCACGGGATCCACGTGCGCCTGGGCGTGAACTTGGAGGAGGTCCGGCGCGGCGAGGACGGGCGGCTGCGCGCCCTGCGGCTGGCGGGAGAGGACCTGCCCTGCGACATCGTGCTCTCCGCGATCGGGGTCGTCCCCAACACCGCCTTCTTGGCCGGGAGCGGGGTGGTCCTGGCCCCAAGCGGAGCCATCGACGTCGACGGTGCGCTCAAGACCAGCGCCCCCGACGTGTGGGCGGCGGGAGACTGCGCCAACGTGACCTGGGCTGACGGCAGCCGGCGGCCGGAACAGCTCTGGTACACGGCCCGCGATCAGGGGCGCCTGGCCGCCCGCTCCCTGCTCGGCGACGAAGTCGCCTACCGCCGCGGCACCTGGTACAACTCGGCCAAGTTCTTCGACCTCGAGTACACCACCGCAGGCTGGGTGCCCGTCCTCCTCAATTGGGACAACACCCCCTTAGACCCCGGGCCCGACATCCGTTATTGGTATCGGCGCGTGCCCGGCCGCTACGAGAGCCAGCGGGTGGTGCTCAAGGGCGAGCGGGTCATCGGCTTCAACATGCTGGGGTCCCGCTGGGACCACGAGCCGCTGATGCGGTGGATCGAGGAGCGACGGGACCTCGAGTACGTCCTAAGCCATCTTCCCGAGGCCCAGTTCGACGAGGAGTTTTCGCCGCGGTTCTCCCGGGAGGCCGAGGCACAGCGGACCTGAGAGGCACCGATGCAAGCCGGCCTCATGAACACGTACCACCACGCGATCTCGGGGCGGAAGGGCGTGGCCTGGTCCCTCTCCTTTCTCTTGACCGGCTTCTACTTGCTCCTCTATTTCGGCCCCATCCCGCGGCTGGGCCTCCAGTTCGACCTGATCCAGAGCGCGGCCGAGGCCTTGCACCTGGGCAGCAAGTGGACGCTCTACGGGCTGCTCTACACCTCGGCCATGGTCGTGGGGGGGGCCTTCTTCCTCCGCCGTCACGGCAACAGCCGCTACGAGCGCATCCGCACCATCTGCGTGGTGCTGGTGCAGGTGGTTCTCGCCTTCGCCTTGCCCATCGTGATGAAGGTCTTTTCCCGACAGGAGTACTACTTCAGCTATTTCTGGCCCCTGAAGATCGAGTATTTCTATCCCTCCGTGATCCTCTCCCAGCCCTTCTTGATCGTGATGTACAGCCTGCTGGGGTCGCTCCTGGCCTTCCCCCTCCTCGCCTACTTCCTGGGCAAGCGCTTCTACTGCTCGTGGGTCTGCGGCTGCGGTGGCCTCGCCAACACCGCGGGGGAGCCCTTCCGCCACCTCTCCAGCAAGTCGGCGCGCGCCTGGAAGTTCGAGCAGGTCTCGATCCACACCGTGCTCGCCCTCGCCCTCTTCACCACCGCGGTGGTGGGCGTCAATTGGGCGGTGGGCAAGGATCACCCCCAGTTCGCGGGCTTCGCCTTCAAAGTGCAGGAATGGTACGGCTTCGTGGTGGGGGCCATGCTCTCCGGCGTGCTGGGCGTCGGGCTCTACCCCTTGATGGGCACCCGGGTCTGGTGCCGGTTCTTCTGCCCCATGGCCGCCCTTCTCGGTCTCATCCAGAAGTTCGGGCGCTTTCGCATCACCGTGAAGAAGGACATGTGCATCTCCTGCGGCAACTGCTCGACCTACTGCGAGATGGGCATCGACGTGCGGGCCTACGCGATGGCCAACCAGGACGTGCGCCGCGCCGCCTGCGTGGGCTGCGGCATGTGCGCCCACGTCTGCCCGCGGGGCGTGCTCAAGTTGGAGACAAGGCCGGATCGCTTCCGGGCCGGGGAGCCGATCCGGGTCTTCGCGGTCGACCTATAAGGATCGTCAGCTCGGAGCAGACAAGCTCGGAGGGCGCCATTTCAGGCCTGGAAAGCGCGCGTAGTCGCGGCCTCAGAAAGACGCTTGCCTCAAATAACGAGTCATGCTACACGTCCACCGGCTGGAACCTAAGGGGCGCCGAACAGGCCGCTGAACAAACAGCCAGCGCAACCCGTTGCGCCGTTAGTGTAAACGCGGCTTGAGGCCAGAGGACACGCTTGTACGCTCCACTGCCTCGTGGCGCTCGGTCGACGCGTGATTGGCGCGGCTCCGGCGCCGCGGGGGGAGAACTAACATGACCAAGCCGGTCAGGCCTCGCGCGTTCTGGCGCCTCTACCGGGGGCTGGGCCTGCTTTCACTGGCCGCGGCGGCACTCGCGACATTCAAGCCACCTGGCCAGGACCCGCTCGTCGCCTACAGCGCAAGCGGCGAAGCTCGTGCGGCTACGCTCCCCGAGTTGCTCGAGAAAGCCGGCCGCTACGTCGCCGCGCTTGAAGATAGCCTCATGCTGCTCCGAGCCAAGGAGCACTGCGTCCAGACTCAATGGGCCGGAGCTGGCTACGAGCGGCATCGATACCTGTCGAAAACGCTGGACTCGGACGTGCTCTGGGTTCCCGG
>Ga0210399_10004137_pt1 | contig 11275 bp, 9 predicted proteins | sample IncBWC14MmetaG_FD_150865 | JGI IMG/M metagenome (GOLD analysis project Ga0210399, IMG submission 150865) | Forest soil microbial communities from Barre Woods Harvard Forest LTER site, Petersham, Massachusetts, United States - Inc-BW-C-14-M | ecosystem: Environmental > Terrestrial > Soil >...
CCTCAGGGTCGGTTGGTTCGACCACAATCGTTTGTCCCTGTTGCGTAACCTTTTCCTGCGATGTGCTCTTTAAGTTCCCGGCCTTCTCCGCACGATCGCGCATTACCTGGACGGCGTTCATTACCTCCTGCTGTTGGTTAACGTAAGCGTCGCCGAGTGATGAGGTCCAGGAGAGGTTCTTGTCCATATTGGCCAGCACCGAAGGAAATTCGGTAAGAGCCTTCACGCTGGGATCCCAGGGTTGCTTGTCCACTTCCTGGCCTAATTGTTCTCCCTTGAGATCGGTATGTTGCTGCAACCACCGGTCGGCTTCCACGATCTGGTCGGGATAGGTAGCGGCTGCGAGGATCTGCGCAACCAGCGCATCCGGATACAATGCGATCGGCGCTACGAGTTGTTGCAGTTGTGCCGGACTCGGTTGCGCGGTCACAACCGGTGACGGCGCAATTGCCTGATCCGTCTGATCGGCAAACGCTCCCGGCGCAGTGGTTAACAAAAGGCACCAAGAGAGTAAGAGCGACAAACTTTGTTTTATGAAATTCACAATCAGTTCTCCTTCGGCGGAGACGGCGTTGGTGGTCTTCGCCAGATCTGTTATCAATCAGTTGGCCAGGTCGGCGACATATCGAGGCGCAAACTGGCGAATCGGAAGCGGACATGCGGTGTGGTCGCATTGACACGCGATTTCCACGTCGTCGCTGCCTGCGTCGCGACACGCGTCTCCGCAGTACTGTTTTCCTCTCGGTACATCGCATAGGCAAGGTATGTGTGCGCACTTTGTGGTCTCTTGATTTGCCATTATGATTTCGTCCTTTCCAATCCCACTCAACTTCTCGGACTGCCACTAAAACCATCTCGATTGTTTGCATGCAGGTCTCCAAACGTCCTCCCTGCCGTTAACACAATGCTTTTTCAAGGTTGAGTGGTTAACGACAGAGAATACGAAACCTCCCGGGTGTCGACGGGCGGATGGCGGCGTCGGCATTTCGACGGCCTTTACACTTACGGGCGGCGGCGTGCACTGATAAACGTCGTTTGGAGGCCGGGCGCGCCGCCCAGACCGCTCGAGAAGATTCGCGTCCGATGGAACTCCAACTGCAACCAATCCGGACAAGGCAGGCATACGTAATTTATTCCAGATTGGTTTAGACGATGACGAGACTGCACATCAAACGGGGCATTTCTTGTTTGCTACTAGCGACGTTCGCGCAGGCACAATCGCCGGACGCTCGCCGACCGCTGGCCCCTGACAAACCGGTGGCGCCCAGGTCATCGAACTTCCTGCGAGAGTTGGACAACTCTCTCGAAGCAGTAGTGGCGAAGGTTTCGCCCGCGGTGGTCCAGATCATGGTAACCGGCTACGGCCCGTTGGAGGATCAGGGACACACCAATACGGCAGTCATCGTCCGGGAGCACGCGATCGGATCGGGGGTCATCGTCGATCCTGACGGATACATCATGACCAACGCCCACGTAGTGGAAGGCGCGCAACGCATCCGCGTGATCCTTCCACCACCGCCGACGGATTCCCCGCTCGAACCCCAGCCCGTTCGCGCCACGCAGATCCTGGACGCAAAACTGTTGGGTACACACAAAGCATCGGATCTCGCGCTCCTTAAGGTGGAAGCGTCGCACTTGCCCACGGTTACTCTGGCCCGTGAGAAGCGAGTCCGCCAGGGAGAACTTGTGCTTGCGATCGGCAGCCCCGAAGGGCTCCGGGATTCAGTCACGATGGGCGTGGTCAGCTCGGTCGCGCGGCAACCCGATCCCGATGAGCCCATGGTGTATATCCAGACTGACGCAGCGATGAATCCGGGAAACAGCGGCGGTCCGCTGGTGGATATCGATGGCAACGTTGTCGGCCTTAACACCTTAATGCTAAGCACTGGTGGCGGAAGCGAAGGGCTGGGCTTTGCAATTCCCGCGGCCATCGTCAATTTCGATTATCAGAACCTTCGCAAATACGGCCACGTGCAGCGAGTCGCAATCGGCGCGAAAGCACAGACCCTCACCCCTACACTCGCGGACGGCCTGGGTTTGGCGAGGAGTTGGGGAACTATCATTTCCGACACGCTTCCCGGAGGCATGGCGGAAGCGGCGGGTCTGCAGGTACAGGACATCGTGCTGGCCATCGACGATCACCCAATCCTGGGTCTTCCCGATTTCATGGCTGCACTGTACCTCCACCCCGCTGACCAGGTTGTAAAAATCGATATACTTCGAGGCATGAGCCGGATGTCCTTCAACATTCCGGTGAAGGTGTACCACGACCAACTCGATGAGTTAGCTGATGTTCCTGACCTGCAGAAGAGCTTGCTTCGGGAGCTGAGCGTTTTTGTCACGGACCTGGACGGGAGCGTGAGGTCGTTGCTGGCGGGCGCCCGCAGCGAATCCGGGATCGTCGTAGTGGCCCAGGCCGCTGGGTCAAGAACCGTGAATACGGGGTTGAAGACCGGGGACATCATTCGCGCAATCGATCGCACCCCGCTGCAGACAGTGTCTCAGTTGCAGGCGATCGTCCGCGCGCTTCGGTCTGGCGATCCCGTTGTTCTCCAGGTGGAACGTAACGGGAGGCTGCAGTATCTCGCGTTCGAGATGGATTGAATTCCGCATGAGCTGCCTCCTCCCGCTTGAAGCGTCATCACGGGGGCGTTTCTAAGAGCTTCCATTCGGGACCCCCGAAGACTCTAACTTATAGCCGTCATAACTTGCCCGACTGCGGTTTGCCAGTATAACTCTGCGTCACTCCCTAAAGTTGAGAGCACCAAGTGTCCGCGGGACGCCGCCTGTCGACAGACTGACGCAAGCACATCGGCGGGTCGTCAGCATCGTGACCGTAGGTGCCTCTAACTTTTCCTATCTTCAATAACTTGTGACAATCTCCTGCTCCCGGCAACTGTGGCACTCCTAATGCATGTGCTTGGTTGAGGCGCGGCAGTGTTGACAGGATGGCAAGCCAAGCCCAAACACGAGCGAGAAGTTAGCTCGCCGGGTCGCCCTAAAAGTAATGCTAGGACGATTTCACAAACTATTGGAGGAAAATCAAATGCGAAAGTTGTTGACCTTTACTAGCACCATTCTATTCGCTGTTCTGCCGCTCCTAGCTGGGGTGGCGAGCGCTGCGGATCAACCCAAAGATGATGAGCGATTGAGAAATTCTGGCACGGTTTTGAAAGAGATTCTCGACGTTCCTGACAGCATTCCGCAGGACTTGCTCGACAAGGCGGATTGTGTCGTTGTCTTTCCGTCTGTCTTGAAGGCTGCGTTCATCGTCGGCGGAAGCTACGGGCGAGGCGCTATGTCGTGCCGCAAGGGTGAAAGCTTCACGGGACCCTGGGGAGCTCCAACGATGATGGCCCTCGAAGGTGGAAGCTTTGGCTTTCAGATAGGTGGAGAAGCCACGGATTTTGTGTTGCTCGTGATGAATGAACGCGGCGCGAGCGGCATCCTCGCCAGCAAGGTGAAGCTGGGAGCGGACGCTTCCGTTGCCGCCGGCCCGGTCGGCCGCGATGCGTCGGCCGATACCGATGCAACTCTGCGAGCAGAAATCTTGAGTTACTCAAGGGCTCGCGGTCTATTTGCCGGCGTCTCTCTCGAAGGCTCCACCATCCGTCCGGACAATGGTGACAACCGCCATGTGTACGGCCGGGAAATTTCTGCGAGGGACATTGTTCTTTCCGGAACGGTGGCCGTGCCCGCGGCAGCCGAGCAATTGATCTCGACCCTGGATACCAAGACCCCGAAGCACCGGCCATAGGGTCGATTTGGTTGATGCGATCCGGCCACGTCTTTCATAGCTGTGGGGTTCACGTGGCCGGGCCGATTCTTTCGGTTGAACATCGGTGGACGAAATTACTTTCACGCGCATTAAAGGAGGAAGAGAAATGCTACAAACCAAGAACAGCGTTTCAAGAGGCCAGAAACTTGCCCTAGCCAGTGTGCTGATTACAGGTCTGCTCATGCTAGGAAGCACTCTCAGTCTTGCCGCTAACAAGGCCGAGACGATTGATGCGACTGCCATGGGCACAAGCACTCAGATGGGATCTCAATTCAGTATCACGCTGAACATCTATGACTACTCTGCTCCTGCAGACAAGCAGATACTGGTGCAGGCATTCGAGAAAGGCCAGGATCAGGGGTTGTTCAACGCGCTCAGCAAGATGAAAGCGGCTGGTCACATCGAGGTCACAGGCACTCTGGGGTATGACTGCAGTTACATTCAGATGATTCCAACTCCAACTGGACGGAAGATTCGTTTTGTCACTAACCGTCTCCTCAAATTCGGTGAGGTGTACTGGGACACTCGATCTACTGCTTACAACTTGACGGCTGGCGAGTTCGACTTGAACGACACGGACAAGAGCAAGAGCACGGGCGTCCTGTACCCTGCAGCCGAGTTCGTCATCGATAAGCAGGGAGAGTTGCAGATAAATCTCATTGGGAACCCTTTTAACTTGGTTAACGTTCTCGATTGGAAGGGAACACCCGGCGTTAACTAAATGTTTCGCTCGAGGCATCGCGCCGCTGCTCGATCAGTTTTCGGCACCTGCCAATGGTTCACAAGCCGTCGGAACGCCAGCCATTATTTAACGGGGCGGTTGGCTTGAGTGTAACCGGGCGCTGGGCGCACTTGCTCAGCGCCTAATTTGCGTGCGCGGCTGGCCTCTCCGATTGGGAGGCCGCGAATAGCTTACCTTCGATAACCAGTTTGCGCCGGGTGCGGGTATCGCCGCACCGCATCTCTGACATCCCGTTATGCCGATTTCCGTACTTCAGCCGGGAACTCAAGCACCTTGCCCCGCTCGGTCGGCGGAATCCACTTCATTGCCTTGTGAAATCGCGCCGGAATATAGAACTCGATAATCCGTGCCATAGCATCCTCCGATGTATCTTGTTTCGACAAGCCTGAGAAAGGCAATCCAGATGCCAAAGGGGCGTTGACTGCAAGTAATTGAAGATTAGGGAAGACCGCGTAGACCAGAGAGTTCCGTGTCGAACCTTTGGAAGTCACGATGAAGTTGCCGAGCCTCTAGTCCCTGGGCGCACGAGGGATTCTGTTGATATATGGCTCATGAACGCGAGTGTCGGATGCGAGAATGCGGTGGCGCGCATATCCCCGGATTCAAGGAAATGCCAGACGGCACGATACGCCAGTCGATATTCGGACAGAGCTGTCAACGGATGCACGCGTGCACTCCCAACCGTCCGCTCCGTGCTCGGCCATCAAGCAGATAGTGGTGGGCAGTCGATCCTTTTCCGCTTCGTAGATTACGACGTCTGGAAGCTGGCGTGCTTTCTCTAAAGAGAAGGCCGAAATGCCATGACGAACGAGACAATTCTTTACCTATCCGACGTTGCGACCAACAGCAATTCCGTATTGGCCGCACTGAAGGCCACCGGCTGCGAGGTCGTAAGCACCAACAGCGCAACACAAGCAATCGCTCTGCTGTACGTCTTGCATACGGTTGCTGGCGTCGTGCTCAATCGACGGGCGAGGGAACAGAACACCTGTGAGCTGGCGCGAAGCCTGCAAGCGATTCGCCCAGATGCTCCGATCGTGCTGCTGTGCAGTGACCGAATCGACCGCCTGCCGTCGTGCGTGGATGCTTGCGTGAGGACCGAACAGCCGCTCGAAAGGCTCACCGCCGCGGTACGGTGTCTGCTGACCGCGAAGGGTTTCCTAGTGCACAGCGCACAATATTGATCCCGACTCTTCGAATTGCCTGCGCGAACCCAAGCGATGTTGCTAACACAGAGGCGTACGGTGTGGCCACTCCCGCAGAAGCGAACCTCGTGGCGCTGACCGCACGCGGACTAGTTTGTCGAGTTGAATGGAGCTCAGTTCGCTTCATGGACGTTAGATTCGATCGGAATCTATCAATTAGGTGCGATGCCGCGCCGAAGAGAATCTTCTTTGAAACCGGCACCGGCGCATCAAGTTCGCGCCAATGCGCGTATCTCCATTGAGTGTGTCCTGATCGCTCCTAAGTTCAACAGAGGTTGCCGACTGAACGCCACCGGGCGTCGGGCGTCGATCGAGAAGGAATGTTCCCTGGCAGGGTGATCTCCATTCTGTTGGACGAAGTCAGGGCGTGCCGTAGGGAAAGGTTGGTGTAGTGTCAGGATTTGTAGCGGATGATCTCCCGGCCGCATCTCTATGAATGGTGCGGCTTCAGCCTATCGGGAGATCTTAAAACGAAGGAAGCCGAGTTAATTTTTGGTCGCGACGAACGGCCTGCCTGCTCGATCACCATCTCAGTATCTGAATCTCTCCTGACGCAATCCGCCCGGACTGTTCTGGAAGCAGAATAGCGAGGACTTGTCAATCTCCTATGATCTCCAATCGACTCCACAAGAATCGAGTGTCTACCCAATCCACCTCGGCGAGAACGAGGAATTCGACCTCGGGTGGGCACTTCGTACAAGTTCTAGGTCAAGCGAAACCAGGGCTCCGCTTCCTCACCCCTAGGGGGAACGCTTTTCCGATTCCAGGTACGCATTTTCGGTTGGCCTCGCCGACGATCAACAGACGCCGGCGGTCCTAAAGAAGAGCGCGCCGGCGCCGTTGCGATCTAATCCGAAATAAAGTCCCCAACGAACACATTCGCTCGATTGCGGAATCGTCCTTCATCTGGGGAGCAGAGTAGTCTCCACAATCGATTCTGCGACTTTCTCGCCCAGACCTTTGCCAGCGATGTGGTCGGTCCGGAAGTGCTGGCCGGCATAAATTCGACTGAGTCCCGCCTCCTGTGCAGCGGCGGAGAAGCTGGTGAAGTGGCGCTTCGCTCCCTGCAACGACTCGGAGGTGACATCAAAAGTGAACTGATCGCCAAAGTAGAACTTCAGCACTTCGGCTCCGGCAAAACTGATTGTACTGTGGGCGCCGGGGTAGGAAGGGTCGGGTGCGGTCTTGGTCGTCAGCGGGAGCCAATTTGGATTGGGGTTCGTATTGGGATTGCCGTCATCTCCGGCCAGTTCAATTGCGGTCACTGGCCGCCAAAACCGGTAGTTGTATTTAGCTTCGAACAAGGCAATCGTACTATCGGCGAGACTGATGTTCAGCAGGGCAAACAGCCGCGCGCTATGGGCCAGACCGAGGTGATGTCCCAACGCCGCGGTCTGCGCGATTTCGTTCCAGAAGTCCTGAATGTTGCCATTCCAGAAAGTTCCAATCAGGGTCTGCTTCGGGGTGCGAGTTGTGCTGGTGATGAAACCCAGACTCTGGACTTCATTGAAAACCTTTGTGTACTCGTCGCTCGTCAGCTGCGGCGGCGGTCCGGGACGAAATTCATCCGCGCGCGCAATGGCAAACGGAGTGACCTGAGGCCATTGTGTGAAGTCCGCGGGTACGAAATTGGGAGGCGTGAATTGGTAATCTCCCGGCTGGTTGCCCGGGATAAAAGGAGGCGGAGTGACCGCTGCTCCGTCGGTGCTGCGGAACGCTAAAATTTGGGCGGCAACCGTTTGTCCGACGGCGACGCCGTCCGTCTTGTCCTGTCCCTCCGGAATCTGCGCCAGGTCCTGCTGAAGTTCAGCGTCGAGCGTGGTCTGGAACGCTGGATAGAGTGCGACCAGGACGTCATGCGCCGCTTGGTTTGCCGCAGCCGGTTGTGAAGCCTGCCGCGATACGTTCGAGAGACGGACCCGGTACGGACTGTAGGTTCCGTCGATGTTGTTGACCGCGTCAAAGATGGAAGCATGCAGGATGGCGAAGCTGCGAGTCGAATGAATGGTGGAAGGCTGAGCCCCGGCAGTCCGCAGGATCACCAGGAGAGTTCTATTCCATTCGATGACAGGGTTGACAGCGTGTGCGCCGTTTACTACGGAGGGCTCGGCAGTTGCGGCAATCGAAGCTCCTGTGACTTGGGCCTGAAGACTGGCGCACAGGAGAGCAACGGTAAATAAGAGCTTAGACATATCCTTATTCCTTTGTTCGGATTTGGTGCGCGACCAGGTGCGAGATGAATCACTGCGGTCGGGCACTGATACCCTCTAGAACTGGGCGTTAGGCGAAATATTCCCGACCAGGCCGTGAATAAGAAACTTCCGGTTCGTGGTTGTTGTTTCATGGATGCGAGCAAGGCCTTACTCTCACTCAAAGCGCCTTTTTCGGAGCATCACTTGATCGGTCTGGGTGATCATGGCCAGTGCGATCATGCGAAGCTCGTCTCCTAAGACACAAATACTTCGCTCTTCGACGACAAACAACAACGGGCAAATTGCTTCTTGCATTTCCTACCCCCGGGTTTCGAGAGATGTGCGTGCCGTGGAGTATAGTCTGTCAAAAGAGCAGGCATTTGTTTTCCACCTCCAGGTCGCGTGATCAATGAGAGAAAAGTTTACAAAAAGTTCCAGAAGACGCTTGAGAATTCGAATGAATCGTGGAGATGTGCTGTTGTCCATACATAACAACGCCAGCAGGTTGGGGATAGGATCAATGAAGTAGTGAATAATGCTGGAACGCGGATCATCGTGACTCCTTAAGCTCAGCGAGGTATCTGTGTCGACTTCCTCTTTCTCACGCGCTCTGTCATGTTACGTGTTGGCGCTTTCTGTGGCGGCAGGCGCCCAAACTCCAGCCGTCCCACGACTCGGTGCCATCCCCACACAAATTCCTGGACAGAACGCGATTCTCATGGGTACCGATTGGTATCCGGAGCAGTGGCCCGAATCGCGTTGGGAAGACGATCTTCGGCTGATGGAAGCCGCTGACCTGAAAGTCGTCCGGCTCGCGGAATTTGCCTGGAGCCGGATGGAGCCTTCCGAAGGTCATTACGATTTTGACTGGCTGGAGCGCGCGATCAGCCTGGCCGCAAAACATCACATTGTCTCGGTCATCGGAACGCCGACAGCGGGTCCGCCGGCTTGGCTGACGCAGAAATATCCCGACACGTTGCGGGTTGACGAGAACGGTCACCGCGCCACCCACGGCAACCGCGCGCACGGTTCTGTCAGTTCACCGCGGTACCGTGAATTCTGTCGGCGCATCGCCGAGCAAATGGCCATTCGATTCGGGCACAATCCCAATGTTGTCGGCTGGCAGATTGACAACGAATACGGCTACGCATTGATGTCGTACGACGACGTCACGCGCCGCCAGTTTCAAGACTGGCTGCAGGCCAAATACAAGACGCTCGACAACCTGAATACTCGCTGGACCACCTCCTACTGGAGTCAGACTTACGACAATTGGGCCGAGATCCCGATCCCCATAGGGGGGAACAATCCGGGCCTCATGCTCGACTGGAAGCGTTTTGTGACCTACACCTGGACTTCGTATCAACAGAATCAAATTGACGCAATTCGCAAACAGGCCGACGCGCGTCAGTTCATCACCGGGAATTTCATGGGGTTCTTCGATGGATTCGATCACCACCAGATCACCGAGCCGCTGACGTTCGCTTCATGGGATGATTACGTGGGCAGTGGCCACGTTGATCCCGTGTACAACGGTCTGGCGCATGACCTGACCCGCGGCTTCAAGCGGCAGAATTTTTGGGTGATCGAGACGCAACCCGGCGCGGTGAATTGGGCGCCGGTGAATAACTTTCTGAATCGCGGAGAGGCCCGCGCCATGGCTTGGCAAGCCATCGGCCATGGTGCGGACGACGTCAATTACTGGCAGTGGCGCAGCGCCCTCAACGGCCAGGAAGAGATTCACGGCGTTCTGGTGGGCCCGGACGGGACGCCGGTCCCGTTCTACGATGAGGTGAGTCAGACTGCACACGAGTTTGCCCAGGTCGAGAACAGTTTCCGCGACACCATACCTGTTTCTCCAGTGGCGTTGCTCTATTCCTACGACAGCCACTGGGCGATTCAGTTTCAGAAACACACGGAGAAGTATGACGACATCGGTCTGTTGAAAAGCTACTATCGCGCGCTGCGTCATCTTTCCCAGTCGGTGGATGTCGTCAGCCCTTATGCGCCGCTCGATCGCTACCAGCTCGTGGTTGCTCCGAGCCTCAACGTTCTCCCCAAAGACCTGGCCGAGCACCTGCTCGAGTATGTTCGCAACGGCGGGCAACTCGTGCTCGGTCCGCGTTCGGGAATGAAGGATGAGTTCAACGCCCTCTTGCCGCAGCGGCAGCCGGGGTATCTGACCGATGCGCTGGGCGCGCGTGTCGAGCAATACTACGCACTCGAAAAGGCGTTTCCGGTTTCCGGCACGTGGGGTACCGGCAGCGCCAGCATTTGGGCAGACCAACTGAAGGCCAGGGTTACCGATGCCGAAGTTCTTCTCAAATACGGGAAGAGCAACGGCTGGCTCGACGAACAACCCGCAGCCGTCACTCGCGCGTACGGTAAGGGCCGGATCACCTACATCGGCGCAATTCTGGATGACAAGCTGATGGACGCTGCCGCCGAATGGATGGTGCAAAAGAGCGGCGTGCCCCCCGGGTTCGGTTCATTGCCGGAAGGCGTGGAAGTCAGCCGGCGAATGGGTGGCGGGAAACAGCTCTACATTCTGATCAACTACGCCCAGGATAGCCGCCGAGTAGCGTTGCCTCATCCCATGAAAGCTTTACTGGAGAACAAGCAAGCGGAAACACTCGAACTGGCTCCTTACGGCGTGTCGGTCCTGCTCGACAAATAGCTGCGCCCGTATGGAAGTTGCAGCACGCGAGACGTTGGCTGGGTTCGGCTCGAACGACGCATGCGCGAACTATTCGGACGCAGATGCTCCTGCTTGCGGGCCGCCTGCGACCGGGGGTTCGGTCATCTCCATCGCCCAAATCGCGGCTGGACGCATATACATGGAGGCACGGAAATTGCCGTCGATCTCATAAGCTTCGGGCGACCGGAACCAATATCCCTTGGTCTCATAGATGACGTGGTACACCCCCCAGGCCGTGCGGTAGCCCTCGTCTTTGAGTCCGTCAGCCAGCATGAGGGCAGCGACGCTGAAGGTTGTGCCGGTCCAGACTTCCTGCACCTGCTCGTTGGTTTTGATAATGGTGCCATCGGCAGCGATGCCGTTGACAGCGCCCATTTCGCCCTTCGCGAACTTCATTACGTTGAAGTCGAAGATCTTCTTCAGCGCCTTGCGTTGCATGTCCATCGGGACGAGATCGCCGAGGCCGGTGATGTGGGCGTACCACTGTCCGGCGAGTTGGTCGGCTTGGATGTTGTCGCGGTATTCGCTTCCGGTATCGTAGCGGAAATACTCTCCGTTCCAGAGCTTCTTGATGTAGCTGGCCTGGCTTTTTGCAAACAGATCGTGATACTTCGTCTGCGCGGTTGGGTCGTTCAGGGTCTTCGCGATCTCGTCGGCGGC
>Ga0210399_10004138_pt1 | contig 11275 bp, 12 predicted proteins | sample IncBWC14MmetaG_FD_150865 | JGI IMG/M metagenome (GOLD analysis project Ga0210399, IMG submission 150865) | Forest soil microbial communities from Barre Woods Harvard Forest LTER site, Petersham, Massachusetts, United States - Inc-BW-C-14-M | ecosystem: Environmental > Terrestrial > Soil >...
CATCTCCTCGTATGATCGCTGCAGATCCGGTTCGTACCGGTCTGCGCGGGTGACGCCGACCTTCGGGTTGTCGGGCACGATGATGGTTGGCGCGGCCCCATAGAACTCAAACGCCCGCACGTGGCTCCCGAGCCAGTCCGGTAGGCTCTCGCTGCGGGTCGCTTCCGCATACGCGCAGCCGCTCGCGCCGAGCGCGCTGATAAATAAATGCGCCTGGAAGGCGACCTCACCGCCGTAGCCGTAAATCGGTACCGTGCGGCCGGCGTAATCGACGAACATCTTCTCGCCGGCGAAGTGCCGTTGGCGCATCGAGCGCTTCAGGCGCTTCTCCCACTCCCGGTAAATCTGGCAGAACGCGCTTCTTTGGTACGCCGCCGCACCATGCTCGGCGCTGTATTCCTCCCACAGCAGCTGCAGGGTCACATGCCGGTGGCGTTTTAGCTCCCCATGGATCCATGCGCAGTCCGGCGCCGCCCGAGTCCCCGATTTGGCTGGCGCGACGCCGAACACCCGGCGCTCGAGCTCGACCTCGGAGAGCCTCTCGGCCTCGCCAGCGTCGATTCTGCAGGCGCGCAGTGCCCGTAGATACTTAGAAACCGCTCCCACGGACAGCCCGAGGGCCCGGCTCAAGGCCCGCACGCTCAAATTGCTCGACTGCAGCCCGATCAGCTGCTTCAACTTCGACATGGAGATCCTCTCGTTCGGCATCGACTGCGCTCCTAAGGACAAAACCCCTCAGGTTACGCGTCGCCAATCGATCAATCTCCAGCCGCCCACCCCACTTTCCGCGATCGTGAACACCTTTCCACCATCGTGAACAGCGCGCCACGCCGGGCGCCCTGCTGTTCACCATCAAATGGAAAGCTGTTCACGTTGCCGTGGAATCCGTGTTCACGATCCCGTGGAAACTCTGTTCACCATCGCGTGGAATACGCACTGATCGCGCACCGGGTGCGAAGCTGCACAGCTTGGCGAAGCTCTTGCTGACGGCCGAAGCCTATCGACGCTACGTCGAGCCGCACCTGGCCGACATTCATTTGGAATACAACGACGCGCTGCGAGACGGGGACATCAAAGCGGCAAACAGGGTAGTTTGGCGCGGCTACTTCGAAGTCATTAAGCCATTCGCGTATGGGCTGGTGCGATCGCTGTTTCGACTATGGCTGCAGACACGGAGATAACGCCGATAACATTGGGGGCGGGCGATGCACGCCGCATTCTTATGCTAGGCAGCCACAAGGAGGCTAGAAAGTGAGCGGATATCGATGGGAGTTGTTGGTTGGCGCGCTGCAATTGTTCTCCGCGGGAGCGGCGATTATCGCGGCATTGTTTTGGATGGCGGCTGCGCGACAGCCCGTGGCCGAGTATGTCTCGGCGGGGTATGGCGATCAGACTGAGGCCCTGAAGCCGATTAACACTCGGATTAAGCGCGGTGCGCAACTCAATTCGCGAGCGGCATTTGCCGCGGCGGCCGCCGCTTTCCTTCAAGCGTGGGCCTCGCTGATTCCTCTGATGGCACCCTATCGCTAGGATTGGCGGAAGAGAAGTTCCCGAGACTGCCCGTGATTAGCGAGAGACATCAGCACGCCCCAAGACAACTATTCGGAATCTTCTTCAGCCTGCATTGCCTGAATGATCTTTAGCACATCGTCGATGTGCCGAGGATAGGTGCCGCTGATGTATTCGATAGCGAGTGGATTGCCAGCCAGAAAGTGGCAGAAGAGCTCGGACCACTCGTCGACTTCAATTCGACCGTTGATCTTGAACACCTTGTGCGAGCGAGCCTTCAGATGAGAGGGGCTCTTCACGTTGTGATTGAAGTCTGATTCTCGGCGCTGCCGGTATTCATCCTCCGAGAAATATTGGATGGCACCATCGAAGTGTCGAAAGGCACCTGCCGCAATGTCGAATTCCGCGTGAACGTAGCGCGCCGGGTGGAACTCTTCACCTTGATACTCAATTGTGACTGATTCCGATTTCAACTCGAGTGCCTGAAAAACCTTCACGTTATTCGCATCGGACCATTTAATGTCCAGGCAGTAGGCATCGGCAAAATGAGTGGAATTGATGCGTTGAGCAATCGGCGGCGGTCGAAGTTTGGCCGGGCCCGCTGAAATACTTGCGATGTCTCGACAAAATGGCGCGCCAAACCAGGTGTCGCGCTCCATACAGGTGGGACCGTCCACGTCAATCCGCACGCGATTGTCGTCGAGCGCCAAATATCGAGAGCTATCGGTCTTGTCGAATTCCCAAAAGAGCTCGATGAAGCGCGGCGCAAAGTGATTGCCGGGATATAGCGCGCGCCGAAAGCAAGGATGGGCCATCGCCACAAAGTTTTGATGAAACAGGTAGCCCGGTTGATACTCGTCCAAGCTAAGGTGCGCGCTCAGATCCGCAAGCGAATAGAGGCCCTCGCGGTCCCTGGGCACAGGGGAAAGTAAACGATGGGTCAGATCGGGCGCGACCGCGATGATTCCAATCTTCATCACATAGTCGAAATTGTCGATAGTGAGGTGGACACCCTTGGACAGAGCGAATGCCGAAAAGGACGCGATCAACATTTGATGGGACGAGAGTTCATAGTCACGCCGCGCTTTTTGTTGTTGGCGGTAGTCCGCGAGGAATTCATCGTTCGTCATAGTGTTCGATCGCTCACTGACGTTTCATGTGGTCATGGTGCGGACTTTTTCCGTCGGGGCGTTGTTTTTGGCGGTGACCCGAGGTCATCGCATGCCTGAATTAATCTTTCGGCGTACGCGAAGGCGCTGTGTCGTGCCGCAGTCTCTGTAAGCCAGAAAATCCAGGCCACCAGCATCGTCGCCGCAATTCCGATGGCAATCATCGCTGAAATATCGATCCCTTCCAGCGAGACGAAGGGCGGGGTGAGGGTTAGTGCACGGCTGTGAAGGAGATCTATCAGCAAGCAAGCGATCGATATGCCAATTCCGTACGCTCTGACTCCGAGGCAATTCCGGTGGAAGCCAAAGGCAATGTTTTCCTTGAATACCAGCGGAAATTGCTTGGTGTTTCGTGTTTGGCTGATGAGCCATACGGTCGCCGCTCGATAGTGTTCATCGGCAGCCGCCGGATTCTGGCTCTCGCTCAGAACATCCGGCATCCCCGTCCCCATCCCCTTCTCGAGCACTCGATGAAAACGCTCTTTGGTCAGCCTGTCGAAGTGTGAATCGCGGTGTCTTAAGAGCTGAACAGAGGGCGTTCCGCCCCATTTCAAAAATAGGGCATCCTGACGGCGTTTCCCAGCATTTCGCACGACTCGGCTCATGGCGAAACCGATGCCGCAGAAGCCGAGAACCGAGAGCAGGCTGGAGGCGGCCAGGTGGGCGGATCCGAATAGGCAGACCACCAGCACCGGCAGCGGTGCCAGCACGAGCAAACCCGGGGTCAGTCGTGCCGACCTGTCGTACGGGTCTACGAGTATCTGCGGAAGGTATGATGTCAGTGCCATGATGGGTCAATCGTATTCTTCGACCGAAGTCGCAAATGACAAAGGTGTGGCGTCACCATATCCATTCCTCTTAGGAAAACCGCCGTAGTAGATTGCATGGTTGCCTTGAGTCGCAATGACCCGTCCGCCGCGACGCATGAAGGCGTTCAAGACAATTTTTCTGGGATGCATGTCGTCCTCTTTCGGTGCCGACACAAACGCCTCGAACTTCACCGTGCCCTGGGGCTGAATGGGACCCAGCAGATAGTTAAGGACAGTGGGACCTACATTGCGTCGGCTACCGTGGTGTGGAATTTGGACGAAGCTAAACTGCTGCAGGGGATAGTTGATCGACTTGGCGTGGTCCCCGGCCCAACGCAGCGCGTTCACACCGGCGTCACCGGTCAGCAAGATGCGACGGTTGTTGCCACAGTCGGCATACATCACCACGCTGGTTTCGTTGCTGGCGCTGGTTACACCGCCGTCCTTTAGTCTCTCTTGCGACCAGGACTCTGGCACCCATTTTTGAACTTTTGCCGCGGCCTTCTCCAAGAAGGCCAAGAACGAGTTGCTGGATGCTTTAGCCAGCCACATGTTCAGACTCTCGAGTAACTCTTGGTCGGGATCCGGTGTCTTATCGAATTGAGTCATCAGCCGCAGGTACGTAGTCCGATCCGGTGAAAGCACCCTAAATGGTCCAATTTGCGATCCCTCGAACGGGTAATAGACCTTGCACTTTTGAAGCGCCAGGTCAGCCAGCTCAGCGACGATGTCGTACTGATCCTTGATGTTCTTGGAGAGTGCCTCGTCGGTCCAGTCCTTTTTCTTGAAATACTGCTTCGCCTCTTTCGCCAGAAGCCACGGGATGTGCATCCACAAATTTGCAACCGGAATTTCCCGCAATACCTCACGGAGGCCCGATGCATGGTCGGCATCTGAATGGGTTAGGACAACGTGTTCCAGAGCGACCGTTGAACCGAAATGATTCTTCAAATGGGCGACTAGCTTTTCTCCAGTGTCAGCCGTCCCGCCATCGACGACCATGATCTTGTAGTCATTCAACTCGCCATAGCGCACGATGATCGCGTCGCCGGCCTTACTTCCCTCACCGACTGCCAAAAATTCAATTTCGCAAAGCACCTTGACCTCCTTGTTACCGAAATGCGCCTCCCAGTCCTTCTGGGAGCGCTGGCTATTCCCGCAGATCATAGAGCGAGACTCTGTGGGCGGCATGTTATCCGATCACAATTCTGGTCGAGTGAAGGCATCCGCTGAGATTCTCGGTTGGAGTGGGAGGCGAGGCCCTCGCGCAAGTCTCCTTGGCCGGAGCCCATGACTTGCGCAAAGCTGAAGGTCGCCTCGGCAATGGTTTGGGGGCGGGGAGTGCGGAAGTCGCCAGCCGCCACCCATGCCAAACTCGTGAGCTCTCCGCCGGCTGGCGGATGCATGCCGAATCCGGCGGGTGCGCGCTGCCAAATCCATCGGCAGAGCCACGCTTTCCTGGCCAAAGTCGTGAGCCGCCCATGCCAAACTCTTCGGGTAGTTTCACTGCCAGATTCGTGAAGTCGCGGCATTTCTGGCGATCCAATGAAAGTATTCCTGTTTGAGGCGCGTTCAGCGTAAGCGCACTTGAAGGCAATGAACCGAAACGACCGCGTGACTTAAAATGCGGGCTTTCGTAGTACACTCTTCCAACGCTTGAGGGTTGGATCAGGTAGTGACAAGGAGGTTGGCCATGTTTCGCAGGGAAGGGCTTGTCTCGCTCATGTTGCTTATTGTGCTTTTGACATCGGGGCAGGTCGCAATCGCGGGGTGCCCGTCGGGTACTTACAAGGGTCTGTTCGGCAAGTGCTGGCCGGAAGTCGGAGGTTCGGTCGGTCAGGCTACTGAGCACGTAAAGAATGAGATCAAAGCCCAATCTTTGGGCCCGATTTTAGAGGCTTGGATCAATCAATCAGAACGCACCTCCAGTGCAGGCGCCCAACCAATTCCGCCGAACATTCGGCAGGCTTTAACGGGCTATATCGATGAAGCCTCGATGGATCGTGCGCGCTTCAAAATTGGCGATTCTGGTGTCTTGAATCTCGCCGGCTTAACGGTTAAATACGGCGATTTCTTTGGCGGAGACGTGGCCGCTGTCACGCTGAACGATGTCATCGTATTTGGGAACGCGAACGATGCGTATAACAACCCGGCTCTCTGGGCGCACGAATTGACTCACGTCGGCCAATTCAGAGACCGCGGAGTTCGGGGTTTTGCTATCGCGTACATGCGGCGGCCGTGGGATATGGAAGGGCCGGCATATCAGAAGGGCGACAACTTCTGGGCTTGGTATCAAGGCAATCACTCCGAGACCCTGGCCCAAGTGGAGCCCCAGTCCGATGAAGCCGAATCGGAAGATGATGCCGCTGAAGATCTGTCTCCTGGAAAGTACTACTGGGTTGGAATTTCCTGGAATCACATGGGCGCAGTTGCAGTTCGTACAGGATCAACTCCTGAAGAAGCACAGCGGCTAGCTCTGCAAGGGTGCGGCAGCTTCGCCCCCGGTTGCTTTGGAGGCCCCGTCGTGCCTGGAGATCGCCGAATGTGCTACGCAATAGTGCAGGATGGAAGAGATCTCTACTCGGCTATTAAAACCAACACTGATGCTGCGGCAAGCCTTGCGATGCAATCATGTCAGACTAGCGGAGACCCCGGCCCAGGATGCCAAGTCATTCATGTTTCGTGCAACGATACTCTATGAGCGGGCGTTGTGTCCCTGGATAGACGAGTTCAAGGACATTTGGAGCGTCGGAGAAAATCCACCTTGGTCGCCGCTGCGTGTGAATCGCGGTCTCGCGACAATTCTGGATGGTGGGACGCTCAAAGCCATGCGCTTTCACGTGATGACAATTGAATGGTCAATCTCCAAAATAGCCTTTAGCACGGCCTGTCGTTCTTCTACTAAGTCTTTGAATGTCGAGCTAATAAATATTTGATAGCGTTTGTTCATTCGTGTCTCAATGGCCGTTGCTGAAGGGTCGGGCTATATTTTCTTGGACATGGCAACGGAAAGAAGATTGTGTAACGGACCATGTCCGCTCCAGCTCGCCTTCGCATTGCTGCGCTCCGCGGCCGGCCAGCTTCTGGATGAGTAAAATATTGCTGCTTGGATGTAATTGGACACGGAAGAATACATGGCTACTAAAGATTTTCTTCTTGTGTGGTCGCCGAACCGGCCAATATAGATCGCTGCAATCGCGCGTAGAGCCTCATGTCGGTTGGCGTCAGCGAGTATCTTCAATCCTGCTTTTACGCTGTCGTCAGCAGATTCCTTCACCTGCAGCAGCGCTGCTAAGATCCACATTCGCTGCCAGTCAAGCAAGTCACCATCCACGAGTAGGTTTTGAAGGAACTCGTGGATCGAGGCTACCTCAAGAAATCGTACAAGGTACGCCGAATAGATTTGCGCCATCGAGGGGCGCTTTTTAAAGACCTCCATGACGTGGGCTACGGCGTAGTCGGATCCGGCGGTCGAGAACAGCGGCAAACAAAATCGCTCGATGTTTTCCTCGTTCCCAGGATATTGGGACAGAGAGTCAAACAGTATCTGTGTAGCCTGAAGTTCAAGGGCTTGCGGATCCGTGGTTTCCTCGTCCCACTCGGATTGAAATCCGTAATCGGCATCGAAGTCGTTTTCATCCAATTGCTCGGATATTTCCGCTACCGCTGCGGCGAAAAGACTGTCCAAATCAGGCTCTTCGGTGGCAAGAGCTGATTTGGGCATTATTACCGACTTCGCTTCATTCAAGCTGAGGTCATAACTGCGAAGCACGGGGATTAAGACTCGCAGCAGTCGATCCGCTTCGGCAACGCTGCGAATGAATATGTACAAGTCGTCGACGTAGCGTGCGGAGGGGACACCGTAGTCACTGAGAAATCGGTCTATAGCGGATAGATAGTAATTGCCGAAGAGATCGGATGGATACATACCCTGCAGAATGCCGCGCGAGCTGCGCTCGCCGGTGTAACGCACTAGGATGGCTTCCAGACGCGAGAAGTAGGCTTTGGGATAGCCTGCATCACTCAGCGCGTTGATCAAGGTGTGTTGGTTCAGCGTACCAAAGAAGTTGGCAACGTCGATCTTTAAAACGTACTTGACGGCTTCTGACTTTGAATTGTTTGATAATGCCGACTGCAGATTATTCCAGCACTCTCTGGTGGACACGAACATGCCGCCGGTGGTATCTGGGGACAGCCAGTGGCTGAACGATCTTTTCACATTGGTTTTTTTCTGTATCAACGGTGCAGCCTGATCAGCTAAAACTTGATACAGCAATCGGTCGCGCGGCAGCAGGATGCTGCCTGGCCGCGAATAGTTGGGGCCAAGTCTCTTTGATCCTTTGACCCTAATCCGATACGGTTTGGGGACCTCAATCGTGAGTGGCATCCCCGGGCTGAACTTGCCGGCCTGCAAGTCGGATTTTAATTGATCGGCAAGTTCCAATCCCGCTCGTTGGTAAATGAATCCCAGATGTGGTGCATAAATAAAATCGGAGCGAAGATCATGGACTATTCGTTGGAGCGCCAACTTCCAATCTATGTTGTTAAGTGCCACGGCATCCATGCCGAAAGGCTCGCCGGCGGTAATATCAGGCATTACGACTCCCTGCGACCCAAGCTGTCGCGCATTCCCTTGGGCATATCATACGTCAGTGCTGTAGCGCGGGAGCTAAACTCAATCTCGATAGATTTTGGCGAAATCGACGTGGATTGGGAGACTGAAGGCCGATACGACTTCTAGCTGCTCTTACTTGGCATCAGAATATGATCGCCAAACTTGATTGCCAAAATGCCCTTATAGGCTTCGGTTAAAGCAGCGACCTCATCAACGTACTCTTTCGGCATGCCAGGATCGTTCATAGCAAACTGCGACCACTTACGATCAGGATCATGTTTCGTGCGAAGTGCTTTACGCTTTACTACGTATTCTTGATAGAACGGCTCCACTTCAGCTCTCATCCTTGCCTGTTTAGCATCAGCCTTTGCGGCTTGCTTAGCTTTCCAAACCGGATAGACAAACTTGTAGGCAAGGATCGCCGCAATGATCGTCAGCAGTAGATTGGTTGTAACCACCACCTAAGCTACTGGTTCGGTTTGTTTCGAAGGCAAGGCATAGTTCTTTATGTCCTTGATAGCATCAAGCAGCTTGAGTGTTGATGTGGCATCCAGGGTGTCGCCTGTATAACGAACTTCAAATAGACCTTGGAGGTTCGACGGAAGCTTAACTCCATCTCGAACCAACAAAATGAATCGTCTTCCGTAGAACGCCATAGCGGCGCCGATCTCAATCAGCACATTGGGGTTCAGTAACACGTGTTCTGCGTCGGTCGTCTTATCGACAATCGTGCGTTCAGCGTCAACATGGATGATCGCAGCTCCACAACCGCGCATGTCATCAAGTACCTTCTCAGGAACAGGCTTAGACACAGATGTCTTATCTACTGAAACGACAGCTTCGAGTTCTCCGTACTCAAGTAGCTTCCTGATCGGATCAACAAGGTCCTTATTCTTTCCATGAGTGATGAACACTCGCTTGCGTCGTAGATCGTCTGCAATGGCGGCGGTTAGTTCTGGGCCTTTCGGCTGCACAATTGGAGGAGGAGCAACGTGTCGAACAGGTGCGGGTGGTTCCGGCTTAACTGGTGGTGTGGGCGTGGTGTCATCATCTTTGTCTTGGAGTTCTTCAGTGGCAGCAGCAAGCGGTGTAGTGCCCTGTAGCGTGACGTAAATCTTTCCTTTGATTTCCTCAAAGAACCCAACTGACCTAGCGCTCGCGTCGATTTGATCAATGACGCCTTCAGTCTTGTTTCGCGGTACGCCCATCTCTTCAAGAATATTTTGCGCAAGGTCGCGACGAGGGAATGGGCTGTTGTCGTACTTCGATAAGAATTCACCGACCACACGCGGCTTCAATACAGCCTCTCGCTTGGCTGCGAGGTCTTGACCTTCTTCTTTTGGTCTAAGGATTCTCTTCGCCAAGTCGGTCGTGGTGATCGCGGCAGCTTGCGCACCACCTTCAACTAATCCAAATGCGATTGCCGCGCCGGTGAGAACTCTGATCTGTGATCCACCTGGATCCAAATCCAAAGCCTTCGCGACTTGGAGAGGTGTGGCAGTCAATCCACCGTAGTGTTCAAAGATTGCTCCTGGAACTCGAAGAGCGTCGTCGAGCGATGCGGCAGGAATATCTGTCTGCTTTAAGTACGGTCGCTTTTGAGCAGGAATGACTGGCTTCGCTGTGGCTTTCTTCTTCATAACCATGAAGTTTGAGCCTGTGTAGGACTGCCTGCCGTGCCGTATTTCACTTGCGCACACTCCCTGTGTTTTTATACAGTCCCGGCATGATGAGGTCGCCGGCACTGAAGGTAGAGAAGCTTAGCGATGAATTCGGCCAGTACACAATCCTTCTTCGGTGCGAGTGTGGTCATACGCGCAGGGCAGGAAGCTTCACTGTTTCTTCAGTGCTGTAAGCTACTGATTCCTAGCATATAATTACTTCAGCTTAATTCGGACGAGTACTGGAGGAACAGTCTGAATCGCCCACGGCCCACCATTTAAGCCAGCATAGTCAATAACTTACACCGTACCTTTGCATCGCTCGAGGGCGATGTTGTGCTATTCAACTGCCTCTGTGCTATTGGCGAACTGAAATCCGCGCATCGGTTCAATTCCCCGCCTGCCGGCGCGTCTAAAGCGCCACGATTAACTGTTCATGGCTTGCTCCTTGGTTGCGTGTCTAGTGACGAGATCGTGGCGCCATCATGCGGCTGACACTCGGGTAAATGGGCGCGAGTTTCGAGGCCTATTCCGCGAAACTCGAAATGTCAGCTATTCGGCGTTGAGCAAACCGATGAAAGTGTAGACAGGAGATCTATATCTGTATACGATTTCATCGGTGGATACCAAGGCTACAATTCCGTTCCGCAAAAAACTTCCTTCGGTCTTCACCTACACCGAGGCGATAGCTCGCGGCCTCTCCGCGGAACGCCTCTACACCTATCGAGATCGAGGGATTGTTGAACAAATTAGTCGGGGCCTGTACCGGTGGGCGGACGCACCGGAAATCGACCAGAATCTCCTGGAAGTCGCTTATCGCATTCCCGATGGAACCCTTTGCTTGACGACTGCGCTTGCGCGTCACGGGCTGACGGACAACATTCCGGCGCGTATCGATGTGGCAATTCCACGAGGGCACCGGATTCCGACCCTTCTATCACCCGTCGATGTTCGCGTTTTTTCAAAAGACACATTCGAATTGGGACGTGGGAAGCTCAAAGTCGGGGAGGGCTTCGCTGTTGGCTTGTACTCTCCAGAGCGCTCGCTGGTCGACATGATTCGGTTGCGGCATCGTGAAGGATCCGATATCGCCTGGGAGGCGCTTCGTCGGTGGCTAGGCCGAAGAGGTGCCAAACCGGCGGCCTTGATCGAAATGGCAAAATCCCTACATGGCGCCGAGCGCGCCGTTCGCAATGCACTAGAAATTGTTCTGTGAAGCGCGCGAGCAACGACACTCTGGCCGGCCGCCGCTATCTCGATCTTCAAAGAGAGGCGAAGCGCACCGGCCGGCCCACCGATGAACTCATCCAGCTCTACGCGCTAGAGTGTTTTCTCGATCGCCTAGTTCATTCGAAGTTCGCCGACACCTTCATCCTGAAGGGCGGTGTCTTGCTCGCAGCGCTTGATGCGCGGCGGCCAACCCGTGATATCGACTTTGCGGCGCGTGCGATTGAGAACACCACCGAAAAGATTTTGTCGGCGGTACAAACAATCGCCGCTATATCACTTGAG
>Ga0210399_10004141_pt1 | contig 11269 bp, 11 predicted proteins | sample IncBWC14MmetaG_FD_150865 | JGI IMG/M metagenome (GOLD analysis project Ga0210399, IMG submission 150865) | Forest soil microbial communities from Barre Woods Harvard Forest LTER site, Petersham, Massachusetts, United States - Inc-BW-C-14-M | ecosystem: Environmental > Terrestrial > Soil >...
GCCGCACAATCACAGATGGATTGCGAGCCGCCACTGGAGAGTACGTGCTTTCGCTAGACTGTGATTTTCAACATCTCCTCCCGGAAATTCGAGATCTGTTCGATGGGATTGCCGAAGGCTATGATGTTGCTGTTGGAAGCCGGTTCTCTCGCCACAGCGTCTTGCTCAACTATCCTTTGGTGAAGATTGTCGCCAATCGCGCCTTTCACATGATTGCTCGTATAGTGCTGATCGCCGGGTTTCGTGATTTGACGAACAACCTGAAACTGATGCGGCGGGAGGTAGCGCAGAACCTGCTCTTGCGGGAGCCGGGCTTTGCGATCAACGCCGAAACCGGATTGCAACCGCTGCTGATGGGCTATCGCGTCAAAGAGGTGCCAATCTCTTGGATCGGACGCGGCGTTGATATGGGTGTATCATCGTTTCGGGTTCTTAAGGTAGGAGGCGGGTACTGGCGTGTTCTCTACCGCCTCTGGGTGTGGCGGTTCCTAAAGGCTGGACCATATGCGGCACTTCGCCGGCGATCCAGTGTCGCTCTAGATGAGCGGGGCGCCGGTGTTACAACGGCTCGCTGACCAATCGTGGGAGCAAAACCTGGCATTTGCAAGATGTGACGCTTCCATTATGGTCAAGGCCGCTGCGATTGATGTGCGCGAGTTCGCCCGGTTCGTCCTCAGTGGCGTTACCGCCACCATTGGAAATATGGTAGCCGTCTGGCTGGCGCGCCGTTTCCTGTCTTTCGAAATTGCGTTACTGGCCGGGATCGCTACGGCCATTGCAATATCATTCGCGCTTTCGAAGTTTTTCGCGTTCCGCTCGCGTTCGTGGAACCGTGCGATCGGCGAAGCGGCGAGGTTCTTAATCGTTTATGCAACTGGCTGCGCGATGTATTGGATGGTAGCCGTTTTCATCAGAATGTTCCTTCTCGCGCATGGCGTGGCAGTCGAAGCCGCAGAACCAGGGGGCATTCTGGTCGGAGCGGGAACGATGATGCTGACAAGTTATTGCGGCCACCGGTTTTTTACCTATCGAACCTATCAGCGCGCGAAGCACTTGGACGGCACGTTATGAGTGCCGAGAGGCCGGTCGATTGGAAAATTGGGAGCTGTTTGCCCGACCCCTGTCTAATCTGTGGAAGCCTAGCTAAGCAGCGACTTTATCCGGCGACCTATACCGGATCGATCGAGGAGGCGGCGACCTATTTCCTCGCGAACCGAACTGCGACGGCGCACGGGCCGATCGTACGCTGCCGGGACTGTGGGTTCGTGTTTACTAGCCCCCGCTTTTCAAATTTAGAATATGACAGGATTTACAGGCAGGTTCGATCACCCGCGGACCTTGATCCGTCGTTTGAGACAGCGAAAGCTGCTCGGTTCCAGAGACTCGCCGCAATTGTTCGCAAATTTCAACCTCGCGAGGCACCGTTCCTCGATTTTGGCTGCGGTGACGGCGGTTTCCTCCGTCAGTTCAATAGCCCTGGCGGGCGCGGCTTCGAGATTGGCACGGAGGGCCGGCGAATGGTCGGACGGTGCGAGATTGTCACGGGAGATTGGGCGACGGTCGCGGGCTCGCGCTTCCCGCCGGCCGCGTTCGACTTTGTTGTCGCGTTCGACGTGCTAGAGCACCTACCGCGAATTGGTGAGGATTTAGCTCTTATCCGAACCGTGCTGAGGAATGGGGGGCATTTCTTCGTCAGCGTTCCCAACAGCGAGAGTTTCGTCGCCAGAGTCATGGGAAAGCACTGGAATATGTTGCTGCTCGAACATCTCTGGTATTTTTCACCGAAGACGCTTGAACGGATGATGGCGCGCTATGGGTTCACACTACTCGCGATTCAGTCGGTTCCGTACGATGCACCGATCGCGCACCTCGCCACGCGGCTGGCGCAGACTTTTGGCATGAAGGGGACTTTTAAGGGGGGACCCATCTCACGGCTCGTTCTGCCGATACCTGCCGGAATCATGCTGAGCGTATTTCGCAAGACGGATTGATCACCTCTTAACCCAACTTCATCATCCTGAGGGACGGCCACTCCCACAACCGCGGTCGGTTGCCGGCCCGTGACCCCATCTATCGGTGAGGTCGGTGACGTTTCTATCGGTAATCTACAGTCAAAAGTCGCGGAATCGGTGTTCTGGAAAATCGCCCATCAAAAATTTAACCTGCAGTGATAAAATAAACTTGTGATGATCTTATTAGGGGCCGCCGAAGCGGCCCCTGTAGCGCTTCCGTTCCTTCAATCTTCAGTTGTGCCTTTAGCCCGCATTCGAGCCTCGGGTGGCAGACGCCGTTGGCCTTCGCGAATTACGGATCACGGTCGCACAAAAATTAAGCCCTCGAAGCAGTGGTATTGGAGAATCGGTTTCGCATTATCGACACCCCCAAACATTGTAATATGTTCCGCTCGATATCAAGCGATAATTGTTGTCGAAAGCGTGGCGAACTCCATCTGAAAACAACTCATTGCCGTTATAGCTGTTGCGTTGTGAAAATGGGTTGCCGGCTTGGGGTAGAATCCACTCCGCAACTTTGCAATGTTGGAGCAGATCCCGAATAGCATCATCACCGAGGCCCACGGCGTGTAGGTCTATCAGAAACGGAACCTCTAAATGCACAGGCCCTCCTCGAAGTACTCCGACTACACGATAGTACGTCGAACGGTAATTTGCGTTGTCAGTCGTTCCCATTTCGGCCCGAGTATGCATTCCATATAACTGGTCCAGTTCCACAATTTTGGGCCATTCTGAGGACGCGCGAACTATCGCACGAACCATCCAAAGCGACTGGTCTACCACAACAGGCATGAAGGCCACGAAGTATGCGACGAAAAAACTAAGCGCGGCAGCCTGTCTGCTGATCAGCGCGGATGGATCCTGGCTCTTGAGTTGAGCAATCTGCAGCGTTGCCAAAGTTACAGCTGGCACAAGCGGCAACATATGATGCACGCCAGCGCCATTTTTTGCACCTACTGCAGCGGTGATGATACCGGATGTAATAAGTACCGGGATTGATAACGGAAACTCGTGCAAAAGCATTGGCCGCTTGAAAAAATAGATTGTAATGCCAGGTGTCATGATCAATGCAAGGAAGACGATGTTCTGGATAAATAGATCAAGTCTCAAACCGTGTTCCGCGGCGATTTCCAAATATGCGAGATACCGGGACAGGCTCACAGCAGGGTGCAGGAATGGAGCGATCATGACCGCCACTGCGGTGGCAAAGATAACGCTTGCGAGTTGAACCCTTGACATCCATGGTGAGGACTGGCGCTCCAACAGCGCTGCTGCGGCTGGGAGGCAATAAAATACACCATGTGGCTTTAGCCCGACGGCTAGACCGGTGATAATTCCGATTGCAAAGCCTGCTTTGAATATTGGCAAGCGAAGCGCCAAACCAGAGAGGGCACTTAATAGTATCAAGAACGGTTCGGGCCGGTTCCAAAACTGGCTGGGCATGAGCGTTAAGAAAACAAGGCATACGCAACCCATTGCGAGTGACGTAATTGCGTAGTCGCGGACTATTAGTCTGGCATTGAGCGTCATGATGAGGAGGGCCGTCCAAGCGGCAGCTACCCCGGCGAATTTGGTTGCAAATATACTCTTGTTTGCAATCAAGACCATCGCGTTGATGAAGTAAAGAACTGGACCGTAAATCATACCGTAAACGCCCTCTCCGGTATTCCAATCTGGATAAAGTGACTGGCCCCGTAACAATAGAGCAGAGCTAACGGCAACAGTAGGTTCTACATGGTCAGAATAATACGGGGTGATCAGGTAGCCAGCCGAAACAAGGATATCAATCAAACACACGGTCAATGCAACGATGTAGATTGGAAATCGGATGAATTTATGCTCGATTGCGCGATATGTACGTGGCAATAATACGAGCGCAACCAATCCCAAGAGGAAAACGATACCAAATACCGTTGTGCCTTGCGGCATGGCGAACCACGATGAAACGACGTTTGAGGCCGGCATACTATCAATAAAATCCTAAAGTATGGCCTTGATTGAGTCTAACGCCGGCGACATTCGGTTCATCCCAATAGTATGGACCGACATTCGCCAGATTCCCGCGGTTTCGGGGCCAGGATCGTTCCTTTGACCGGCTCGGGCAACGACAAATCGTGCTCAGTGCGAGCAAAGGGCGATTGAAGCCCGCGGTTGATAGCACCGGAACGGTGAAGCGCCCTGATTTGGCGAGATCAAGGCATACCTTTGCCGTCGTCGCCTGCCGCATTTGATCGCTTTGCTCCCTCATGCTGGCGCAGGTGGTGCCCGCAGCCGGGCGATCAGCGACAGGATGTCGACGAACATTTGCCGTGGCACCGCGACCTCGGCCATTTGGAAGGTAACATACCGGCCGTGGCTCACGACCTTGGCGCCGATCTTGATCAGCTTCTCGCGCAGGCTGGTCAGCGACCATCGCTCCGCGGCCTTGGGCATCGCCAGCGTCCGCATGAAATTGCCCAGGTTGTAAGCCAACGCATGGAGCTGGAGGCGGACGGCATTGGCGGCGAACGTGCGGCATGACAGCCGGGTCCACTTGATCGCGCCCTTGCCCTCTTTGATCCATTGTTCGCAGGTGCCGCGCTGGTTGTAGAACGCAACGATGCGCTCGGCCGGTCGCGCCAGGTTGGTGACAATGAAGCCGACACGCGGGTAAAGCTCACCCGGACGCCACTCGACCTTGGCCACGACACGTCTCGGCTTCTTCCAACTCTTCGCCTGGTAGCTGAAGCTGGCGAAGTAACGGCGCACCTCGAGCGGTGGTCGTCCGACCGGGCGCTTGAGCAAGTAGCCGATCCTGTCCTGCAGGACCCTATTGGCCGGCAGCCGGATTGTGTAGCCAATGCCCTCGGCTTCGATGAACTCGTAAATCTCGGGATTGGCGAAGGCCGCGTCGCCGCGAAAAAAGAGCCGCTTAACGGTGCCTCGGTAGCGGGCGATCACCGGCTCCAGAACCGCGTGCCAACCATCGGCGCTGTGCACGTTCCCCGAGCGTAGAGCGCACCGCTCCACATCGCCGAGTTGATTGAATACGAACAGCGGGTGATAGCAGGTGCAGCCAAAATGCCCGTTGTAGGCGCCGCCTTCCTGCTCGCCGTAGGTGGGGCTCTCGCTCGAATCCATGTCCAGCACGACGATCCTGGGTGGTCGCCGCTCGTGCACCTTGTCGACCCACCGTCCGGGCAGATCGGCGAGAGCGGCAAGGTTCTCGGGCCGGCTAAGCCACTTCGTCTCGAAGCGCCCCATCTGGCTGGCCGAAGCGGCAGACCCCGTGATCGCCCGGTCGCCGACCACCCACCGCATTGCGGGGTCGTGGCACAGCCGGTCGGCGTCGTTCACATCCTCGTAGCCGGCCAGCCGTCCGAATACCGATTGGCGCAGCAAGCCCGCCAGTCGGTGCCGACCATTCTTGCCGGTGCGCGCATCAGCAAGCGTAATGGCCGCCGTGTCGGTCAGACCCACCGCGTCATCCAGCTCACGGTACGGCAGCAACCCGGCATCAGAGGTGATCGCAGAGCCGCGAAATTGCAGCAGCAGGCGACGGTCGAAATCGAGCCTTAGCGCACCCCTATTAGCTTCACCCGTCGGGTCCCCCATTACCGCCCCGGTCAATCCCCCACAAGATACTGAATTTTATATCAGAATTGTGTCCAGCGCGCTCAAAATCGCTACGTCATCCGGAGAATGCGGGCCCTTAAGCGAAAGCAAGGAGGCGATTTGCCCGAAGCTCAGCATCACGCGACCGCGGGAATCCTCGTCGTTTGTTATTTTACTTCTCATCATGCGCCGCGGGGTTGGCGTTGTCACAGCTGATCTGGCAGGCAACGCGCCGCTTCGGGGATTAGATCGATTCCGTGGCACTTGCGTGCGGCCATCTTATACCTGCCGCCCCGACAGAGCCGGTAAATCTAACAGGGTAAAACCTACGACGAGACGCATGGCATGTCGGTATTAACGAGACGAACTCAGTTGCTCGACCTTGCTCTTTTAGTGATGATCTTCGCTGTCAGTATAGTTGTCGTGAATCCTCTCGGAGACTTTCCGTTGGATGACGACTGGTCCTATGCCCGCGCGGTGAAGGGCCTTGTCGAGCACGGAGATGGCGACCGACCGGCTGGACGAGTGCGACATTGATTACGCAGTCGTTGTGGGGTGCTATTTTCTGTGTCGCGTCTGGCTTCTCCTTCAACGCTCTTCGCTTTTCAACTCTCACTTTGGCTCTTGTCGGCATCCTTGGGGTATATGTACTTTTTATCACCAACATCCGTAATCGGCTACTTGCAGTTACTGCGGCATTAACCTTAGCCTTTAATCCTATATACTATGTGCTATCAAACACTTTTATGACCGACGTACCGTTTACGGCACTCGCAATCCTTTCTTCGATCTTTTTCGTGCGCTGCATACGGCGCTTCGGTTATTTAGATCTTTCGATAGCGTGTTTGCTGGCGGTAGCAGCGACTCTCTGCAGGCAACTGGGTCTTTTCTTGCCGCTTGCCTTTGCAGTCGCTTTATCGATACAACGCGGCTTCTCCATAGGGTGGCTCGCCCGAGCCATCCTTCCGCTCATGGCCTGCGTGACTGCCCTCATAGTCTTTCAGCAGTGGATAAGCATTACCGGCAGGACGCCCGCCCAATACGGGACTTTCTGGGATAATGAAAGCTTATCGATCAAGATAATAGGTTCCAGAATCGACACGGCTCCTGCTGTATCTCGGGTTGTTTGCCTACCAATTTTATTGCTTGGCTCCAACAAACCATGGCTCAATACAAATAGTATAATCCTCCGCCTTCTCCCGACGCTTTCAGGGAAGGCTCATCCCGCTGTCCCAGGTAGGTCAATATGTAGTATGAGGGAGCCGTGCGCCGGCGAGCAGCGTCGGGCGGGTGGGGACATTGGGTGGCTAGGGCGCGATCGCTGAACGAGTTTCAGACGAGCTTTCCGGACGAGACGAGTTGCGCAGCGTTCTTGTTTGAGCGGCGTTGGCCACAGGGGTTTATCTGCCCCGCCTGTGGCGACGGACGCGCAGCATTGTTGAAGAGCCGGGCGCACACCTACGAATGCCTTGACTGCGGTCGCCAAACGTCGATCACGGCCGGGACGGCGATGCACCGGTCCAAGTTGCCGCTGACGGTGTGGTTCTGGGCCGCGCACCTCATGGCAACCCACTCCAATGGCATGTCGGCAGTCCAGCTCGAGGCCCAGCTCGGCATCACGTACAAGACTGCTTGGTTGCTGGCGCAGAAGCTCCGACGATCGATGATTGATCCCCAGCGCGAGCCGCTGGAGGGCGTGGTAGAGGTCGATCAGACCGAAATTCCTTTCCGGACCGACAACAGCTTTTTCGATCCCGTGAAATCCGGGAAGATCCTTATCGCTGGCGCTGTCGAGGTGATCGACCGCGGCACAAACCAGGCCAAGCCAAGGCGGAAACGAGCGAAATACCTGGATACTCGGTCTGGACGTATCCGTCTCGCCGCTATCCCAGACAACTCCGCGGCTTCGATCGAGGCTTTTGTGCGAGCCAACGTGAAGCCTGGAACCACGCTGCTCACCGACGGGCACAGATCCTATCCCGGGCTCACCGATTACCGGCACGACCCGCGGACGGTCGGCAAGATGGCCGGCCATATCGTGCTGCCCTGGATTCATCGAGTCTTCGCGCTGATGAAGCGTTGGGGGCTCGGCACCTATCATGGGCTGCGCCGCAAGCACCTCGACACCTATCTCAACGAGTTTGTCTTCCGATACAATCGGCGCTTCTACCGGCACGTCTCGTTCGAAACCATGCTCGGGCTCGCCTCACACCATCACCCGACGAGTTACTGGGATATCATCGGCCGCGACAATCCCCGCAAAGGCGTGCCGACAGTCCGGCGCGAACCGCGGCGTCGCAGGACAGCGACCGGCATGCGGGCAGACCGATCAAGACCTCCCGAAAAGTCGAACCCAGCCCGTTTCGGACTCCACCCGCCAGCCCTAGATATTGATCAACCTGGGACAACGGGATGAGCCTTTTTCAGGGGGTCTCTTTGCTCTGGTTTCGATCATCTTCGCTTTCGATATGCTGAGAGCGCCGATGCCTATAAGCAAAAATATACTAATTCCCCAGGGACTTGGCCCCCTAACATTCGGGAGCTACAAGCCGCTGCCATATTCGTTTTGGCAGGCTGTAACGGGGTTGAGCCTTGTCGGTGGTGTGCTGCTGGTCAGAGGGGTAGTTGGCCGTTCGGTGGTCCTCATGCAGAGATTTGCTACCTCTGGCATGAAGCACGAAGATGTCATTCAGATATTCTTTGTAACCGCTGTGGGCGCATACGCGCTTCCGATACTGTGGGGCGGGTTCTGGGATCGTTATCTGCTTCCGCTGGTGCCTTTCCTTCTATATTTGAATGCTTGCGGGGTACCGCGCGAGGGCGTCGGAGCAGCGGTGCGGAAATCTGCGGCGGCAGTTCTAATTAGCTTCACCGCAGCGTTTGCCGTCCTCGGCACGAGAGATTTTCTGACGTGGCACCGAGTTGGCTGGGAGGCGTTGGCCGAACTTCAGCAAACTGCTGGCGTCGGTGCGCCTGATATTGATGGTGGCTTTGAGTATAACGGATGGTTCTTTGATGGTCCGCTCGACCGGGAAAATGCCGAGCAAGTCTTTGTCAACAAAAATGCGAAGTATAGAATTGCGATCGTCGAAAAACCAGGGTTTAAAGTTGTCAAAACCTACAAGTACTTTAGCTGGCTTCCTCCAAAAGTCTGCACCTTATACGTGCTCGAGCGCGATACGTGAGTTTGCATAGGTGTCCACTTATGCGGTGTGCTTCACCCGCCCGTCGCCGGCTCGTCCTCGCGATCTTTTGGCGGCGTGAGTTCGCCGCGGAAGGCGCCGGAGCGGCCGCTCTCGCCATGCGTGATCAAGGCCGTCTCGGAGAGGCCCGATCGCCGCGCGGCGTGGCGGACATGGATCATGAACGAGCAGCCGCCGACCGCGGTGCCGTCGACCCATTTCGGCGTCTGCCGCTAGATAGTGCGCCACCGTCACCAGATTGGTCACGAACAGGCGTCTTTCTCAACGCTACTGCGTCTCGCTGGATCGTGATTGGTTCGAAGCGGCAATTTACGATGCTCCGACAACCCGGCGGTGAGCTGTGATTGTTTTCGCCCTGGAGTACTTCCCTACATGATTGCGGACGGACGACACGCTCCCTGGCAACCCAAGTTTGTTTTCTCCCTAGTTGTCTCCCTCCCTCGTTGCCGACGGACGACACGCTCCCTGGTCACGCGCGAGACTCGCCCGGCGCGCGATACTGCATTGGAGCCGGCGCACGGAGCATTGGGCTGGGCTGAGCGCGTCGAGGATTTTCCACCCATATCTGATAGGGTTGGCGCTTAGCTACAACCTGATTTAGTTTTCGCCCTGGAATACTGCCCGTTCAAATTGCGGACGGACGACACGCTCCCTGGGGGAGCCGAGCAAGGCCCCATCTTTGCGGAGCGGTACCATGAGTAGTGTGCGGGTGCCGCTAAGATCGACGGCGGTACGATAGATCGGTTCATCCGATGAGAATCCCGGATTTGTCAGATCCGCAATGTGGATGACCTCGCCGCGCAACAATCGCTCTTGGAAATCATGCGTCGGACGGTGGGGCTGGCGAATCGCTCTTGGAAATCATGCGTCGGACGGTGGGGCTGGCGCAGTAATTCTACAGCCGCTAGTCTTCCACGCGTTGCGACTGCGCGGAAATATTCCCCATCTGCAATCATCAGACTCCCGCGGGCCGAGCCGCATAGGGTATGTGCCTTTTCCAAAATGGCGTCGAATATCGGGGAGAGGTCGCCGGGCGAAGAGTTGATGACCTGCAAGACCTCGGCAGTCGCGGTCTGCTGCTCCAAGGCCTCGCGGGTCTCGGTCAAGAGCCGCGCATTCTCCATTGCGATGACCGCCTGGGCAGCAAAATTTTGCAACAGCGCGATCTGCTTGTCGCTAAACGGTCGGACTTCTAGGCGGGCGGCGGAGATCAGGCCCAGAAAAGCGTCGTCTTTGCGCAGCGGCACAAACAGTACGGTGCGGATACCCGAAAGCTCAGCGGCGCTGCGAAACACCGGATGGTCGATTTCTGTGCAATCGGCAATTTGGTAGAACCGCTCACCCTGAATTAGCGCCCGACTCGCCGGTGAATCAGTAGCACGATAGCCCTCCCGCAATACCTCAGCGAATTCGTCGGACACGGCGTGCGTCGCGACGGCATGTAGCTTTTCGCCGTCGTAGAGCTGCAGGCTCCCGTGCGCTGCGCCGCATAGAGTGTGCGCCTTCTCCAATATCGCATCGAAGACCGGCGTTAGGTCACCAGGAGAACTGTTGATGACCTGCAATACCTCGGTTGTCGCGGTCTGTTGCTCCAACGCCTCGCGCGTTTCGGTCAAGAGCCGCGCATTCTCGATAGCGATCACCGCCTGATCGGCAAAGGTACGGACCAGTTCGATTTGCCTTTCGGTGAACGGCTCAACACGCTGGCGTGCTAGTCCCAGCACTCCAATCGGTGCTCCCTCACGCAGCAGCGGCAAGGCGAATCCCGTCCGTATTTTGCCGAGCAAAATACCCTCCGGAGAATACCCCGGCTCGGCGGCGACATCGTGGACATGAACGGCCCGGCCAAGGAGCGCAGCACGGGCACTAACGCTCTTTCGGCGACGCGGGTCAAAGCCGCCCATGTCTCGCACGAATGCCTCGTATTCGGGAGGGAAGCCACTATTTGCCGCGAGCTTATAAACGTCACCTTCGCGGCGGTAGACGAACGCCATTTCTGCGCCGCATAGCCGTGCGGCGGTCTCGGCCAGCGTATCCAGCACCGGTTGCAGATCGAAGGTCGAGCGGCTGATGACCTTCAACACATCGCTGGTCGCGGTCTGGTATTCGAGCGACTCCTGGAGGTCGCCGGTGCGCTGCTGCAATTCGCGATAGGTCTCGGCGCTGCCGATGGCGATCACCGCCTGCTCGGCGAAGGCTTTCAGCAACTCGACCTGGCTGTCGGAGAAGCCGCCGCGCTCTCGGCTGCCAAGGACGAGTGCGCCGATCGCCGCGCCGCCGCGTATTAAAGGGACCGAGACACTCGACTTGACCGTCAGGCCCAGGCCCCGCAAGGCCGGGCTTAGCCATGGTTCCGTCGCCATATCACGCACGTGGATAACCTGACGGTCGAGGATCGCACGGCCGCTGGGGAACTCGCGCGTTGGCGCCATCGGGTACATTGCTTCGAACGCCTGCCGC
>Ga0210399_10004144_pt1 | contig 11266 bp, 6 predicted proteins | sample IncBWC14MmetaG_FD_150865 | JGI IMG/M metagenome (GOLD analysis project Ga0210399, IMG submission 150865) | Forest soil microbial communities from Barre Woods Harvard Forest LTER site, Petersham, Massachusetts, United States - Inc-BW-C-14-M | ecosystem: Environmental > Terrestrial > Soil >...
CTTCACGCGAAAGATCGAAGCCACCGGCCCGAACAACTCTTCCCGGTAGGCGGGCGAATTCTTGGGAATGTTCGTCAGCACCGTGGGCGCGTAATAGTTCCCCGGACGCTTCAGCGGATGCCCTCCCGTCACGAGGCGGGCACCAGCCTCCACCGTCTTCTTCACATCCGCGTCCAGCGAAGTAACTGCATCCGCATTCGCGAGTGGACCAAGCTCTGTCTTGTCATCCGTAGGATCGCCGACCACCAGCGCCTCCATGCGCGCGACAAATTTTCTCTCAAATGCATCTGCAATCGGCTCGGCAACGATGAAGCGCTTGGCCGCAATACAGGACTGCCCGTTATTGATGATTCTCGCCTCCACCGCCGTCTCGACCGCTGCATCCAGGTCAGCGCTGGGCATCACGATAAACGGATCGCTGCCGCCGAGCTCGAGCACAACTTTCTTGATTCTCTTGGCCGCGCCCATACCCACCTGGATGCCCGCTTGCTCGCTGCCCGTCAACGTTGCCGCCACAATACGCGGATCATTCAGCAGGTCATCCACTTTCTGCGACCCGATCAGCAATGTCTGAAACGCGCCCTGCGGAAAGCCGGCGCGGCAGAAAAGCTCTTCGATCTTGAGCGCGCATTGCGGAACGTTCGAAGCATGTTTCAACAATCCCACATTTCCGGCCATCAGTGCCGGGGCCGCAAAGCGAATTACCTGCCAGAAAGGAAAATTCCACGGCATCACTGCCAGTACCGGACCGATAGGAAGATAGCGGACGAAGCTTTTCTTCGCGGAGGTGTCAACAATTTCGTCGGCTAGGAAGCGCTCAGCGTTCTCGGCGTAGTACCGGCACGCAGTCGCGCACTTGGCGGCCTCCGCAATGGCAGCCCGCAGCGGCTTGCCCATCTCCAAAGTCATGAGCCGTCCGAAACCTTCTTTTTCCTTTTCCAGGATTTCAGCGGCCTTGGTCATCATGCGCGCGCGATCTGCGAATGGTACCTTTCGGTAGCTTAAGAAGGTTTCCGCAGCGCGTTGAACTTTGGCTTCCACCTCCGCATCGCTGAGCGCAGCGAAGGTTTTTACAACCTCTCCTGTGGCAGGGTTAACGGTAGCGATTCCCATACTTCCAAAGACCTCCGAGTCCGTTTAATCTTCTAATCCATCTGACAAATAAATCTGACTGGTATTCAGATGTCCGGCGCGCGCATGCGGGCGCAAAATTGGTCCGACCACAATACCACCGAGGCCCAAGGTCCGGTCAAGTAAACCCAGAAAACCCCAAAATTCCTTGACATCCATCTTCGTATGGTGGTACAGCTGTCGGACCACAAGCTTCCATTCTGTTGCTGGAGGTTCCGTAATGCGTTCTCTGTCGAAGAGCATTCGGGTACTGGGTGTGATCGTGGCACTCGTGCTCGCATCCGTTCCCGTTTTCGCCCAGACAGTTAGCGGCCGCATCCTGGGCACCGTCACCGATTCGACCGGCGCTGCCATTCGTGGCGCCGCCGTGACCATCACCGATACTGAGAGGGGAACGACCCGAAACCTGACTACGGACGACTCCGGCGCTTACGTCGCTCCCAACTTACTGCCCGGCATCTACAAAGTGCGGGCCGAGGCCAACGGATTCAAGACGGTCGAGCGCGTCAACGTCCCGCTCGAAGTTGCTCAGGACGTGGCCATTAATCTGTTGCTGCCGCCCGGTCAGGCGAATGAGACCGTAATCGTCACCGAAGAAATCCCGCTGCTCAACACCACCACGTCCACCCTGGGTGGGACGCTCAGCAACAGAGAAATCAACGAACTCCCCCTAAACGGCCGCAACTATGAAAACCTCCTCCAGTTGCGGCCCGGTGTAGTTCGCTATCCGGGCGGCGGATTTTCCACCACCAGCAGCAACGGCCTGCGCGCCGAAGATAACGCCTACCTCATCGACGGCCTTTTCAACAGCGAGCCCTTCTCCGGACAAAGCATCATCAATGGTGCCGGCATTGCCGGAGACTCGGCCACGATCCTGCCGATCGATTCGATCCAGGAGTTCAACCTCCAGCAGAATCCTCCCGCAGAGTACGGCTGGAAACCGGGATCCATTGTCAACGTAGGCCTGAAGTCCGGGACCAACAGCGTGCACGGAACCGCCTATGCTTTCGGCCGCGACACACCGTTGGACGCCCGCAACTACTTCAATCCTTCGACGCAGGCAAAGAACCCGAGAAATCTCGAGCAGTTTGGGACCAGCATCGGCGGACCTATCGTCAAGGATCGAGTGTTCTTCTTTGGAGCCTACGAAGGGCAGCGCTACACGGTCGGCAACACCGGCACGCTGACTACGCCGCTAACCGTCTCGCTGGCGGGCGCCGGCAATCCCGCCGGTGATCCGACCACCAGCATCATCGACGCCCTCGCCGACATGCAAAGTAAAGCCATTCCGATCAGTCCGGTTAGTCTGCAGATCGGCGGCTGCACCCTGGGCCCTCCGATTTCCTGCAATGGCAAGGGCTTTCCCGCGAACGACGGCACCAATCCAAACGGGGCCACCGCCATCAACTATGGACTGCCTAATTCCGTCAGCGCCGACAACGCCGTCGTAAAGGTCGATGACCACATCAGCGACCGCAACCTGATCAGCGGACGCTACTTCTTTGGAAACAATTCCGGCACTGTTTCCGACGCGCAACAGCTGCAGCCGCAGTGGCTGACCCAGATTCACACCCGCGCCCAGGTTCTGGGCGCGAACTGGACCTTCGTCGCCAACTCTCGCTTGGTAAACGAAGCGCGCTTTGGCTACAACCGCCTGTACCAGCCTACTTTCACCAACGATCACAATCGGCCGGCCTCGAGCTACGGCCTCGATACGGGCGTCACCAATCCTCTGTACGGCGGCCTTCCCCGCATCAACATCGCCGGTTGGTACGAATTCCCACAGGAGCTTGGTGGATTCAACTGGCCCAAGATTCAGGGCCCCGATACCCGCTTCCAGTTCGTCGACCATGTCTCCTACACCTTCGGCAAGCATGCGCTGAAGTTCGGTGCCGAGATCCATCGGGATGCCTTCAGCGGTGGCGCTTACGGCGGCGTTCGCGGACGCATCAAGTTCGGATTCTGCAACGACGTCTACAACAACACGCTCGAGGATTACCTGGGCGGTATCCCGTGTTCTGCAACGCAGCTGGTCGGCGATCCCACTCGCCATATTCACAACTGGGGATATGCCAGCTTCGTGCAAGACGATTGGCGGATCGCAAAGAATCTCACTTTAAATTTCGGGCTTCGGTATGAGTTGAACACGGTGATTAAGGAAGAACATAACCTGCTCGGCAACTTCGATCCCAGTGCCGGTCTCCAGCAGGTCGGGCAGCAAATCAAGAGCCCATATCAAGGTGACCACAACAACTTTGCGCCTCGCGCCGGCTTCGCCTGGGACATCGGCGGAAATGGCAAGACGGTTGTTCGCGGTGGGGCTGGCCTGATTTACGAGACTCTCAACTGGGAGTCCTTTCTTGCTCTGAACAATTCTCTTGGCCTGGCCACTATTCCAACTGGGGGCGTCGGCGTCAGTCCGGGTGGAGGCTCCATCGCCGTTGGCGTCGTCGGCTTTTCGGGTGGCGATCCCACTGCCGGTGGAATTAACTGGGATCCCGCCATCACCGGCATCCAGGGCACTGTCTTTCCGACTACGCCTCTCGACTGCACCGGTGGTGGCTGCGGCATTCTCGGAATCGACCGCAATTTCAGCACTCCCTACGTCTATCACTGGACGTTCGGGGTGCAGCATGCCTTTAACCCCAACCTATCGCTTGAAATGGCTTACGTTGGCAATCACGGCGCCAATCTCGTCGGCATCCGCGATATCAACCAGGACGTCGCCGCGAATGATCCCGGCCAGGACGGCCAGTCTGGACGCCCCTTCAACGGCACCTTCCCCTTTCTCAATAACATCTACATGATGGGCAACATCTATAGATCGAACTACAACGGCCTGCAGAGTACGCTTACTGCCCGCAACTTCCGCGGGTTCACCTTCATCGCCGGCTACACCTATTCGCACAGTCTCGATCAAGTGGGCGCGAACTGGGACTTCGGCGCCGGTCTCGGCCTCCCCCAAGACAGCACCCATCCCCAAAACGAGTACGCCAGCAGCGATTTCGATATCCGCCACCGGTTGACGCTCTCCTTGACTTATGCCCTCCCCAGCAGAAAGTCATTCGCTCAGTTACTCGAAGGCTGGCAGCTCAATTCCATTGTCACCTTAGCAAGCGGCCAGCCTTGGGGTCCCATTGATGCCGGCACCAATGTTAGCGGCACGTCCGCCGGCAATGATCGGTGGGATTTCTTCGGTCATCCCAGCGACTTCAAGTCAGGAGCGAACCCGATTCCGTATTTCACATTCGATCCCGCGAACCCAGGCGCCACTCCGGCAGCTTGTATCAGCAATGCAACCGCAGTTGGAGCTCTGGATTCGCTGGCAGCGTTCGGCTGCTATGCAAAGGGGAACTCGGTAATGATTCCTCCCGCCATGGGAACATTCGGAACCATGCCCCGCAACCTCTTTCGCGACGGCGGCTTCTACAACTGGGATTTCTCGGTCGCCAAGAACTGGAAGTTCACGGAGCGTTTCGGCGCGCAGTTCCGTGCTGAATTCTTTAACGTCCTGAATCATCCCAACTTCGCCAACCCATTCGGAGGTCAGAACGGATGGGGACACAACGATCCATCGTTGCCGGGCCCGGGCGGTTTCGGTTGTGGTTGCGCCACACCTGACGTGGCCGCTTCCAATCCAGTTATCGGGTCGGGCGGCAGTCGCGCCGTACAGTTGGGTTTGAAACTTACCTTTTAGCAACACGATTTATTCTGAGGGGGTAAGGGGCCGGACTTCGGTTCGGCCCTTTTCTAATCGGGGTCCGTTTGGAACCCATGACCAAGAGTGACATCCGAAAAGCGACTCGGCGTACTTTTCTGCGCTATGCGGCGGGAGCCACCACCGCGGTCATCGCCCTCCATGCCAAGCCCCTGCACGGCTTCGCAGCGTCCCCAGAGACGCTGCACGTCACCTCAATCCCTGGCCGGCCTCTTCCCATTCTCCTCGGGCAGAAGAAAGGCATCTTCGCGAAGCATGAATTGGACGTGCAGGTGGAAGCAGCGCCCAACTCCGAAGCGCTTCGCGGTGCATTAGCCAATGGACGTGCCGACATAGCGCACGGCGCGGTTGACAATGCCGTGGCCATGGTCGAGAACGCCGGCGCCGATGTCGTCATCATCATGGGTGGCGAAGCATCTGCGAACGAACTCATCGTCCAATCCGACATCCATTCGATTCCTGAGCTGCGCGGCCGCACTCTCCTGGTCGATGCTCCCAATACCGCCTACGCTTTGCAGCTGAAGAAAATTCTTCTCGACAACGGTCTGCGCGCCGGAAGCGACTACCAGCTGGTTCCGCTTGGCGCCACGCCGCAGCGATTGCAGGCGATGCGCGACAACAAGCAATACGCCGCGTCCATCCTCGGTCCACCCACCTCCATCGTTGCCAAGCGGGCAGGATTTGTAAGTCTCGGCTCCACGAACACTTTGATCGGTCCCTACCAGGCGATTGGTGCTTTCACGCGACGTTCGTGGGTGCGCGATCACTCCGTTGCCGCCGTAAAGTACCTTGCCGCCTACGTCGAAGCGCAGCGACAACTCCTCGATCCCGCGATTCGGTCGGACGTTCTTGACCTGCTCAAGCAGGAGTGGCGACTGGAGGAACCGGCCCTTTCTGAAACGTACGCCCTGCAAACGCGAGCCTGGTATGAGCCCGATGCGCGCTTCGATGTGGAAGGATTCAAAACTGTGCTCCGGCTGCGGGCCGAGATCGAAGGTCAGTGGAACGGCAAGCCGCCGGCGCCCGACAAGTACTGCGATTTTTCCTATTACAAGCAAGCACTTTCCATGATCATGCCGCACGGTCAGTAGGTGCCTGCCTGCACGAAATCAACGAGGGGAAAGACATGTTCGGATTCATCGTTATAAAGCTGCCGATCATCTCACTCGCGCTTGGCGCCGTCGTTCTTGCCACAGCCGCATTCGGCCAGGAACGCACGCTCGAGGAAATTAAGACCGAGGCCATTCATCGCGCGGAAAATGGGATGTACCCGCTGATCGGTCTCGATCCCGCCGATGTAAAAGAGGCTTTCGAATCCATCCACACCAAAGACAAAGATGAGTGGGCCGCCGCTTTTATGAAGGTCGGCGATCGGTATGCGAACGAAGCCAAGTCGCTCGAAACCAGCGATCCTGCGAAAGCGAATGCCAACTACATCCGCGCCTGGCGGATTTATTCATTCGGACGGTGGCCGGTTCCGGTCTCTCCTGGTAAACAAAAAGCCTACGCCAAAGCCCTCGAGGCCTTTCTCGCACACACGAAGTTCCTAGATCCGCCGTTGCAAGTGGTCCATATACCATTCGAGGGCAAGGAAATCGTCGGCTACCTGCGGCTGCCCAAGGACGCCAAGGGTCCGGTGCCGCTGGTGATCGCCGTGAACGGGCTCGACAGCCGGAAGGAAGACTTATCGGAGAGCTTCGCCGGCATCCTCCCCTTCGGTATTGGATTTCTCGCCGTCGATGGACCTGGAACCGGCCAAGCGCCGGTCAAGGTGAGCGAGCACGCCGACCGGATGCTCTCGGCAGTCATCGACTACGCGCAGAGCCGTCCTGAGGTCGACAAAAATCGCCTCGCCATTCACGGGGTCAGCTGGGGTGCTTATTGGGCAACCAAGATGGCGATTGTCGAACGCGCCCGCCTCCGCGGCACCAGTGCGCAATCTCCTCCCGTCGATGCCTTCTTCCAGAAGGATTTCCTGATGAACCATTTGTTCGGAAACCGCGAGTACCTCTTCGACCAGGCGCCTGCGCTGATGTCGATCATTGATGGCGCCAACTCGATCGACGACATGACAAAAATTTTTCCGAACCTGTCGTTGGTCAAACAGGGCGTTCTGGGTCAGCCCATGGCTCCCATGCTCGTCATCGGCGGCGTGCTCGATACGCAGGTTCCCATTGAGGATCTTTACCTCCTGATGAGCAAAGGGGATGTGCCGAAGACGGCATGGATCAACCCGCAGGGTGGCCATCTCGGGCGTCAGGTAAAAGTTTGGCCCGATCCGCTGATCTTCAAGCAAGTCATCATCCCGTGGCTGGTTCGCACACTCCAGGCCCCCGACGACAAACACTAACCCCATGCACCGAACCGACACCATGGTTGGAGCGACGGGCGTCCCCGCCCGTCAGCCACGAAGCGGCGCATTTTCTGACGAGGAACCATGGGCACCCTAAGCGAACCAGTCCCGCGCGCCGCAACTCAAACGCCACACCCTAAGCCGTTCTACGCCACGCTGTGGGTGCAGGTTCTCTTTGCCATGGCAATTGCAGTCGCGCTCGGCTATATCAGTCCCGCGCGCGCCATCGCCATGAAACCTCTCGGCGATGCTTTTATCCGCCTCATCTCGATGATCATCACGCTGATCATCTTCTGCACGGTAGTTTCCGGCATCGCGGGTATGGAGAGCCTCAAGAAGGTCGGCCGCGTGGGCGGCATGGCCCTGATCTACTTCGAAATCGTTTCGACGGTGGCCTTGCTCATCGGCCTGGTCATCGGCAATGTCGTGGGCCCAGGAAGCGGCTTTAATGTTGATCCCAGAACGCTCGATGCCAAAGCGGTCGCAGACTACGCCGGACAGGCCAAGGCGCAAAGTGTCACCGAGTTTCTGATGCACATCATCCCGACCACCGTGGTCGATGCCTTTGCGAAGGGTGATATCCTGGAGGTCCTACTGATCTCGATTCTGTTTGGCTTCGCGCTCTCAGCGGTTGGATCGCGCTCCAAGCCCCTGATCGATTTCTTCGACGCGCTCTCGGTTGCCGTGTTCGGCGTCGTGAACATTCTCATGAAATTCGCGCCCCTCGGCGCTTTCGGCGCCATGGCGTTCACCGTGGGCAAGTATGGGATTGCCTCGCTTGGCCCCTTGATCAAATTGATTGGCACGTTCTGGATCACTTCAGTTCTGTTTGTGCTGATCGTGCTGGGTGCAATCGCGCGCGTAGCCGGCTTCAACATCGTGAAATTCCTGCTCTACATCAAGGAAGAAATCTTGCTCGTGCTGGCGACTAGTTCGTCCGAGACAGCTCTTCCCACTCTCATGGAGAAGATGGAAAAACTCGGCTGCTCGAAACCGCTGGTGGGACTGGTCGTCCCAACCGGCTACACGTTCAACACCGACGGCACCAGCCTCTACATGACACTGGCGGCGCTGTTCGTCGCCCAGGCGACCAATACTCATCTCACGCTCTTGCAGCAACTCACCATCTTCGCCGTCGCGGTTTTGACGTCGAAGGGTGCGAGCGGCGTGCAGGGCGCAGCCTTCATTGCGCTGGTCGGAACCCTCTCCGTCATCCCTACCATCCCGGTCGCAGGCATGGCCTTGATCCTCGGGATCGATCGCTTTATGAGCATGTTCCGCGCCCTGGTCAACATGATCGGCAACGGCGTAGCCACCATAGTGGTGGCCCGCTGGGAAGGCGAACTGGAAATAAAGGCGCTCTCTCAGCAACTCGAGCCATCGTCAGTCGATCGCGGCTGATCTCCTGCCCCAGCTTCGTCATTCATGGTATTCGATGCATAATGTCGATCATGCTCACGCTGCTCTTGCTGATTTCGCTCTCTCAATGGAGCGACGGGCGCCCTCGCCCGTCGGTTGCAGCTGCAAATAGTCTTGCTGCCAAGGAACTCCCACCGGCCCAGAACAATCCCGCCCCCACTAACCCTTCCCCTTGGACCCTCGTCTGGAGCGATGAGTTCAACGGCGCCGACGGCTCCGTGCCGGATGCCAGCAAATGGGTCATCGAAACCGGCGGCAACGGGTGGGGCAATGACGAACTCGAGTACTACACCAACCGCGTGCAAAATGTGCAGACACAGGCTGGCAAGCTTGTCATCACGGCCCGCCACGAAGGCTACAGCGATGAGAAAGGCGTACTGTTTGGCTACACCTCAGCCCGAATCAAGACTCTCCACAAATTCGAGCATGCCTACGGTCGCTTCGAGGCTCGCATTCAAATCCCTCGCGGACAGGGCATCTGGCCAGCCTTCTGGATGCTTGGCAACGACATCGACTCGAAGCACTGGCCCGCCTGCGGAGAGATCGACATTATGGAAAACATCGGCAAGGAGCCGTCCACAGTGCACGGCACAATCCACGGTCCCGGCTATTCCGGCGATAAGGGCATTGGCTCACCGTTTGCCTTGCCGGCCGGGCAGAATTTCGCCGACGGTTTTCACGTCTACGCCGTGGAATGGCAGCCGGACGTGATTCGCTTCTACGTCGACGATCATCTTTACGCCACGCGCACGCCCGCGGATTTGCCCTCAGGAGCAAAGTGGGTTTACGACCATCCCTTTTTCATTGTTCTAAATGTCGCGGTCGGTGGCGACTGGCCAGGGTCTCCCGACTACACCACCAAGTTTCCACAAAGCATGCTGGTCGATTACGTGCGCGTCTACAAGCGCTCCAGCCCGTAATTGGTGGCACTATCGCTTCTTTTTGCCGCCACCGTGGCCGTGACCAGCGCCCTTCGCTTGTAACTGTCCCGCGAACACCGCAGGCGTGCTGCGTGGTCCTTCGGGCCCGTGGACGGCGTCGGAGTACTGGAACTGAACCGGCGCGGTCCCGCTTCCATCGGTGAGTTTCACTTCCTGAAAGACCTGCGTCAACGGATTGGCTTCTGCCACCGGAAAGTCGCCGCATTCTTCGCCCTGTCGCGAAGTCCAACCCAGAAACTTGGTCGCATTAGGATCATTGCCTGCACGAATCGCGTCTTCGACATCGGCGTCCGTCCGCGCTTCGTTCAGTTCATGGTAGAAGGTCGCCACCACGTTCTTCCAAGACTGATCGAAAACCGGAATGCCATTCACAGTGCCGTCGGGCAGCGTCTCGGAATACACTCCAATCGCATAGTAGACGATGACCGGCGTCGCGCTGCCCACGTGAACGGACCCATGATAACCGCCCAATCCTTGCGTGGAATCTTCTTCCTGCTCCACAGGAATCGCGCCCTTCGGCGGCTTCTTTAACGCCGCAGCTGCCCCACCGGTGGGAGCCGTATCTGTATTCAGTATCGTCCCGCTTGGCAACATGAAATTGAACACGGTCGAGGGAAAATCGAAGCCGTTGAGCGAGCCGTTGGTGAACAGTTGCTGGACCAGGTTCTCGACATCACCCTGCGAGAAAACTTTTGGTGGCGGACCCGCCAACGTCTGCGAAGGTTTGAATGTGCTCGTGATCTTCCCGCCCGGATAGTACTGCGACATTACATTGTTCAAATCCACATCCGACATGGCAGCGGCCAGTGCCGTGTCAATGTTCTGAATGTCACTCGCCTTCCAGGCTGACGCACCACCGACATAAAAATTCGTGAATACGAGATCTGCAATCGTGTGTCCGCCGTGGAAAATTAAGTCATGTGCCGGCGTAGGTGGAAGGCCAGGCGCAAGCGCCTCCGGAGTAGGCATCGACATGCGCGCATAAAAACCTTTCTCCGCCTTCGTTCCGTGTCCGACCACCACTCGCAAAGGTTTCACCAATCGATTCGATTGTTCTGCTGTCACGACGTCCTCCAGACGGTGGGCAACCGGGTTAGCGAGGCGGAGCGGCCACTCCAGTGGGATAGTGTTTTCTTACGTCCTTGAGCCCGCGCTGTCAATTACAAGATTTCCACCACCGCTGGAACCCGGTGGTCCGAGAAGATCCGTGGAGAGTACATGCAGATCGTTACACCCATGCCGCAATTTCTTGCGTACAGGGAAACTCGCACGCGCGACAAAGCCCGCGACCTGCAACTCATGGATCTGCCTTGAATTAGCCCTCGCTATAAGTGGCGCGCCGCATGCGCCACGAGCAGTCCGGAAGTCTCACCAAATTTGTAAAATCCACCACAACTTCCGCGCAACCGCTGGGTTCAAGCAAGCCAGGGCGAGGCCAGTTTCGCCCGCAGATATCACACCTCAGCGCGCGTACCACAAGCAACGGGCGATGTGCCACGTTGAGGAGTGAAACGAAGTGCAAACGGTACCGGGGAAGCCATCCGCTCGCCGTCGTGCCGGTTCGCACTGAGAAGGGCGTGCCTGGGGATGGGGACGCCCTTCTCTTGTTTCAAGGGTGCAAAGTTTCAACCGTCGTAGCGCCGGCGTCTCGCCAGCTCTGATCGGCGCTTTCGAGCAAAACAGATGCCGGCAGGATACCCGGGG
>Ga0210399_10004146_pt1 | contig 11266 bp, 7 predicted proteins | sample IncBWC14MmetaG_FD_150865 | JGI IMG/M metagenome (GOLD analysis project Ga0210399, IMG submission 150865) | Forest soil microbial communities from Barre Woods Harvard Forest LTER site, Petersham, Massachusetts, United States - Inc-BW-C-14-M | ecosystem: Environmental > Terrestrial > Soil >...
GCAGCAGGAAAAACCCTTTCCGTGCGGCAATAAGGAACAGTGCTTTCTCGCCATCGTTAGCATGCGCGCCATGCAAGACCGTCACGGTCTGCGCATCGTCACCCTGCGCGTTCCGGTGAACGATACGTTTCTGGCCTCCATTGCCCCCGATCTTGGCGCCATTCAGCTCAACTTGATGGAGCCCTATACCGGCGGCACCCAACAAGGCGTGTTGTACACCACCGACAGCGGCGCGAAGTACGCAAACACTCATCGTATCGTCGCCCAAAATCGCTCTCTGCAGCCCGCGCTGCTGTGGATCGATCCCGCCGTCGATGTCGTTTCCCGTCTGGATTCCGTCTACGTCCGGCCGGACGGCAAAGTCCAGCCGCTTCACCCTGTGCTCGCCGTCTTCAACGCCCGCGACTCCCAGTTGAGCGGCCGCATGTTCAGCTCCCTCGGCGAGCTGCGCGACACCTACCTCATTCTTTTCGTGCTCATCCTCATCGCCTTTTTCGTTATCTGGGCTGCTGCGCTGATCACCGGCTTGGCGCTCACCCGGCAAATCACCAAAGCAATCGATGAACTGTATCGCGCTACGCAATTCGTGCAGGCCGGCGATCTCTCGCACCGCGTGCGCATCGAGCGTCGCGATCAACTCGGCGTACTCGGTGAGTCGTTCAACCTTATGACTAGTTCCATCAGTAATCTAATCGAAGAGCAGAAACAGCGCCAGCGCCTCGAAAACGAAATTTCCATCGCGCGCGAAGTGCAGGACCAGCTCTTTCCCAGGACTCTGCCTCAGGTCCCTGGCGTTGAGATCGAAGCCATCTGCAAAGCCGCGCGGGCCGTCAGCGGCGACTACTACGATTTCATTCAGCTCAGCCCCACGCATCTGGCCATCGCCATCGCCGATATCTCCGGCAAAGGAATTTCCGCCGCGCTCCTGATGGCCAGCCTGCAAGCGGCGCTTCGCAGCCAGGTGTTGGTGGGGGGAAGCGAAACCATGAGCACCGCCGAGCTCGTCTCGCGCCTCAACAAGCATCTGGTGCGCAACACCGGCGACGACCGCTTCGCCACTTTCTTTATCGCCGTCTACGACTGCAGCACGCGCAATCTGCGCTACACCAACGCCGGCCATCTTCCTTCGTTTCTTATTTCCAAGGATTCGGCTCTGCATCTCGATAAAGGGGGCATGGTTCTCGGAGTCGTTGAGGATTACTGCTACGAAGAAGGCGCGGTGCTTGTGCCGCCCGATTCGATGCTCGTCGGCTACAGTGACGGATTGATTGAACCGGAAAATGTCTACGGCGAAGAGTTCGGCATTCGCCGGCTGCAGCAAGCCGCCGTCCACGTGCAAGGCGCGACGCCGAAGGTCGTCGCCGAATCCCTGATGACCGCCGCCGAAGAATGGGCCGGCACCCCCGAGCAAGCCGATGACATGACCGTAATCGTCGCCCGCTTGCATTAAGATTTGGACTGCGTCTCTCAAAACCTCGTTCACGCCATAATGTGAGCGGTAGAGATCAGCCGCAGCCCGACATTTCAGCCACCTGCGTTATACTGGCATGCTTCGCTGCGGATCATTTGAGGAGAGGAATGTCCCTTCGCAATCGCGTGGCACTAGTTACCGGTGGCAGTCGGGGCATCGGCCGAGGAATCGCAGTGCGCCTGGCGAAGGACGACGCGCGCGTGGCCATCGCTTACCGCTCGAATAAAGCCGCCGCGCAGCAAACCCTGCTGCAATTGCAGGCGAGTGGCGCCGATTGTGTCGCGGTGGAGACCGACATCACCGATGCCCCGCGCGCCGAGCAGCTCTTGCGCACTGTGGCGGATCGCTTTGGACGCATCGACATCCTGGTGAACAATGTCGGCGATTTCCGTTGGGGCACGCTCGCCGAATCTTCCCTCGAAGACTGGCAAAGCATTTTTTCCTCGAACTTGATGACCGTACTGTACATGAGCCGCGCCGCCCTCCCGCACATGCGTCGCGGCCGCTGGGGCCGCATCATCAATCTTGGCGCTGTCGGCGCGGAGCGTGCGTTCGGCCAGGCAAAAATTTCCGCCTACGCCGCCGCCAAAGCCGCTGTCGTTGCGCTCTCCCGCTCTCTAGCTCTGGAAGAAGCCAAGAATGGCATCACCGTCAACGTCGTAAATCCCTCCAGCATCGATGAGAAGGAGCTGACGCGGGATGAGGCGCGGCGCATCCGCGACGCGCGGTTTCCCATCGGCCGTCCGCCCACCGTGGAAGATGTTGCCGCTGCCGTCGCCTTTTTCGCTTCCGATGAATCGGAGTACGTCACCGGTCAAGTGGTCAACGTCAGCGGCGGCTGGATGCTCTAGCCGTCCGGGAAATCTGCCATGAAAGTTCTCACCGCTGCCGAGATGCGCGAAGTCGACCGCTTGACTAGCGAGCGCTACGCCATTCCCAGCCTTCAGCTCATGGAGACTGCGGGCAGCCGCGTGGCGGACGCTTGTTATCACGCCATTGATAGGGCCTCGGCCGAGCCAACAAGGATCGCGGTCCTCTGCGGCAAGGGCAATAATGGCGGAGACGGTTTCGTTGCCGCCCGGCACTTGCAGTCATCGGGTACCAAGGTGACGCTCTATCTCTTCTCCGAACCGCGGGAGTTGCAAGGCGATGCGGCCACAAATTTCCACCGCTGGACCGCAATCGGCAATCACGTAGTTGCGATCACCGACGAAGCCGCTTGGCAAACCGCTTGGCCGGAGATCTCCAACGCCAATGTCATCGTCGACGCCATTTTCGGCACCGGCTTTCGCGGAGCCGCAAGCGGCGTAATCGCGAATGCAATCTCGAGCATCAATCGCCGGTCGAAAAACGCCACGGCCGCCCGTCCCGCTCTGCTTCTCGCTGTCGATGCGCCGTCCGGCCTGCCATCCGACGGCCAGCCCGCGGAAGGCCCCGTTCTATACGCCCACAAAACCGTTACCTTCACCGCGCCGAAGCCAGGCCTGTTGATCTCGCGCGATTCTGTCGCTGTTGGCATGCTCGAAGTCGCGGACATCGGCTCGCCTTCCCTGCTCGTCGAGGAAATCGGCCACGGCGCGCTGCGCTGGGTCGAGCCGCAAGAGTTCGCGCAACTTCCACTTGTTCGGCCGGTCGATTCGCACAAAGGTCTGTACGGCCACGCACTGATTGTAGCCGGCTCGCTGGGCAAGTCGGGTGCCGCTGTAATGGCCGCTTACGCCGCGCTGCGCGCCGGAGCAGGCTTGGTCACCGTGGCCACTCCCGACCCTGTGCTGCCCGTCGTGGCCGCCGCTCATCCCGAGATTATGACCGAGCCGCTGGCAGCCACGTCACAGGGCACCGCTGCAATGGAAAGTCTTGCGCAGGGGCGCTTTGAGAACATTGCGGAAAACAAAGACGTTCTCGCCTTAGGTCCAGGCCTGGGACTTCATCCCGAAACTCAAGATTTCATCCGCAAGGTCGTATTGCAAACTGAGCTTCCCCTCATTCTCGACGCCGATGGCTTGAACGCTTTCGCTGGCAACGCCGATGTTCTGCGGGCTCGCAAGGCCAAATTTCTGGCAATTACTCCGCATCCCGGAGAAATGGCGCGGCTGCTCATGAGCTTAACAAAAGATGTGCAGCAAGATCGCGTCCAGAAAGCGCAAGACGCCGCGCGCCGCTGGAACGCTCACGTCATCCTCAAAGGCTCGCACACCATTGTCGCCGCCCCCGACGGTCAAATCTTCGTTAACACGTCCGGCAACTCCGGGCTGGCAAAAGGGGGCTCCGGGGATATCTTGACGGGAGTTCTCGCGGCCCTTACCGCGCAATTCAAAACCGCCGACTGGACGCGAGTCCTCGCACTCGGCGTCTACCTGCATGGTAAAGCCGCCGAATTCGTTGTAAAAAATACTGATGAGTCCGGCCTGCTCGCCACTGAAGTAGCTGCCGCCATTCCCCGTGCGCGCCATCAACTCCTGCAGGAGCTGCAAACGCGTGAATGAGGAAATTATCACGCACTCAGCCGAAGAAACCACGCAGTGGGGCAGGGAATTCGCCAAACGCCTTCAGCCTCCCGTACTCGTGCTGCTCACCGGGGATCTCGGCACCGGGAAGACCACGCTCACCAAAGGCATCGTAGCCGGACTCGGCGCTGCCGCCGAAGACGAAGTTACCAGTCCAACCTTTACGCTGGTTCATGTCTACGGTGCGGTCCACGCCACCAAGGTCTACCACGCCGACCTGTACCGCATCGAAAATCTCCACGATTTCGAGACCCTCGGACTTGAAGACGTCTTCGCCAAACCTGCCGTGGTCATCCTCGAATGGTCCGAGCGCTTCCCCCTACCGTCCCCCTGGCCCCAACTCCGCCTCAAACTCGAACATCTGGGCGGCGACTCCCGCCGCATCACGCTAACGCCATAGCGCCGGTAGCTCGTCAGTCAGGCCGCAGACTCGCAGGGCGCAGCCGTCAGCGGCAGGCAGGCACCGCCGCGCCCCGAGCCTTGCAAACCAACAGGCTTCCACCTCGGTAGCGCCTGCATCTTGCCGGCGAGCTCTCCCGTTTGGTGTGCCCGAGCTTACTCTCTCGCCACCATACCGCCGCCAATCCTTGCCCCTTCCCCCTTCGGCTGCTAGCTTGGAAAAAGCCCCTCGGCGAGATCATGGCCAACAGCATCCTCACGCCCAGCAAGACAGAAGCTGCCGGGATCGAACTCAAAAGCTACAACACCACCATCCCCATGGGGTCGCTGGCTATCGGTGTGGACAACATCCACCATGACGTGTTCCTGAGCCCGCGGTTCGTCCAGGGTTCTCGCGAGTATCTATTCGATCTCATCCGCCAGCACACCAAAGGCTCCTACGTCGCCGGTACCGAGCTGCGCGCCGTCAAGGGTCCGGACCACACCAGTTTCCGCAAACAGCTAACCGACTTCATGCAGAGCGCCGTGACCCAGGCAAAATTTCACAAAAACATCGAGATCGACCTGCTCTTCCGCCTGAGTCTCCTGAAATTTCTCACTCTCGAAATCGGCAACCAGTTCGCCAATCTCATCCTCGAAGGCAAGGAGTGGGTTCGCCAGCGCGGCGAGCATTTCGAGCGCAGCCAGGAAGCTCACGTCATTAAGGCCAAGCTCTCCGAACTGCAATCCTCGCGTCGCCGCGTCGTTCGCGCAGTCGGCCAGCAAGTGGCCCAGATGGTCGTCGATGCGGAAGAAAACGTCGTGTGCAAATCGCGACGCGCGCTTTTTGGCGAAGACTTCTCGCCATTGTACGAGCTGCTGAAAAATCGTTTGATCTTTCTCGACGGCGGCAAGGATGATAGGTTTTTTCTCGAGAACTACGTACTGCTCGGTAATTACGTGCGTGACCCCGACCGCTTCGAGGTCATGGACGCGCTCTTCCACGAATTTCTGCGCGAAGCCGGACTCAACCTTAGCGAGGATCCATCTTACGCCGAAGCCAATCGGGTTCACGGCGCGCTGCTCGAGCAAGCGCAAACTATGCGCAGTGAGGTCGCCAACCTCGAGGAGCAGCGCGAGAATCTCCGCAAGCGTCTTGGCCGCGGCGCCTTTCTCAACAAATTTCTCAACTCTTCCGGTGGCGCCGATCTGAAAGCCTCTCTCAACGAGGTCGAACTTCGCCTCAAGCATCAGGAATACAAGCTCGAGGAACTCGGCCCGCAGATCGACGCCGCCAAGCAAAGAATCGATTTCCTGGCCAAGGACCACAAAGGCCGCATTGACGATTATTTAAACGAACCGGAAAACGCGCAGCGCCTTTTCGATCCCATGTTTTCTCCCGAAGCCAACCGCTCTCTGCGCGCGAAGATGTTGACGCGGCTGCTCGAGCGCCTCGAACAGCAGGAAATCCTGTATCACGTTCTCGCCAGTTACGAAATTCGTTCCATCGCGCAGGAGTACAGCCCGCCAGTCCACCTGCAGCAGCTTCGCAAAGCGCTGGTCTTCAAGGAAGAAATGAAACGCGTCGAGCACGTGCTGAAGCAGGTTCCCGCGCGCAAGCTCTCTCTCAAGCCCGTCGAGGATCTCTCCCGGAAAATCCGCCGCTATTCTCGCGAGGAGATGCAAGCCTTCGTGTTGCGTTTCGCCGTGGATTTTCTGCGCCTTCGACGGGAGCTGCGCGATGCCGAGCATCTCACCACTTGCATGGAACGCATCAATCTTGTCACCACCGAACAGGCCCGCGAGCTCTCTCGCCTCAACAATCGGCTCTACGAATGCGTGCTCCAGGACGAAGCCAAGCCGCAACAGGATCAAGTCGTCTCCCACGTCATCATCAAAGCCGACGTGCGCGGCTCCACGAAAATGACTCAGGATCTGCTTTCCCGCGGACTGAGTCCCGCCTCGCACTTCAGCCTCAACCTGCACGAACCGGTCAAGAAACTTCTCGACCGCTACAACGCCAAAAAAGTGTTTATCGAAGGCGACGCCGTCATCCTCGCCATTTTTGAAACCGAATCCAATCTTGCCTACGCTCGCGCCGTTGCCAAAGCCTGCATCCTCTCGCGCCAGATTCTCGTCGTCTGCAATTCCTACAATGACGGCGCCGCCAGCAGCAATCTCCCCGCTCTGGAACTCGGCGTCGGCGTCGCCTTCCAGGGCTCCGCCCCCACCTACTGGGCCGACGGCGATTCCCGCATCATGATTTCCAAGGCCCTCAATCTCTCCGACCGCCTCTCCGGTTGCGCCAAACTCGCCAAGCGTCTGCTCGGCGCACAGAAAACCCACTTCTCCGTTTTCCAATTTATTAACGCTATGGAAGGCGCTTCCGCCGAAGAGCTCGACGAATTCCTCGTGCGATTTAACATGAACGGCATCGAGTTAAACGAGGAAGGCTTTCAGAAACTGTCCGAGGAAATCTCGCTCGACTCCATCGAAACCAAGCTCGATATGCCCTGGGGCAAAGAAAACGTTGCGTTGTATTTCGGCGAAGTGCCCCTCGGCGATTCCGTCGAGCTTCTTGTTCTCCGCAAGGGGCTTGCCCGCCAGCTTCTCCCCGACGGAAAAATCGGCATGCCCTCTTCGCACCCCTACTACGAGGTGTGCACCAGCCCCGCCCTCTATGACCTCGTTGCCGCCCTCATCCGCACCCAGCGCGCCGCGGTAGATGCAGCGATCCCAGCCTAATCACGCCAGTAATAGCACAGGCTTTATCCGGTGCAGCCGCGACACGCCAAAGCCCCCCTTCTCTAATTCATCCAGCGCCGGCACGGAGCGGGCTTTTCCTCACCTGCTATACTTCCCCCGGAGGCGAAAGGGGTCCGGTGATCTCCCCGGCCTTCAAAGCCGGCGATTCGGTCCTTAGCGGGTCGAATGGTGGGTTCGACTCCCACACGCTTCCGCCATATCTGCTTGAAGGAATCCGTGCACTACTGCTGGCAGAGAGCGGCCGCGCCGGCAATTCCGGCGTCACCACTTCGGTAGTTCGGCCTGCATGCGAGGGAAGAATTCGCTCATTAATTGCGCTACGCCGCCGCCGAATACGATTACATCTGGCTCCAGCAAATCAATCAAGTTGCCAAGCCACACGGTCAACAAATCCGCTGTCGCTTCCAGAACTTCGCGGGCTAACGTGTCGCCTTCGCGAAACGCTTCCGCAACAGTTTCCGCGGTCAATTTCTCATGGTTGCCGCCGGCGAGTTCGCGCATGCACGATGGCGCGTTCGATTCCGCCAAGCGTGCCCGCGCGCGTCGGGCGATCGCCGGGCCGGAGCACAGCGCTTCGATGCATCCACGTTTTCCGCAGCCGCAGCGCGGGCCGCTGTAATCGATGCTGACATGCCCGCCCTCGGCGGCGCTGCCGGTGCGCCCATGATAGATGCGGCGATCGAAAATAATTCCGGTGCCGATGCCCGTACCGAGCGTGGCGTAGAGTACGTTGCGGAATCCCACGCCCGCGCCCCACACGGCTTCGGCCAGTGCCGCGGCATTCGCGTCATTGTCGACCTTCGCGCAAACGTGAAAGGCGCGCTGCAATTCCGCGGCGAGTGGAAAATCGCGCCAGCACGGCAGGTTCGGCGGATTCAAAACAACGCCGCGAATCGGATCGAGCGGTCCGGGTGCGCAGATACCGATTCCGGTCACTGCGGCGCGCGCTTGCGGCTGCGCCGCGAATATGGCATTGATCGCGCGCTCCACCGCGGCAAATCCCGCCGCCGCGTCTTCCCGCGCGGGCATGGCTACGCGCGTCTGAAACAGGATTGTGCCCCGGGCATCGACCAGCCCCGCGGCGACTTTCGTGCCGCCGACATCCACGCCCAGCGTGAAGTCCGCTCGCTGATTTTCGGCTGCTTGCTCCTTTGTGCTCATGGGATGTTCATCCGCGGACAGCTAGAATTGGCTGTCCCACTGGAGAATAGTCCATCGCGCTAGTCCGTCACTCGATTCCGAGGCGCTGCTGCATTTGTTCCAGGGAAACGCGCTTGGTCTCCGGGTAGAAGAAGAGGACCACGAAGAATTGCAGGACCATCATGGCGGAGAAAAACAGGAACGGATACGCGCCGGACGATTTCGCAAGCTGTGGGAAGGTGTACGCGATGATGGCGTTCATCACCCAGTGGGAAGAACTGCCCAGCGCCTGGCCCTTGGCACGCACGCGATTGGGGAAGACTTCGCTGATGTAAACCCAGATGACCGCACCCTGCGAAATCGCGAAAAATGCGATGTAGGCGATCAGGAACCACAGCAGATACTCCTGATGTTGGTGGGTCCAAAAAACGCGAGCGACACCGGCGAGGCACAGCGCCGTGCCAACCGAACCGATCAGCAGCAGGGTCTTGCGTCCCAGTTTGTCGATTACCGACATGGCCAGGAGCGTCGCGAGCAGGTTCATGCCGCCTACGGCCACGGCCTGCAGATCCCCGGAAAGCTTACTGAATCCTGCGGCGCCGAAAATATCGTTGAGGTAATAAAGGATAGCGTTGATGCCGGAGAGTTGATTGAACATGCCAATGGTGATGGCCAGAAAAATCGGCAAGCGGTATTTCCAGGTGAACAGCGGCTCGGTTTTTTCGAGCCTTTCCAGATGCACGGAGTTGACGATTTCCTGCAGCTCTCTCTCGGGATCTTCCCCACCCATTTTCTGCAGCACTGCCCGCGCTTCGTCGACCCGCCTTTGCGTGACCAGCCAGCGCGGACTTTGCGGAATGCCGAACAGCATGACCAGGAAGAGAACGGCCGGCAGTGCGGCAACTCCGAATTGCCAGCGCCACTCCACTGCGCCCAGGCCCTGACGCGCAATTACGAAATTCGACAAATAGGCCAGCAGGATGCCGATAACGATGTTGATCTGAAACATGCCGACGAGGCGGCCGCGAATTCTTGCCGGAGCCAGTTCCGCGATGTACACCGGTCCTAGCACCGATGAGCCTCCAATGCCCAGGCCGCCGAGGAAGCGCGCCAAAAGCAAAGTGTCCCAGTTCCACGCGAAAGCGCAGCCCAGCGCCGACAGAACATAGAAGATAGCCAGCACGCGCAGCGTCTCCCGCGCTCCATACTTCTGGCCAGGAATGCCGGCGGACATCGCGCCGATGACCGTGCCGAGCAGCGCCATGGCGACAGTGACACCGAGTTGCCGCGGCGTGAGGGCGTAAGCCAGCGTGAGCGAGTGCGTCGTGCCGGCGATGACGGCGGTGTCAAAGCCGAAAAGAAGACCGCCAAGCGCGCCAACGACAGTGGCCTTCAATAGGTTGGCGTTGAGTTTCATGGAAGTCTTGCGCTGCGAGCCAGCTCCTTTGGGCGCATATCGTCCTCTGCATGACCCCTGTCGTCAAGAGCGCATAATCGGCCCCCCTGTTTTTTAGATGTATGCCGAGGAAAAGACTTGCGGAACACCGATTTTGCAAGTTCCGCGAGGGTGCGCGTTTCCTGTTGACACTCTATACGTAGATCCTTATTATCCCTATAGAAAGCCGATAGGAGGGATCAATTGAGCCCTGAACCGACAAGCCTCTTGCAAGGGACTTTGGACCTGCTGATTCTGAAATCGCTTATCGCCGGCCAGATGCACGGATTGGGAATCTCGCGCCGGATCCAGCAGATCACCAGCGGCACTTTTGTTGTTAAGCCCGGTTCGCTCTTTCCCGCCCTGCACCGAATGGAAGAAGAAGGTTGGATTTCCTCTTTTTGGGGAGAGTCCGAGAACAACCGCCGCGCCAAATACTACCGATTGTCCAAGGCGGGCTTGAAGCAGCTCGAAGTCGAAACCGAGCGATGGGGCCGCGTTTCTTGGGCGATTGCGCAAGCTTTGGAAGCATCGTAGCGAGGTGTTTAGCATGCCGCTCCTTGTGAAAGCCCGAAGTTTCCTGAGAAATCTCTTCTTATCTCGGCGCGTGGAGGTCGACCTCGATCAGGAGGTTCACTCCCATCTCGAAATGCTGATCGCGCAGAACATTCGCGCGGGCATGCCGCCGCACGAAGCCCAACGGGCCGCGCGAATTGAATTGGGCGGCATCGAACAAGTGAAAGAACAGGTTCGCGAAGTTGGGATTGGCAATTGGCTCCGCTCCGTCATATCCGATTGCCGCTACGGTCTCCGCCAGCTCCTGAAAAACCCCGGCGCTACGGCGGTCATGGTTTTTACGCTGGCGCTGGCCATCGGCGCGACCACGGCAATCTTCAGCGTCGTATACGGTGTGTTGCTGCGCCCGCTGCCGTACCCCGATTCGAGCCGGATCATGGCCGTCTTTGAGGTCAACTCGAAGGGCGGGTGGTCACATCTTGCGGACCCGAACTTCGACGACTTTCGCGACCAAAACCGCAGCTTCCAGGCGATTGCGAAGTATCAATATGACGTCGTGTCCGTTTCGGGCGCTTCGCAGCCGTCGCGCACGGCGGTTGCTGCCGTCTCGCCTGATTTTCTCAAGGTCTTCGGTATTCAGCCCATCCTCGGGAGGGATTTCAGCGCTGGCGATGCCAAAAAAGGGGCCGCTCGCGTCGTTCTGGTCAGCTTTGGCTACTGGAAGGAGCAGTTCGGTTCGTCGCAGGACCTCTCGCAGTTGCACCTGAAGACGGGAGGCGCGGTCTACTCCGTCGTCGGCGTGCTCCCGGCCGGGTTTCAGTTCCCGCAAGACGTGAGCCTGTGGCTGCCGACCGACCTGGACGGCGAAAATCAAAGCAGGACGGCACATAACTACTACGCAGTCGGGCGCCTCCGCGACGGTGTGACTGTCGAACAAGCCAATCGAGACATCAGCGCGATCGCGCGGCGCATTCACGATACATCGAGCGAACAGGGCGATTATCTCCTTAAAGATGGAATTGTCCTTCCGCTACAGGACTCGATTTCTGGTAA
>Ga0210399_10004148_pt1 | contig 11261 bp, 11 predicted proteins | sample IncBWC14MmetaG_FD_150865 | JGI IMG/M metagenome (GOLD analysis project Ga0210399, IMG submission 150865) | Forest soil microbial communities from Barre Woods Harvard Forest LTER site, Petersham, Massachusetts, United States - Inc-BW-C-14-M | ecosystem: Environmental > Terrestrial > Soil >...
TGGGAATTCGCTCGATTATGTGGAATACACGCTTTCGGGCCACGCTATCGCCGGCGACACACCGCGTGAGCAGACGCTGGGACCGCTCGCAGTTCCTGGCGAATATCAGGTTGTGCTAACGGTCGGCGATCAGAAATTTAGGCAGCCACTCGCGATCACACTCGATCCGCGCGTGCACGTTGCGCAAGCTGACCTCGACCGGCAATTCGAAACAGCCATGAAGATCGAAGCCGGATTGAAGTCCAGCTACGACGCGTTCGGCGAGCTGGCCATGCTGCGCAAGGAAATTACGGAACGCAGGAAGAACCTCGAATCCAACGCGCAAGCAAAAGATGCGGTGGACGCGGTAAAAGATGTCGAGACGCAAGTCAATGCAATACAGAGCGGCACGCCCGTGTTGCCGGGGATCGGGCCGATCAATCGTGATCTCGCACGCGTGGCGTTCATGGTCGAAAGTGGCGACGCGGCTCCGTCCGGCGCCGCGCAATCGGCAATCAAGGAATCCTGCAGCGGACTTACGAAGCTTCTGGTTGAATGGAATGCGCTGCAAACGCACGCGCTCCCGGCGGTGAACGCGACGATTGAAAAGTACAAGCTCGCTCCGCTGCCTCTTGCAAGCACGGGCACAGCGAAAACTGCCCACGATCCTCCCGGCGACGCGTGCCAACCATAGTTAAAGAGGCCGATTCATTGCGGCCCGCCGTTTGGAGTGACTGTTGGGAAGCAGAAGCCGATTCATGCGGCGGCCTTCCAAGTAGCTGTCAACTGGGCGTACGCTTCTTCAGTGCTGTAACCCTTTGCCGAGAGCAAGGCACGGCAGTCGGCACGTAGTTGGGTCCCGTGGATTTCGAGAAAAATCGTTGGGTGAAATTCAGTAAGGGCTCTTGAGGCACCTTCCAAGACTTCAAATTCCGCGCCTTCCACATCGATTTTTATGATGTCCGGCGGTCGGATGCCGGCCACCGGATCACATAAGTTCCACTACCACATAACTCTGGTATTCTAGGCCTGCAATTCGCTGGTTTTATCTACGACTCATGGACGAACCGTGATTGTGAGTATCATGATTCAGGCCGAAGTTCTCAGAGGGCAGCACCGTCGTTACGCGCAATCTGATCTGCGGATCCGTTCCGCATGCCTTTCCAGCGAAATTAGCCACTTCTTTCAGAAGTCATGACCAACAAGACCCCCTCGCAGCTAATGTGTCGAGTGCTGACTTGGTGTTTGCTGGCGTTGGTGTTTGGCATAGCTGTGTATCGCGCAAAAACGCAGACAATTGCGCACGATGAGGCTCTCGAGTATGAGTGGTTTCTTGACGGTGGCGTCGCTCACGTCCTCCTCTACAACACCACCAATCACGTCCTTTTTACACTTCTCGCCAAACCGATTGTATGGACGCTGGGGGTCAGTGAATTTACGCTTCGTTTCCCCAGCCTAGTTGGCACAGCTATCTACCTGATCGCTAGCTATTTGCTGTGCAGGAGGCTCTTCGGCGACAGCATACTGTTGCTCCTCTCAGCAGCCATGTTGTGCTTGAACCCCCAGGTCTTGGATTTCATGCCTGCGGCGCGCGGTTTCGGTCTGGGATTGGCGTTCTTGGTGGTTGCCATGTACGCAATGGCGCGAGTGGCGGCCAGAGGCGAGTTCCACAAGGAAGACCCGGAATGGCGTTGGGGATGCGGGATAGCCTCCGTTTCGCTCGCCCTTTCCGTTGCCGGGAACTTCACGAATATCGTTCCCGCCGCTTGCATCGTGCTCACGGTTTCAACCGCAGCCATGGGTGGCCTGCACCCTTTGTTGCAATTCGCCGATACCCGGCTACAGCAATTTGCTAAGTATTTTCTTTTGCCAGGTGCGTTAGTTGGATTCTGTGTCTTGTGGCCGTTTCTCATTCAGTGGAGGCTGGCCGCAAACCATCTTTACTTCCTTAACGCTTCGGATGCGCTTCGGGATGTCTTTAGCGCTTCCTTCCTGTACAAATGGACCGACGATGTCCGCAACAGCTTGGGTGCCGTGCCTATCGCCCACGGCAGTTGGCAGGAGCGAGTGACGGATCTCGGGGAATATTTACTCTTTCCCGCGCTTTTCGTTCTCGTTGTGATTGGTTTTTTGCTTGCTCGAAGGGCTCAGCAAGGCGCTTCGGACAAACAAGGTGTTCAGTGTCGAGTTTTTGCCGGCACGGCTATTGGCAGCATTCTTCTCATTGTCTTTCTCCATCTGGCCACACATATTGAGTATCCTATCAGCCGTTATTGCCTTTTCGTGATCCCCCTGTTCACGGTAGGTGCCTTGCTCGCTGCCCGCCAAATCCACTTGCACTTTCCCTCGCCATTTTTGAAAGCTCTCGGTTTGCTTCTTGCTGCCATCGTGGTCACCGATTATGCCCTGTCGGTTCAAACAAAATCGTTCCGTTACAACGCCTACGACGTCATCTCCCGTGATCTCTTCGAAGCCATCGCCGACGACGCGCGTTCACGCAGTCTTACCAATGTCCGCGTTGGCGGAACCTGGTGGTATGAGCCGGAAATCAATTTCTACCGCCGCCGTTACAAGGCAAGTTGGATGTTAGAGTACGACATCAAGGACCGTTCGTATGTGTGGCAGACGCCCAATTCGTTGGTGCCTAGTGATTACAACTATTTTGTTTTTACTCCCGCAGGCGATCCCGGGCTTTCAGGATCACACGTGAGGACCATCTTTCGAGACAGCCTTAGAAATGTGACCATCGAATCAATCGATAAATAATATCGATGCCACCATGATGCTGATAGGCGTGCAGGATGTATTTAGTCGAAGACTCCGGACACCAGGCACGCCCCTGGCTGCGTTGCATAATTGCCGACTCTGACTGCATGGCGTCTGTTGCAAAGTTTGTGAGCGAGGTACTGCTGGGCTTCTCGAGATTGGGGGCATCCCATCCCCGAACAGTATCTAGCGTTTAGATTTCACTCGGCCAGGATGGCGATTCATGAACGGAAAGCCGAAGGTATCGGCGGTGATTGTGAATTGGAATGGCGCAGAGCATCTTCGCCTCTGCTTGCCGAGTCTTGCGTCGCAATCGTTCAAGTTGCTCGAAATCATCGTTGTTGATAACTGCTCGTCGGATGGATCCGCCGAGGTCGCAAAGAGTTTTGGTGTACGATGGTTTCCTCTAGAGAAAAACCTTGGCCTGGCGCCGGCTCTGAATCGAGGCGCTGCGAATGCTGAAGGTGATCTGTTGCTTTTCGTGAACAATGACATGCGATTCGATTCGGGGTTTGTCGCGGCGTTGGTCGAACCTCTGGAAAGGGACAGGGAGATTTTTGCTACCGATGGGATGCAGTTCAATTGGGATGGAACTGTTCGCGGGCATCTAGCGGCTCGACTCGCAAATGTGCGGCCTAAGCGAGATTCCTCGACGGAATTGGTGCCAGGGTTATACTTTTATCAGCAAGAAGAGATTGAGAATTCGCCTGTATTCATGGCTTCTGCCGCATGCATGATGGTGCGGAAGGCGATCTTTCAGGAATTGGGCGGATTTGATGACCGGCTACCGCTGGGGTACGAAGATGTTGAAATCTGCTGGAGAGCATGGGTTCACCAGCGAAAGACGTTGTACGTTCCGGTGGCCATCTGCTGGCATCTCGTAGGCAGTTCGGTGGGATCGCTCGAGGGAGAGCGGTTCGCTTTTCGCGGTGTGCTGAAGGGCCGACTGCTGCTAGCAACGAAGCTGCTTCCAGCCAGATATGCATTTCGCACTTGGTTGATTTCGATGGTGGGGATGGCGAAGGATCTCAGCCGACTTAGATGGAAATTTGCGACCGCCCGTATTGGCGTATTGGTGCATATGGCCGGCCTTCTTAAGCAATTGTTACGTGAAAGGAGGCAGTTGTTCGCGAATTCACGTAGTTCCCCTCAGGAACAGCTCGATTTCCTGCTGGGACTGACAGGCGATGATCGTCAACGTAGCTAACGCCAAACGGCTCAAGGGTTTTTGTGGCTACGGCTACAAAAGGTTTGAACAGTTTGACCGGCTCTGCTGATATGGCGAGACTACTACTGAAGGGCGTCAGATATATAAAATGCTTTAGCGAATTGACCTTTGGTGGTCGGCCGGACACGCTCGAGGGTAGTATCGATTACTGTGTAGACCGCCCAATTCTCATGGCGCAGGCCCGCTCTGAGATCGTGGAACTGGCAAAAATCCTAGAAGCGTTTGGACCTAAGCGCAGCATGGAAATTGGCACTAACTACGGCGGCACGCTTTTTTTGCTATGCAATCTTTCGCCGTTAGATGCCCGGATCATTAGTGTGGACCTGCCGCTAGGGCCTTTTGGCGGGGGCTACCCACGGCGCAAAGCTCCTCTCTTCCGCCGATTTCCAAGGGGAAGGCAAAAGCTACATCTTCTCCGAGGAGATTCGCATTCCCCGGAGACAAAGCAACACATACTAGAGATTCTCGATGGTGAGAAACTGGACTATCTCTTTCTCGACGGGGATCACACCTACAACGGCGTGCAGCGGGATTTCCAGATGTACTCACCACTTGTGCGGAGCGGGGGAATCGTAGCGTTTCACGACATCGTAAGTTACCAGCGAGACTCGAACTGCCAAGTAGAAAGATTCTGGCGGGAAGTCAAACTTCAGTATCGACATCGTGAGATTATAGAGAACGTTAGCGAGGGGTCGCAGCCCGTTGCGGTTACCGGGGCATCCATGGAGACGGCTGGTCTTGGCCTTCTGTTCATGCCTTGATGCGTGATTGTCTATTTTCTAGGTGACGGGTCATCGAAACTAGAGACGCAGTCTGGCATGGAATCTGCGAATAAGGAGCCTGGGATTAAACGGGTCCTCTATGTCAATTCCTTTCGTCACAGTTCTGATTGATACCTACAATCACCAGGATTTCATCAAGGACGCAATCCACAGCGTTCTCAGCCAAGACTTCCCTGCGTCGGAGACCGAAATTCTTGTCGTGGATGACGGATCAGCCGACGATACTCCCAAACTTGTTCGGCAATTTGAACCGCGCGTGCGACTTCTACGCAAAACCAATGGAGGCCAGGCTTCTGCTTTCAACGCAGGGATTCCGGAAGCACGCGGAACTATTATCGCATTCCTGGATGGCGACGACTGGTGGGCTCCGGGGAAATTGACTGCCGTTTGTGATGTGTTTGCCTCAGAGCCCGACGTTGGTCTTGTTGGGCATGGGGTAACCGAAGTCTACGCAGACGGCAGGCAGAGGACTGAAGTGCCGCGCGAAGTCACTCGTTTTCGGATTAAGTCAGCAGAGGATGCCAAGGCCTTCCGGATGCGAAGGGGATTCCTCGGCACAAGCCGCATGGCCTACCGCAGAGAACTACTTCATCGCATCGGGCCCGTTCCTGAAGCGCTAAAATTCGAGGCCGACGAGTACTTCTTTACGCTTGCCGGGCTGTTCGCCGACGTAGTGATTCTTCGGGATTCATTCACTTTCTATCGCTTGCACGATAAGAATCTATTTCAACTTACGAGTGGGGACGCGCAATCGATTCGGAGGAAACAGCAGATTCTCGCGGCCTTGGCGCAAGCGCTAGAAGCAAAATTGAAGCAGTGCGGAGTGCCAATGGACGTCGCTCGGACTATTTTGGAGTGCCTCGAGGTCGAGGCCGATGTTTTGCATCTCATGGTGGACAGTGGCTACCCTTGGCAAACCGTGTCGGCCGAGTTACGAATCATGCGTGTCTTTCATAGCGACGCCTCGGTCTGGCAGCATCTGTTTTCTTGCCTGAGGCTCGTTCCTGCTGTGCTTTTGCCTGCCAGCACCTACTATCGCTGGAGGCAGCGGCTTTCAGCTTTGAATTTCTATCAGGAACTTCGACGGAAGATGCTGCCATTTCCAGTTCCGAGTCACGTTGAACGACGTGAAAAGCGGGCATCTTGATTTCTCGTCTTGGCTGCACGACCCGGATTCAACCTTTATCGAAGCTTGATCCTCTCACAACTCTGCGATTGGTCGGATGGAGATCAAGTCTCGAATGATCACCCTGGGAATTAACTACACACGAATGCATGATTCGTCGGCTTGCGTGGTGCGTGACGGCGAGTTGCTCTATGCCGTCGCGGAGGAGCGCATCAGTCGGCGAAAACATGATGCCCAATTCCCGCGGCTGGCGATTCAATCCTGCCTGGATTTTGCAGGTATCATTGCGAGCCAGCTCGATGAAGTTTGTTTTGGCTGGTCGACAGCCGGGCCCGGCTTCCGCCATGACTTGAAATGTTTAGCTACGGGAGGGCTGCCGCTCACGTATGTAAATATTCTTACCACCTCGCAGCACTTTTTCACGATGTGGCATCAAGAGAGCGGAGCAAAGTTATTCGCACAGCAGTTCGGCCCGACGAAGGCGAAAATGCGCTTCGTGAACCATCACTTGGCACACGCCATCAGCGCCTACGGCTACTCGGGGTTTGACGAAGCTGCGGTGGTAGTAATGGATGGGCGCGGGGCGTGGGAAGCGACATCGATATGGCATGGGCGTGGCGGGAGGCTTGAGCACCTACTAACGATTCCGTTTCCTGACTCGCTGGGTTCTTTCTACAGCCAGTTTACGGAATTCCTCGGGTTTCAACCTAATAGCGATGAATGGAAAGTGATGGGGCTGGCACCATACGGAAAGCCGGGGATCGATTTGTCGGCATTTGTGGACCTAAAGACCGCGCCATATCGAGTTAATGCAAGAAGGCTTGTCGCCAACGGATCGGTCTCCTTAGCGAAGGCAAGTCGGATACTCGGACCGCCGCGCGTGCCAGAGAGTGAGATCGAGGAACGGCACAAAGACATCGCTTACGCGGTGCAGGACGTTTGCGAGGCAGCGATGATGAACGTGGTTAAGATGGCGATCGAAAAGACGGGATGCCGGGATGTTTGCCTCGCTGGAGGAGTAGCACTGAATTCGAAAGGGAATGGAAAGATTCTTGCTTCGGGTCTGATCGGGAAGTTCTTTGTTCAGCCCGCAGCTTCGGATGACGGTGGGGCACTGGGCGCGGCGCTCGCGCCCTATCTAGATGACAACGGAAAGTTGCCGAACAAGGCCATGCGTCACGGTTATTGGGGCCCGAGCTTTGACGATGAAGCTATCGAGGAAGCGCTCCGTTCATACAAGTTGCGCTACATGCAGCTTTCCGACCCCGCTTCCTCTGCGGCCGAACTCTTGTCGCAGGGGAAAATTATTGGATGGTTCCAAGGGCGTATGGAATTTGGGCCGCGAGCACTGGGTAGCCGCTCCATTCTGGCGGATCCCCGAGACCCGGACATGAACGCCAAGGTGAATAACGCGGTGAAATTCCGCGAATGGTGGCGGCCCTTTGCTCCTTCATTCAAGAAGGAAGCAGCGGCGGAATACTTGGAGAGCGCGACGGATTCGCCATTCATGATCCTCACCGCACAAGTGCGGCCGGAGAAGAGAAGCGTGATTCCCTCGGTAACCCATGTGGATGGCAGCGCGCGGCCACAAACGGTCGAGAAAGAGATTAATCCGCTCTACTGGCGGTTGATTGACGAATTCGGAAAGCGCACGGGCGTACCCGTTATTATGAACACATCGTTCAATCTGCGAGGGGAAGCGATTGTGTGCACGCCAACGGATGCCGTCTGCACGTTTTTCAGCTCAGGTATGGATGCCCTCGCGATCGGTAGTTTTCTGGTCTTAAAATGAAGTGTGTCGCCGGACACGCTAAAGATTACTGTGTCGAAGAAGAGACTTTACTCGTTCGCTTTTGGACCTGTGCCTAAGGCCAATATTCATTGGGGACAGATCACAAAGCGCTACTCGCGAAGCCATGGCTACCCGTGCAACGGAGCTGCCCTGTGAAGAATCCCGACCTCGGCCTGAGTGGGCGAATCCCGGAGCTAGACGGAATCCGTGGTATTGCCATCGGTATGGTGCTGATGGCTCATTTTTTCGAAATCGTGAGCCGACCTGGATCTCCGCTTGCCTATGCACTGGTTCCCCTACGGCTAACGTGGAGTGGTGTGGATCTCTTCTTCGTCCTCTCCGGATTTCTGATTGGAGGGATACTGCTGGACGTGCGAGAATCCTCGAACTATTTCCGCGTTTTTTACACGCGGCGGTTTTTTCGCATCGTTCCGATCTACGTGGTCTTACTGGTTTCCGTGGCCCTGGCCGCGCATCTGTCGAGTGCCCGGATCGTTGGCAGAAAAGAAGAAGTATTTTACGGGCAACTGCCGTGGGTGTACTTCGCAGCGTTTCTGCAAAATATTGGAATGTCTCTGCACAATGTTTGGGGGATGTTTCCGCTTGGGGTCACCTGGTCCCTGGCCGTGGAGGAACAGTTTTACCTGACGCTGCCACTGCTGGTCCGTTTCTTGGACCGGCGCGCGCTTCTTCGTTTCGCTTTGCTTGCCATCGTCGGTGCACCCCTCTTGCGCACTTTCCTCCTGCATCGGAATCCTGAAAATTTCTTTTCCTGGTACACGCTCATGCCTTGCCGCGCGGATTCCTTGCTCCTTGGTGTTCTCGGCGCCATTGTGCTGCGCGAGCCGCGGTGGCGTGGGTGGCTGCTCGGCAAACACAGACTTGTGCTGCAAACGATTGCCATTTTGCTTGTTGGCATGGCGTATCTCGGCTGGCGGTCTCCATCTCCGCATGACGTCCTGATGGCGACGATCGGGTTTACGTGGCTAGCCATTACGTACCTGCTATTCATGCTATACATTCTGCTCTTCCGAGACAGCTGGGCGAGCTATTGCCTGCGCCGGAGTTGGCTGCGCGGGCTTGGCATCATTGCCTATGGTATCTACCTGTTTCACGAGTTTTTCTTGGGAATGTTCTTTGGAAGAATCCCGTGGTTGCGTTCCTGGCAGGATGTCGGCCTTTCTCTCACCGTCCTTGTTGTCACCATCGCTTTTTGCCGCTTGTCATGGGTGTATTTTGAAAAACCGCTGGTTAATATAGGCCACCGCACAGTTTACCAATTTAGAGCCACAGGGCTCCCGAAGACCGCGCCGGCAATTCCAGCGGAGGGATGTTAGAGTCATTGCATGAGTTCGACGGGCACGGCCATCCGCAACCGCGTCCGCTGGGAGTCTCTAGAATCTTCTCGAGCGATCCGCAAGCTGCACAGCCCCTTCGCGTATACTTGCTTCGTTGCCGCTGCTAGCCACGGCGTGCGAGCCGAACATTTCGATGCTAACGCCTAGAAGCCTTTTACAACTCGCTAAGCCTCCCTACTTTTTTCAGCCTTTTCAAGTCTTGAAGCGGCTAAGACTCGAATTCTTCTGGCGTTCCAGGCGTGATGCCTCCGTAGTTCTTCCGTGGGGCTTGTCGATCAAGATCGATCCACACGAAGCCATCGGATATACGATCGCCAGCCAGGGGCTGTACGAAATTGCCCTGACCGAATCGCTCTGGCGATTGACAGAGCCTGGAGACCTGGCGATCGATGCAGGGGCGAACATCGGCTACACCGCAAGTATCCTCGGCATCCGCGTAGGCGCCGGTGGAAGAGTTTTTTGCTTCGAACCGCATCCTCTGGTGTTTAACTCACTGAAAGCCAACGTCGACATCTGGAAAAAAGACCGCAGATGCGGTTCGTTTGAACTCCACCAGGAAGCCCTTGGCGCGGCAAGCGGAAAGGCCTCGCTTCACACCAGCGACTGGTTTCGTACGAATCGCGGAACCGCGTGGATTTCCGGCGCGACCGAGGCCAATCCGGACTTCCGAACAATCGAAGTCCCCATCCGAAATCTGGATAGCCTTTTCGGCCAAGTCGCGGCCATCGGCGTCTTAAAGATGGACGTACAGGGGCACGAGTTGAGCGTTCTTCATGGTGCAGCACGGCTTCTCGACCGGCATGCCCTTCGGGATATCATTTTCGAGGAAGAAGGCGCTTTTCCCTCTCCTGCGCACAACTTTCTGAAATCGCATGGCTACTTCATCTTTGGAATTCAAGAAGCCTTCACGGGCGTCCGATATCTTCCTGATGCTCAGCCCGTATTCGACCCGGTGACCGGGCCAGTGCCCAATTATCTTGCTACCATTGAACCGGAGCGTGCCATGGCCCGCCTTAGTCCGGGTATGTGGCAGTCCTTCGGACTTGCTAGGCTGATCGCGAGCCACTTATGAGCTTCGGAGGCAAGCTTCTCAGCCGCTTCGCGTATACTTACTTCGCTGTTGCCAAACCAGAGCGCGCGAACTGACCATGACCGCATCCGCCACACATCTCGTAGTGCGCCGCTTCGCTGCTTTCGGCCTCGAACTCTGCTGCAAGCCCTCCGCCTCCGAGTCGCCCCGCGCCAGCATGCGCGGCGCGCTTCACGAGCTTTCAAGCGTCGGCTTCCAGCCGGCAACCTTCATGGACGCGGGCGTCGCCACGCAAACCCTCGAGTTCTACGAATCCTTCCCCTCGGTCAGATTTCTCCTCACCGAGCCGCTTGCCGAGTTCGAGCCCTTCCGCCAGAGAATTTGCGTGACCTACAGATCTTCATGACCACCGCCGTCATCCACGGAGAAGGCCTCGGCAAGGAATACCGCCGCGGCTTGCTGGCCAACGACGGCCTGCGCCACTCCATCGAAGCCTTCCTCCGTTCGCCCATTGCTTCACTGCGCAAGAAGAAGGACGAAACCTTCTGGGCCTTGAAAGACGTTTCGCTCGAAGTCCGCGAAGGCGAAGTCCTTGGCCTCATCGGCCGCAACGGCGCCGGCAAGACCACGTTGCTCAAGATTTTGTCGCGCATTACCCGGCCCACGACCGGCTGGGCGGAGATTCATGGCCGTGTCGGCTCGCTCCTCGAAGTTGGCACTGGCTTTCATCCGGAGCTCACCGGCCGCGAAAACACATTCCTCTCCGGCGCCATCCTCGGCATGCCCAAAGCGGAAATCGACCGCAAGTTCGACGAAATCGTGGCCTTCGCCGAGCTCGAAAAATCCATCGATACGCCCGTCAAGCACTACTCTTCCGGCATGTACGTCCGCCTGGCTTTTGCCGTCGCCGCGCATTTGGAGCCGGAAATCCTGCTGGTGGATGAAGTGCTGGCGGTTGGCGATGCTTCTTTCCAAAAGAAGTGCCTGGGCAAGATGGGCGACGTGGCCAAAACCGGACGCACCATCGTCTTCGTGAGCCACAACATGACCGCCATGCGCCGGCTCGCCTCGCGCGCGATCTGGCTGGAGGGCGGTCAGATCGCCGATGTGGGTCCGGCTGCCAACGTAGTCGACCATTACCTCCGGAAGAACAACGAATCCTATCTCGAATCCGTGTGGGAGGATGAGCGGGCAGCCCCA
>Ga0210399_10004149_pt1 | contig 11260 bp, 10 predicted proteins | sample IncBWC14MmetaG_FD_150865 | JGI IMG/M metagenome (GOLD analysis project Ga0210399, IMG submission 150865) | Forest soil microbial communities from Barre Woods Harvard Forest LTER site, Petersham, Massachusetts, United States - Inc-BW-C-14-M | ecosystem: Environmental > Terrestrial > Soil >...
CCTTGAAAATAAGGAGCAATGGTCGCTGTGGGCCAGCCTGCTGCCGCGTGGTGGTCCATCGCCGCAATACGGTTGTTGTCTCCCCACGCTAAACGCACGACCTGCGTAGTGGCGGACCGGGGGCAGTCGAATCGCATGTCATCGGCTCGCGTGCAGACCATCTTGACCGGCCTTCCGACCGCCTTGGCGGCAAGGGCGGCTCCGACTGCATAATCGCCGTCCAGGCGGCGACCGAATGCTCCACCAAGTAAATAGCTGCGCATCACGATCTTGTCCTGGCTGCGGCCTAGCGTTTTCGCCAGTATCGGCAGAATCGCGGATTGCCATTGATTGCCAGTGTGGATTTCGAAGACGCCGTTTTTTTCGAAGGCAAGCGCGTTAATCGGCTCTAGGGCGAAATGCATGGCGGTGGCGGTCGTGTACGTGCGCTCGATTTTCCTCTTTGCCGATGCAAACGCCGCGTCGACGCCTGGGTCATCGACCAGCAAGGCGCCTCCCTTCGGATCTGCGATGAGTTCGGCCGCGCGTTGCTGGAGATTTCGCTCGGAGACATTTGCCGACGGTCCTGACTCCCATTTCACCTTCACGAAGTCGGTGGCTTGATTCGCGGCGGTGAAAGTGTCAGCGTAGACTATCACCCAACCCGGATTCGTACCGGATGGATCATCAAGAGCCAGGCTTTTGATATAGCCAGGAATGCGCCTGGCAGCCGAATCGTCGATCGCGATCACCTTGGAGTCGTAACGGGTAGGTGGAATCTTCGGGCGCGCGTAGATCATGCCATCGATTGCTGCATCGAGTCCGTAACGACCACTGCCGTTCACCTTCGAGGGAATGTCGAGAGCTTGCGCTGTATCTCTGCCGATGAAGCGCCGGTCCGCTCGCGTCTTAATGGGAATCTTCTCTAATTCCTCGTTCGTGTAGCCACGCCGGAGGTCCCCTCGCGCAACGATGTCGCCATAAAGAATTGATCTTCCTCCGGCATAAACCGCGCCGTTGCGCGCCGTGCAGGCTTTGGGACTGACGCCGAGCAGTTTTGCTCCTTCCTCAATGAGCGCGATCCGTCCCGCAGCGCCGGACCGGCTTAGCACGGGGAAACTCTGCCACACAGACCAACTCCCGCCGGTGATCATTAATCCCCACTTGGGGTCACTATCGACGATAACGATTTTTACTTTGCTCCAGTCAGCCTCCAACTCATCTGCTACGATGCGGGCGAGGGCTGTGCCGACATGCTGGCCCATTTCCGCGCGGATAATGTTGACAGTGACTACGCCGTTTGTGTCGATGCCATACCAAATCGTCGGTTCGAACAATTCATTGGGACTGAGCGGAGCTTTGGTCTCTCTCGTCAGAAACTCTACGGCGGCCAAGCCGGAGCGCGCATAACCCAGCATGACGCCAGCGCCGATCATCGTGATGAGGAAACCACGGCGCGATGGGTCGTAAGGCGCCCTGAATCCGTGAGGAGACAAGCCGCTATTCATGGCCACCTCCTTGCATTTTCGCCGCTGCCAATTTGATCGCCTTGCGGATTCGAACGTAGGTCATGCAGCGGCAAACACTGCCAGCCATCACCGCGTTGATGTCCTGGTCGGTAGGATTCGGGAAGTCCTTGAGCAGCGTGGCGGCCTGCATGATCTGTCCCGACTGGCAGTACCCGCACTGGGGAACCTGCATCTCGAGCCACGCGGTCTGCAGCGGATGCTTGCCCTGCGGATCGAGACCTTCAATCGTCGTGACCCTTGCCCCCGCGACCGCACCAACCGGCGTAATGCAGGAGCGCGTTGCGCGTCCTTCCACATGCACGGTGCAAGCGCCGCAAAAACCGATTCCGCAACCGAATTTCGTTCCAGTGAGACCAAGCTCGTCTCGGATTACCCAGAGCAAGGGCGTGTCGTCCGGACTACGCGCCGAAACGGTGCGGCCGTTGAGATCGAATGTGGTCATGATCGCTTGGTTCCTCTCGCTTTCGGTCAATGGTATGCCGGCCCCTCCCGGCGGATGCTGGCCACCTTTTTCTCGAGATCGTTCCAGGGTGGCAATTTCGTGCGCGTGCGGCGCAGATAAGCGGCAAGGCGGGCGACCTCGGAATTCGTTAACGACGAGCCGTATGCAGGCATCACAAGTCCTGCCGCACCTTCGGTGTTGTTGTCGGTTTCTGTGTTACTGACGCCGTTCAGCACCACCTGGATCAAATTGGTCGGTTCAGGTAGAGATAGCGAACTGTTAAGAGCCAGTTCCGGACGAGCGGCAAGCGGGGTCGGCGCACGATTGTAATGGCAAGACATACAGGCGGAGGCATATAGGTCAGCATCGGGATCGTGCTCCTGAACACTGCCCAGAAAGGAACTCGCGAGAGCCTCTTGTGTTGCAGTCTCGCCGTTGTTCGCACGAGCGCTCGCGTGATCCATCTCGCTGAAGTAAAGTGAGATAGCGCGGACATCGGAGTCCGGCACGACCGGGAGATCGAGGGCTCCGCGAATCGCTAGAGCCATCGTGCTACCCGTCGCCCCGTGCAGTGGGGTGACGCCGGTACGCAGGTAGGTGAACAACTCTTGTTGGGTCCACGGAACCGGCGATGGGTTGGTGTCGGTGAGCGCAGGCGCGATCCAACCTTCGATTAGCCAGCCTGCATACGGGTGTCCGCCCTCCTCGCCGCCGAGGACGTTGCGCGGAGTGTGGCAGCCCGAACAATCGCTGAGCGCGTTCGCCAGATAGGCCCCGCGATTCCATTCGGCACTCTTGGACGGGTTAGGTCGGAACCTCGCGCTCCTGAAAAACAAAATCTTCCAGCCTTCCTGGAGCGCACGTATCCTGAGCGGCGCCGGAATCGTATTGGCTGGCACGGTGTTGCTCGCCGCGGGCCGCGTCATCAAATACGCGTACAAAGCCTTGATGTCGTCATCAGATAATTGCGTAAAGGCGTAGTAGGGAAACGCGGGCAAAAGATGCGAGCCATCGCGAGCCACACCCTCTCGCATTGCACGGGTGAAAGCTTCGGGCGACCAAGCCCCTATGCCAGTTTCCGGGTCGGGACTGATATTGTCGCCATAAATGATCCCGAACGGCGTGTGTAACGCGTATCCGCCAGCAAACGGCTGTCCGCCCGGCGCGGTGTGACACGCCGCGCAATGCCCAATCGCGGACAGAGCTTCGCCCTTCGCGACCAAATCGGCAGGAAAGCTTGCCGGGACGGGCCGTGCAATGGGAGCGATTGAGGGGCGCCATGCCAAGGCGAAGAAAACTACTCCTGCGACGAAGACGGCAAGAAGGGACCCGACCAAGACGCGTCGAGTCTTCCGACTCCTCATCCAATCGGTCCCGGAATCTCTGCTAGAACTCGATTTCATTTCGCTCGCCATTTCCCTTGTCGCCACAGCCCGTCAACGCGCAAATCAGCCTAACGACCAGCGCGCAAATGGTAATGCTCCCTGTCATGTTCATCACGTCCGGTAGAGAGTGTTCACACTTTCATGGAACTTGAGGGCTACGGGAGGCGCTGCAAACTTGTCGGTCACAACCTCGATGTATGTACCTCTGCCCCCCTCAGATGCGGCCTTAAGGGCCTGATCAAATTCTCCGCATGTGGTGACACGCGCAGTAAACCAATCGTCACATCCAAGTGCTTTGGGCAGGTCGGCGTAGTGCCACTGAGCGAGATTGTTGTACTCGATGTTGGGGTCCTTGCAGAGCAGCCGTTCAATTAGGTAGCCCGAATTGTTAAGAACGAAGACGATGGGCTTTAGCCCGCGCCGGCCGAACTGACTGATCTCCTGGGCTGTTAGTTGATGGGAGCCTTCACCTGTAATCAGCACAATGCGACGGTCAGGAGCCGCGACTGCTGCTCCAAAGGCCGCCGGAGTCGCATATCCAATAGCACCCCACAACGTCTGGTTGTAAACCTTCGCGCCCTTCGGCAGAAGTGCAAACGCCATTCCAAACCCCGAAGTCCCTGTCTCAGTAAAGACGATATCGTTCGGTCTGATGAAATTTGCCCAGCGAGCATAAAGTGCGTCTGCGGTAATCGGATCGCTGCCGCCTCCCTTTACTGGTCCGAGGGAACATGGTTGAAATGGTGGTTTTTGATTTCTTCTGGTCACACGCCGCGCGAGTTCAGGGAGGAGATCTTTCATCTCGACGTTCGGATAAACCTTTGTGCCCACCTGAGTACGATGGTGACGGATATCGATGGTCTTCTTTGGATCAAGGTGGGCTGTAAAGGCCCCCGTGCTGAAGTCCGTGAGAATGGCTCCGATCAGAACGATGGCATCGGATGATTCAACGTACTCACGGACCGCTTCGTCCATCAGCTTTCCCTCGTACATGCCGATGTAGGCCGGTTGTTGCTCTTCAAGCGTCGATTTGTCCATCAGCATAGTGGCGAAGGGGATTCCGGAGGCATCCACGAATGTCTGCACCGCGTCTTGCAGCCTCGCGCGACTAGCCAATATCCCTGGGAGAATGCAAGCGCTCTTGGCCGCATTGAGAGCTTCAACGATCGCAGAAACGGCTTCCTCAAGTGACGCAGGATCGCTCTTTGGTGGATCAAGGGGCGCTGCAATACTCACGACGGGCTGATTCGCGACATCTGTCGGAAACGCCATATAGACGGGTCTGCGGTGGTACAGCGCCTCCCAGATGAGTCGCTCTGTTTCGTGAGCCACATTTTGTGGTGTCATGATGGCGCTGGCACAAACGACCTTTTCAGCCATCTTGTGGAAGAAATCGAATTCACCGTTTCCTAGTGTGTGATGGACGAGCGCATGCCCGGTTTGGGCAGGCAGATTCGGCATTCCGACTAGATGGAAAATGGGCAGATGCTCGGCATAGGCTCCCGCGATTCCACTGATAGCGCTCAATTCGCCTACACCATAAGTTGTGTTGAGAGCAGCGATGCCGTGAATGCGAGCGTACCCATCGGCTGCATACGATGCATTGAGCTCGTTGCAGCATCCGACCCAGTCGATGCCGGGGAAACCTACGATTGCATCCTCGATGGGAAAAGCAAAGTCCCCGGCAACGCCAAATACTTTGGATATGCCGAGGTCCTTGAGCCTGGAGAGAACGTGCTCGATGACGGTCTTTGGCTCTACTTTTGGAGCGTGCATTGATCCTTGCGGCATTTCCTTTCTCCTTTTCTTGTCGATGACTCAAGACTCCAGTTGAGAGCGTCGGATACACGTCCTGCATATGCCTTCGACCGATCTTGACAATGCTCTGCCACTCCGTAGCCAGGTTCGCCCGGTGAGTTGTTTGCACGAGAACTTCCTTTCGCTTCTTGGACGATTCGGGTCATGCCCGGCCGATTTTGTGCGATCCGGTAGGACAACTTCGAGAAGACGTCTCTGTAATGCTGCGCACGGATCTGTTAAGCCCAGCGCGGAGACAACGCTCTTGGTGTCGAGATTGACTCTCCTTCGACGGAAGGTGTCGATGTGTCGATGTGAAGGCAATTAGTGCTTCTCACCAGGACTTATTCAGCTGAATAGAGGGGCATTTATGGGTTCCGTTGACTTCATTCTTTTCACCGAACCCCCCGCTTGATCCAGGCAAAAGGATGGAAATGTATTTGCACTACACAGTCGAGGAGCGCTCCGCAAGCGGGAGAACTAACCGATGACTAAGAGCAAAGTGGCTGACGTCCTGGTAGACGTCTTTGCTTGATTTTTGGCAGTGGCTCCGGCGCTGCCATGATTCCGTACACGATCATTCGAGACGAGGTCAAAGGGAATTCGACCGGCGGGACGGACCATACACGGCAGGAATCCTCAGGACTCGCGACATGAAGATCGTCTATTGCGTATTTGCAGCCCTCCTCGGTCCAGGGATGGTGCTAGCGCAATCCAGCAGTCAGCAACCTGTTTCGTCGCAGAACAACAATGACCTGACTTCCGAGGTTCAGGCGCTTCGCGAAGCCCTCTTGCAAATGCAAAAGCAAGTATCTGCACAACAACACGAGATTGAAGCGCTAAAAGCACAATCGAAGAGTCCAGTAACAGTGCCTGCTTCGAGCGAATTGCTTCCAAGTCGCGGCAACGGAGTTGCTGGCGATTCTGTTCCATCGACGCCCCAGTCGACGATTGTGTCAGCGGGCGCAACGGTCCAGCAGCAGCCCACTCGAACTCAAGGGCAAAGCAAACCAGAACAGATACCGCTGGGTGCTTTCAGACTCGGCGACGCGATTTTGGAACTCGGAGGATTCGTCGATCTCGAGAATGTTTATCGGACGACGAACACTCAGAGCAACATTGCTACCAACCTTGGCGCGTTCCCGTACGGCAACACGCCACTGGGACGCGTCAGCGAATTCCGGACCACGGCGCAATTCTCGCGTCTAAGTTTCAAGGTCCAGGATCGTTTTGCCGGCAACGATATTATTGGCCTCGTAGAGGGCGATTTCAGCGGCAACGATGGCCCCAGCGTGTACCAGAGCGCCAATCCTCATACGAATCGGCTGCGCCTCTACTTTATGGATCTAAAGCGCGGCAAGTGGGAGATTCTCGGCGGACAAACTTGGAGCTGGCTGACTCCCAACCGTGAAGGCACTGGGCCCATACCTTCCGATTTGGCCATTACTTACAATGAGGACCAGAGCCTCGGCGTCGGAGTTCCTTATACACGGGCAGCTGAGTTTCGAGTGGCCTATCACCTGAACGAACATTGGACCTTCGGAGTGGGCATTGAAGATCCTAATCAATTTATTGGCGATTTCGTCGCACTCCCTGCAGCGTTCACCTCTGTTGGTTCGCAGTTTGACAATGGCGCACAGGTTGGGGCGGCAAACGCCTTCCCGGACGTTTTGTCCAAGGTTACCTACGACAATGAATTTGCGCACAGACACTTGCACGCAGAGGTTACGGGCCTGTTCACAGGCGCACACGCTTCCGCGATGCCTTTGGGGTCAAGTTCCTTCAAGACCCATATGGCCGTTGGCGGCGGTGGTCAGATCGCGACCAACTACGATTTGCTGTGCGACAAGCTCGTGTTCCTGGCCAACATTTTTTGGAGTGACGGCGGCGCTCACTACCTGGCAGCGACAGGGCCGGAACTGGTAGTTCGCCCCAATGCCGCCGGGACTGACATCAGCCTCTCGATGGTCCATGCCGTAGCGGGGTCTGCTGGTTTCGAATGGAGAGCGACCCAAAAGCAAGCGTTCGCGATTTACTACGGATCAGATTATTACGGGCGAGACTTCTTTCCTGACACGACGAATGCGGCGCACCCTGGAACGATCATCGGGTATGGGGGTCCCGGCTCTCCCAATACCAACAACCGTGCCATTCAGCAGGTCACCTTCGATTGGCTGCAGACTTTGTGGAAACACCCCCGGTACGGAGCCCTGCAGACTTACGCCCAGTATTCCTATTTGACTCGCGCTCCCTGGGCTGTGGCTCCCGGTGACCCCAAAAATGCGCATCTCAGCATGGTTTACGCAGGCCTCCGATATGTTTTGCCGTCAAGCGCGAACACTCTCCTGCGGGTGCCGTACCCAAATTAGAAAGCGTCTCAGCAATGCTACCTGCTAAGGATGCGTTGGGCGGGTGATTCTACGAAAGGTAGAATTATGCGACAGAGGTCAATATGCCGAGTAGGCGCGCTCCTCGCTTGTGCTGTGATCGAATGCCTTCTTTCGCAGCGTGAACTCGATTTCGAGGCTATAGAAATTCCGCTCGATGCCCGTGATCTGGGGCTAGAGGAAGCACAACCTCACGGCTTCTGATCATCCTTTACTGAATCTAGTTGTAGTCAGGGCGCCCCGGTCCAGGAGAACGTTGAAATTTCGGGACTCATTCAGAGCTTTGATCCGCCGTCCACCGGAATACTCACTCCAGTGATCCAGCGGGCCTTGTCCGAGGCTAGGAAAGCAACCACATCCGCGACATCGTCCGGTTTGCCGATTCGCTTCAGTGCCTGCATTTCCAGCGCAAGGTCACGACCGGTTTCCGTTTTCGTGAAATTCGACATGTCGGTATCGATCACACCTGGCGCGACGGCATTTACGCGGATGCCACGAGGGCTAAGAATTGCAGCAAAATGTCTAGCGAGTGTGTCCACTCCTCCCTTGGTGGCCGCGTAGGCTGGAAGGAGGGGCGCGCCGCGGTGCCCTGGGCTCCCGGGTACTGCGTGGCCGACAAGCGAGGAGACGAGAATGATGCTCGAGCCCTCACCAAGCAGTGCTAGAAGCTGCTGCACAAGAAAGAACGGGCTGCGGACGTTTATCGAAAACATTCTGTCGAAATCTTCCATCGTTTGATTTTCAATCGACGCAGCTTTCGAAATACCGGCATTTAACACAACGATATCCAATCGGCCATCGCCAAGGATCTCTCGCACCTGTTCCGTTAGCACGGCTGGGCCGTTCCTCGCCGTAAGATCGCTGTTTATGGCATGCGCGTGCCCTCCAACATTGCGGATCTCCGCGACCACCGCATTGGCTTGGTCAGCGGCGCTATGATAGTGCACGAGCACGCTTGCGCCAGACTCAGAAAGCGCCAGTGCAGTCGCTCGTCCAATACCGCGCGATGCGCCAGTAACAAGTGCAGTTTTGCTTTGAAGCAACTTCATCTTTTCCGTTGCTCCTCTCCGCGACGCAACATTCCAGTTTCAACAATTAGATTTGGGCCACGCCGCCGTCAACGTATAGCTCAGCGCCTGACACGTAGCTAGCCGCGTCGGAGGCAAGGAATGAAACAGCTTTGGCGATCTCGTCGGGATCTCCCAACCGGCCAAGCGGAACGTTGTTTTCCATTTCTTTCTTCATCCTCATGAGCGCCTCGCCTTGCTGTAGACTCTCCATGATTGGCGTATCGATGTGACCAGGGCTAATTACATTCACGCGGATGCGACGGCCGCGCAAATCGTTGGTCCAGGTTCGTGCAAACGAACGAACTGCGGCTTTCGTCGCGCTATACACACTCATCGCAGGAAAGCCTTTGATATCGGCAATGGATCCGTTCAGGATGATCGAACCGCCATCCTTCATCATGGGGAGGCCTTTTTTGGACGGAAAAAAACAGGCCTTTCACGTTCGCGTCGAAGTGAAGATCGAAGAACTCTTCATCCACAGCGCCGAACGAAGCGAGTTTAGCCAGACCGGCATTTGCGAAGATAATGTCGAGGGGTCGACGATGTTTCTTGACTGTCTGATATAAACGGTCGAGGTCAGATAGGTTTGCGACATCGCCTTGTACAGCAGTCACGTTCTTTCCAATTTCGCTGGCAGCGGTCTCTAGACTGTCCCTACGCCGACCGGTAATAAAAACGTGATCCATTCCTTCTTCAACAAAGCGCTTCGCGGTGGCAAGACCCATTCCGGTCGAGCCTCCGGTAATAACTCCGATTTTCCCCGCAAATTTTTTGGACATAACTGCGTCTGCCATGATTGCCTTCCTTACCGAGGTTGAAATTGTTTGCTGCGCAGTTGTCGCATTCGAATCGTCGGAAGGGCTGAATCCATGCTTAGCAATTCTTAAATGCCTTGGTTGCGATGGCCTCAGCACGACCGTGTTCATCGATGCCCGGCTTCCAGCGATCTCACGAGAGCCGCTGCAGACGCACCTTCGACCGAAAGTCCATAACCGACTTCTCTAACGATGCGTTCCTTTAGTGGCTGAATAAAATGAACGCGCGTGTTCCGGCGCGTCACTTCCGGAGCCTTCAAGTACAAGGCGGCCAACTCCCATGCGCGACTGAGTGCTTTACCGTTCGGCACGACCTCGGCAACCACTCCCCATTCGTGCGCGGCACGCGCCGTTAGTGGTTGCGGGTTTAGCAGGAACGCTCCCGCCCTTCCTGCTCCGGCACGGTAACTCCACGCTGTAAAGATTCCATCGCCTGGCACGATGCCCCTAGCAAAATGCGGCAAGTCGTTGAACGTAGCTCCTTCCGCAGCTACGATGACGTCGGCAAGGAGTGCATATTCGGAATGCACGTGTGCACGGCCTTCAATTGCCGCAATCACCGGCGCACGAATGTTCGTGAGATTCTCCAGGATCTGCACGCCTTCGTCGTGGACCTGACTCCAAACTGCGGGATCAGCAACGTTGCCAAACGAAGAAAAGTCGATCGCCGGAATGAATTCTCCACCTGCGCCTGTTAGGATCACGATCTTGTTTTCCCGGTCCTGCGAGATTCGATAAAAGGCCTCCACAAAGTCCGTATGGTCCGGCGCGGTAAAGTTCAGCGGACCGCCGTTGCTGTGGAACGTGGCTACCAAGACCCCGCGTGTGTCTCGATCGAGTTTCAGACTGCGATAGGCAGTGAAGTAAGCAGATTTGTTCTCTGGCATCGTGCTCCCCGTGTTTGACTCGCTGAATATCATCTCTACTCCACTCGGATTGAATATATAGATTTGGCGCTAGTCGCCTGGACTGTAAAGAAGCTGGGGACGCAACGTGCCGCTCGGCCCGGGATTCGTTTCCCACGTTTTACATCGCTGTATTGGCTGTGAGCTCACAAGACTCACAAGGCGTCGCAATTTTCTCCGAGCATGAAACATACGAGACTTCACAGCGCCCACGGAGATTCCCAGCACGCGAGCGGCTTCTTGAATCGACCGCTCGTCAAGTTCACACAGTTCGATAGTTCTTCGCATGTTTGGATTCAGTTCGCTCACAGCTTTGCGGACGAGCCAATGGCGTTCCTCTCGAGCATAAAGCTGCTCGGGGTTAAGGCTTTGGTCCTCGATATCTATTGGCGAACAGCCCGATTCCAATTCAGAGGTTTGCCCAAGTGACAATTCTCGGCGAGTTCTGTCTCTGCGGAGTCGCATCAAAGCAGCGTTGGTAACAATGCGAGTCAGCCACGTTGAAAAGCGCGAATCGCCTTTGAAGCTCTTGAGATGCACAAACGCTAGTCGCAACGACTCCTGCACGACGTCTTCCGCGTCTTCATTGGTCCGCATCATGCGTCGCGCCGTATTGAAGACCAACTTTGCGGACTGTGTGCAAAGGAATCCAAATGCCACCGAATCTCCGTTTTTCGCAGCTTTGACAAGGTCGTGATCTTCTTTCACGACCGCTGGTCGAGCGGTTAGCTCTGCGGGTCGTTTTCTGGCATCACGTCCGAAACGTCGTCCTTTCACCGATGGCTCCTTTAGCAATCGAAAAGCTCGGGCATGCTGGCCGTCCCTGGGTGGGCGAGCTCTCGCCATACTTGCTACGTGAAATCCGGAGTGGTCCGAGATTCTCGTGTGCTCCCCCCAGGAATAAGCGCCTTGCGGCCTCGGTCTCCTCGACCATTTGCAATCACCGGCTCA
>Ga0210399_10004152_pt1 | contig 11257 bp, 14 predicted proteins | sample IncBWC14MmetaG_FD_150865 | JGI IMG/M metagenome (GOLD analysis project Ga0210399, IMG submission 150865) | Forest soil microbial communities from Barre Woods Harvard Forest LTER site, Petersham, Massachusetts, United States - Inc-BW-C-14-M | ecosystem: Environmental > Terrestrial > Soil >...
TCGCGACCTCTGCCGTGACAGGGCAGCGTTCTAACCAACTGAACTACGTCCCCGCGCCTTTGCCTTCAACGAGTTATAGTGCTTTGTGGATTGCGCTAAATCGGCTGGTGTCACTAGTGGTGTCAGGTGCCCACTCCAGCCAACCTCGTATCAACGAGTTTGATTTTACATGGAACCAAGCATCCAACGCAATAACCTAGCGCGGCAGCTTTTTCATGGGGTAGCCTCAACAGAAGTGTTCCCCGCGCTGCTAGGCAGAGCGCAGAGCCGTTCCACGGCATCTAGCTTGTGCGCTGGCGCTCAGGTGTACGTACCTCATCCTCATCTGAATTTTTTGTGTCCCATCAACGAAGCAACCATCGTTATATCGACTCCCGCCATTACTAGACGGCTGGCGAATGTGTGGCGGAGGTTGTGCCATGCGAAGTCTTTGATGCCTGCCTTGCTAGGCGAATCTTCAAACCAATGACGGGCAGACAATAGCGGTTCCCCGGCAGGGCACACCGTCTTGGCTAGGTGCCGGCGATGCCCTTGTTCACAAGCACCTTGACCTCAACCCTGCGATTTTGAGCGCGCCCTTCCTTGGACTCGTTTGATGCCGTTGGTTGGTATTCGCCCATCGCACCCGGCGCCACGATGCGCCGTACGGGCACTTCACACTGCTGGATGAAATAGGCGACGACCGCTTCGGCGCGATCTTCGCTCAGTTTTTGGTTCATGACTGCGCTGCCGCTCGCGTCGGCGAACCCCTTGACCTCGATGATGTAACCGGTAAGACCGATCGCAGCTTGGGCTAATTGTTTGAGTTGTTGCTGGTCCTCGAGGGAGATCTTGGAGCTGCCAACGTTGAACCTTATAGTTGCTTCGCCCTTCACGTCATAATCGCTAAGCCGGGAAAAACGCTCGGTGTTTTCCTGGATGTCCGTGGCGTTCGTAGCTACTTGCTCTTTCGTGGGATTTAAGCCGGCTTGAATCATTTCGGCTGTTTCCAGGTCATCTCCATCGACGGTGATCGTTTTCGCAATGACCCGCCCCTCGGCGTCAGACACGCCCTCAATCTGCACCTTGAGTCCTGGTATCAGCACAGTGTTCGCCATGTACTCCTTCCGTAAGCCGAAAACGCCCTTGTTATCTTTCGTCTTTGTCTCATCCGTGAGAATCACAGTGACCTTGCCACTCGAACTGCTCACGATCAGCGTTTCCCCGGTACGCGAAGCGATCATTCCTTTGACTTGGACCTTTTCGCCGTCGGCACCAAATGCCGATACAATTGCGAGCAGACAAACTGCCGCCGAACTGAATAAAAGCGTTATCCCTTTTCTCTGCATGGCTTCCTCCTCATCTCCGGTTGGGTATTAAATTCAGACGGACATTTTGACTCCAGAGGTAGCGCCTCATATCTTGAGTCGCGTAACTCAAACGGTTACAGAATGGTGTCGCATGAATTCAAGGAATACCACCCGGATACTAGCGAGAGTCTGCCATCTGCCAAACTGTCAGTTCTGACAGGCGTCACTCAACGGGTATATTGATTTTCTTGATTGATGAGACTGGGCCGCCGGGCGCTGACGCAATCATGCGCAAAGGTTCTGGAAGGGGACAATCTTAATCTGTCTTGTACAAAAAGAGGCGTCAAACCTCATCAGCGGTAACCCTGATCCAAACCATCCGCGCGGAGAGCCCTCACGTCTGTAAACTCTGACAGTTCCTTCGCTCCCGGCGAGATGGCCAAGTAGTAGTCAGCCTGAGGCTTAAGGGAATGACTGGCCTACACCGTTTCCATTCTCGTGGGGTTGCCCGCAGTGCGATTTTCTTGATGGCTTTGCAGAGCGTCTTCATGAATCGGCCAAGAATCATCTCGTTGTTCGTGACCGTGCTGTTTGCTACCGATGTGGCGAGTGGCCAGAGTCCAGGGAAGAACGATCCCGAACCCACGGTATCTCGGGAGCGGGTGAACAGTTGTGCCATCGCGAGATCGACGCTGTTGAACTTTGTGGTATGGAGCCGAGACCGGCAACGTTCTCGTGAGGTGCCCATTTGGCAATTGCCAGGCAGCCGAGCCTTCTTTTTCGTTTCGGGCATGACGATCGATGCCGACGGCGCTCCCAATGCTTATGGTCCCGAGGACACCGGGCTCGATAGCTTGGCGAACGCCGGCGCGCCAACGCATTGGGACGGGATTATTACCGACGGAGACGGTAATCCCTTGATTCAGGGAGAAAGCGATCCCTTTCCCGGTTACTATATCTCTTGCACGTCGCTTTCAGACCGACGCAAAAAGTTCACGGACCCAACGCGATATGTGGATGCGGCGAAGATCCCTTACGTAGTCCTGCCGAACGACTTAGCGGACCACGGAGGGGCGCGGTTGGGGGATTTCGCCGTGGTCATGAACCTCCGAAACGGCAAATCGTCCTATGCGATCTATGCCGATATTGGAACAACGGGTGAAGGCTCGATTGCGCTGGCAGATAACCTTGGGATTTGGTCTGACGCGCGCCGAGGAGGGCAGTCTGACGGGATTCTGTATCTGGTGTTTCCCGGTTCGGGCAACCTGCGGCCAAGGGCGATCGATGAAATCCAGAGCAAGGCCGAAAAGCTGCTAAAGGATTGGGGTGGAATCGAGAAGTTAGCTTCCTGCGTGGAAACCCATAATTTTGCTGTCACCGCGGCGACCGGCAAGACCGCTCCGGAGAATTTAGTGACACCGACGTCGGATTGCGTGTCGAAACAATTCGTTCCGATATTTTTGGATGAAATGAATAATCCAGCCTCAACTTCTCGTACGACTCCTCCCGCGGACGTGGCAATTGCCGGTACCAGCTTACCGGCGGCGTACAATCGCGGCTGCTGGTACTCGCCACCACAACCATTACTCCCGAACCGTTCCCAAGTAGCTCCATACTGATCGGCGAGTGGTTGTTAGGATTGATGTTGGTGATGCGGAAGCGAATTTCTCGGGGCTTTCCCCAAGCCACTTCCACCCATCCGGTTCCTAACGCATTGCCCAAAGCGTCGCCGGAATTCTTCGCGCGCTGTGGCATAACCTACACAGCAACTCCCAGAGCAATCAGCCCTTCTAGGGTTTGTTGCTCGCGCGCAACGACAGCATCCCGCCTGGTGATACATCTTCTCATAGCCCCCGCGACCATAGCTTTGTCCGGAGGAAGAGTTACCCGGTAATGGAGGGAAGATGTCGAAGAGATGCGGAATCTGGGACGTCAGCTCGTCATTGTTAAACGCGCTGGACTGGTGCAAAAGGACTGCGGGCAGATATTGGACGTTTTTTGGTGGAATCATTTGGTCAACAACGCATGGTCGCCGACACGATCAAGTGGAAGGTGTGCAATCGACCAAGGTCGGCCATCCGGAACAGGTATATTTCTGCGAAGAGCGCATAGAATTCAAAGAATTCCTGAAAACATTGAATACTGGCGACCGCATTCGAGTGCTTTGCGATGACGGAGTGCTTGTAGCTGAGAAAATCTCTCAGACCCAATTCAAGTTAATCGACTCTCAAAAGGCATCGGAATTGGTCCACTAATTGGACTGCCTCTTCGACTCAAGGATGTATTGCGAGCAAAAGTCGGCTAACCGGAAGAGTGGCCGACGGTACAGGTATCGTTAGCCATTGTGCAAAGCCCCGGTCGCAATTGTTGCCATGCGAAGGGAGACCAGCTAGTGTCCCTATAGGTGGTACTAGAACCATGAAGGAGCTGGAGCCCTTAGATGCTGAAGAAACAGGTTGTCTTGCCCCTCTTGGCGGTCCTGGCTTTTGTCATCGATGCCTCTCTTTACGCCCGGGGTGTAGTCTGGAACTTCCTTGGCGACACCCATATTGACGGTGCTCAGGATCACAATCGGATCCAGGTCGGCCTTCGCGAGGGCCCGTTCCGCGCGGTTCAGTTGCGGGTGAGCGAGCCCATTTTTATCCAGCGCGTGGTCGTCTATTACGCCAACGGAACGTCCGAGGTGTTGGTGATCGACGATCGTGTCTCCTCCGAAGGACGAACCCACGTGATCGGCCTCACCGGGGAAGGCAGCGCTCTCGAAAGCGTGGAGCTTTGGTATTTCAAAGAACACTGGGAACACAGTCCGCGAGTCATCTTGTACGGCACACCTGTCAAAACATTGGCCATTTTGTAGGGGCGGTAGGGATCGAAATTGCAAGAAAGACAATGGCGCAGCACCCCGCCTCATTCCAATCGGAGCCTTTTAGAGCCCTTGACGAGGCGGGGGACTCCCCGGGCCCGATGACTTCAGTTCCTGACCTCTGGAACGAGTTGTCCAGTTAGCGCTTTTATCCGGGACTTACGCGGTTTGCCAGCCATCTTGGCGGACATGTAAAGCAGCAAGGCTCTGTCAGGTACAGACATTCTCTGAAGTGCGTTTTGTAGTTTTGAAAGGGTGCGCCTGCCCTTTCCCCGAGATGCCCAATCATCTAACTCCTGCGACTGCGTCTTGAGCGATTTGGGCGGTTTTTCTCCCTCGTAGAGAAGTTGATACAAGGGCATGTCTAATGCACGTGCGAACTTCTCAAGGGTCTCGACGGAGGGAACGGTGTGTCCGTTCTCCACCCGCGAGATGTAGCAACGAAGCAGCCCTGTGCGCCCTTCGATCTTGCCTTGAGACAGGCCTTTCAATTCCCTAAACTGTTTGAGTCGGTTTCCTACATCCATTCCGTACCTTCCCTTTCAAGGCCGCAGTGTCTGTCCCCGGAAAATGAAAACAAGGCGACGCTGTTAGCCTAGGACGAGCCGAGCCGCCGGAATGTCATTCTCACGCTCCACAGTTGGTCCGTCGTTGCTCGAAAGCAGCTTCGTACCTGCTCAAGGGCAACGACATCGAGCAGTCCGCCATACTAGAGTTCAACCCAGACTCATCGAAAATCTATCGGACTCGAGTCGGTCCGTGTGCAAATGCAATCACTGCAAGGGCTTCAAAGGCATTCCCGCAGTTTGTATTTCCCTGCAAGGCCCCGGACGATCCTAAGGAGCAGCGCAAGATGATTGGTAAAGTGAAATGGTTTAACAATACGAAGGGATATGGCTTTATAGGGCGGGATGATGGTCCGGACGTTTTCGTTCATTACTCGGCAATTCTAGGCGTGGGGTATCGGACCTTGGAGGAAGGAGACTTAGTCAAATTTGAGATCGTGCAGGGCACAAAAGGGCCTCAGGCGGCCAACGTAGAAAAGAAGACTGAGTAAGTATTTCTGCGCGGTCGCTGAGACCTTTCAGGTAACCGCGTTCATTAGGCACTGCCTTAATCGCGTACTAGAAAAGGTGAAATAAAACAGTAGCTGATCCATCGCGCAGTGCCCGTCACACGCACTACCTGTTACTTTTGACAATTGCCCCGGCAGTTCCAAAGCGCCAGTATCCCCCCGTAGAAGCGTGTCGCATCTCCCAGAAGTTGCGTTGCGCTCCGCTGCGCCTGAAATCTGAACTCTGTTTTCGCCTGTATCATGAAAATGAAAGCGCTGTTTCTCTTCACTTTGTCGGTCATGGTTCTCGTTTTGGGATCGTGCAGTGGGCCAAAGAACGGCGGATGCTTGGGTTGTGGCGGTGGGAATGCGAGTTTGAGTATTACTCTACACGATCTGCCACCCGCCGGCGTTTCCATGTTGAGTTTCACACTCCCCGTTGCTGGAATCTCGCTTACGCCTTCGTCTGGAACGTCAGTGACCGTGCCGATCACGCCCACATCGTATGAGATGACACTCCTGCAAACGGACTCCCGCTTGGTTGGCTCAAATCTGTCTGTTCCCGCGGGGAAATACACCTCAATCAATGTTACCGTGACTGCCTCAAGCGGTGTGTTCATTAACACCTCCGGCGCGACGGTCGGCAAGTGCGCGAACGGCGCGGTTTGTCCCTTGCCTTCCGGTGCGGCCACAACGATTCAAATACCGCTTTCGCTTACGCTCACAGAGAATCAGCATCAGTGGGTGGGATTGGACTTCAATATTCGTAACGCCATTACCTCAACCAACGGGATAACGGTGGATTTCAACCAGCCAAATGTCATGACGGCCACAACCATAGTCCGGCCCGGAATCCCTCCCGGGAGCGTGGACACCATCGAAGATTTCATCGGGGTGGTGACCGCGGCGAGTTCGAGTAGCATCACGGTGCAATCTAAAATTACCGGCAACAGCATGACGGCCACGGTTTCTTCCGGCACAGAATTCGATCTTGCGCCTGTGAGCTATAGCAAGTGTCAGGGAACTGCTGCTGCCTGCATAACGATCGGCAGCACAGTCAGCCTCGACGCCGACCTCAGTTCCTCAGGCGGCTTGACGGCGAGCGAGATTGACGTGCTGGACGCGGTCGCGGTGGATGAGGTGGAAGGCATTATTTATCCCACGAGCGTCGCCGGGGTAGTCGGCCTGATCATCCAGGACAAAGTGCCGATCAAATCCACAACTCCTTTAGCCAGCTCCAGCGCAACCTATGGCACCGGCATATTCTTGAACGGGGACTCGGGCACGCTCTACTCGGTGGATACCAAGACACTCTCGTCACAGAGCCTGAGCCTGGGAGCATTATTTGCCGGAGGTGGCGACCTGCTTGCCGGACAAACAATTCGTGCGCAACTTAAGGGGATTACCTCGGGGAATAATGGAATCGCCGCGGTGGCGACAAATGTTCTTCTGCGGTGGTCGCGGCTGAGAGGAACGGTAAATTCAGTTACCGGAAACGCTTTCACGCTTGCCAATATTCCGGGTTACATCAACACGTTGAATCCAACGCTCACTCTTACGCCCCAAGTCTATACGTATGCAAATGCCACAGCCTTTGACGGAATAACCGACGTTAGCCAGCTCAGTGCAACAACCAGCCAATTGGCCTCGATACGTGCGTTGTACTTAAACGGAGCGCCCCCGTTCCAGGCCGCAAAGGTACGTGTGCCGTAGAAGACGCGGATGGCGCGCCATCGATTAGAACCGGATGACAATTCCGGTCGACAACCGAAAGTTATTTTGCGAGCGGCTTCCCAACTTCATTATGGAGTGGTTCGCTCTGTCACTGGCGAGAGCATTGGTCTGTCACTTTTGCCAGTTACGTGCGACCACGAGAGGAGGTATGAGATCAATTCGACCTACGAGTCGGCGCATTCGTCGGAGTACTCACGCCGGGATGCAGCCAGGTATGGTGCGGACGCAGATAGAGGTCGTTAGATAAGGACTGTACCCATAATGATAAAAGAACGAGAGACGCTTGCTGATGTGCTCATACTGATAAACGATCAGTTTCGCATGCTTCAAGGCAGGTTGTCGGACGCGGATCTCGCCCATTGCACTGCCCGCGCCGAACAGATCAAGCAACTAATTGAGGCGGCCCGGCGCTCATCCAGTCAGCCTGCTTTAGCGTCCCCAAAACCGCCAACTCCTGGTTAGCCGGGTACCGGACAAGTGGAATCTATGCGCGGCACTTGAGCGCCGGTATGGCGAGAGCGAGGTAGAAATATGGTAGGCCAGTCCAGCAAGTCTAGCGAGTCAACGGAGGTTAGAGTATGGCAGATATTCTATGTCGCCGGTTTGATCTTGTTCGCCGAATACGTAGCTATCCTGTCCTTCCTCGCGTTCCAGTGAAGCTCTAGAGGCTCAACTAGCGGATAAGTTTGAATGTAGAGGTCATCTGGCCGACATTCGTCTCTAACCGAGCAAAAGGGACTATCACTTTGAACAGTTACCTCCCGGGACTCCTAGGCACCACATGGAGGCTGCGTCGCCCTTTTCAGCCAAGGATTCAGGCCGCATCGTTTTTTCGGCAAAAAGCGGACTCCATACCCTAGATACCGTCACCTCATACGCTCGCGGAGATTGGCTAGCAGCTGGTCGGCGGATTCGAGGCGGATCAAGCCAGAGCGAGGGTACTCGACGTCGAGCATGACGTAAACGATGATAACCGTTAGTACCGTGAAGCCGAGGATGTGCAGCCAACTCCGGTGTTGGCCACTCGACATCCGAAAACCAGCCAACAGGGAACAGATGAGCCCCAAGCCGAACAACAAAGCATAAATGATCCTCGGAGGGTGAAGTTGTAGCGCCATTGTGCGGGTGGTGGAGATGTCGATCATGTTGTTTAGCGCGGGGAGCAACAACAGACCAGCGGAAGAATGAGAATCGGGGAGTCGAGTAGCCTCTACCGCCTCGGTCCAGACCTCTTCCTGGATCTTCTTGGAATTGGCTATCTCCATTTCAGCCGCCACCATATTCGGAAGCCTGCGGTAAGTCTCCAGCCGCGAGTCCACATAGCGGCGAAACAATTCCTGAAGTGCAGGCTGGGCCTGGTGGGACAGCAAGTGCAGCCGCAGATAGGCGGTTTCGATGCTATTGACCTCCTCGGCGGTCAGCATCCGTTTCTCGTTGAACCGCGATGCCGCTCCCGAGAAGGTGAACGCTACCATCAAACCAAACAGCGCGAAAACCGCACCCTCGACCGTTCCAAGCCCACCGCGCTCGCCTTCCGACTCTTTCGGACGGCGCCGGACACCAAGACGGCGGCCGCCTTCCAGCATAAGCAGCATGCCGATGAGAAGAAGCACCGCATAAAGTAGAGGAGGAATGGGAGGTTCCATTGGAGACGCTCCTTTGCGAATTTGCCGCAGAGCTCTGACTTTCCGGACCGCGATCCTGTACCAGACGTCTCATAGATTCCACATGAAGGATCGTGTAGCGAACGCGTTGGACCATCCTCAGAAATCTCTTCGTGCGCTATTCCCAGCGAATGAATGGGGCACAGTCTCTTGAAGCCAGGATGGCTATTGCTTTAAGTCCACCGGAGGTCCGCTGACTCGCTTCGCTTGGAGGTTGACGGTCACCTCAACACGGTTGGCAATCTTGATAAAAGGAATACCGCTGTTCATTCCGTAGTCTTTACGATCGAAGGCCATTGTCCCTTTGATGACGCCTGAGCCTGTACCAGCGCCGCTAACCACCAGCGATAGTTTTTCGGGTTTGGTCACTCCACGGATTGTAAAGTCGCCATCCACCTCGAAAGTGTCCTGCCCAGTTTGTACAATCTTTTTTGACACAAACGTGATCAACGGATTCTGCTTGACGTCGAAAAAGTCCTTGCCCTTCAGCTTGCCATTCTTCATGCCACTTCCAGTATCCACACTGCCTGCTTGAATCTTGATGTCCAAAACCCCTGTATTGATATCGGGTGATGTAAATGCCAGCGTCGCGTCCCACTTGTCGAAAGCACCGTTTATAGCTACCGACGCTTTCACGTCGAATTTAATCTTGCTTTCTACCGGCGTAATCTCGAAGACAGGAGCCTGTGCGCGGCCTACCGACGGGACGCTGCGCAACAAAGATTTGCGTGGCCGCTCGTGATTCAGTTAACACAAACCACTTTCAGCTTTGCGTCTAGATGTCCTCCCCTGGGTATACCGGCCAGAAGCTTTCGCAAAAGCCTGCGAGCTTTGTGCAATTGAGACTTTGAATTCCCCACTGAATATCCAAGAATTGCGGCGATTTCTTTATGCTCGTATCCGAGGACTTCATGAAGGATGAAAGCTGCTTTGTAACCGTCCGGCAATACATCGATAGCGGCTTGAAGGTCGATCCAGCCCAATAAGCCGGTTAGATTTAGGTCCGGCCCGCCGATCTCGCTGATGGGATCACCGCCATCCTCTGCGCACTCGCCTAGAGACGTGTAAATATGTTTGTCCCTGCGGAAGCGCATCAGAACGACGTTCGTTGTCAACCGGTACAGCCAGGATGAAAATGCAGACTCACCGCGAAACGTGTTGATCTTGAGAAAAACCCGGACGAATACATCTTGGGCAGCGTCCTCGGCATCGGCTGGATCTCGTAACATCCGCAAACAGACGCGGCGTACGAATTGAGAATAGCTTCGGTATACAAATGCAAAGGCCTCCCTGTCACCTTGATGAACCAATCGAATCGCCTCGTTCAGGGCTGAACCTTCACACTTCTTTAGCGTCGATTCACTCGTTTCCATGACTGCCTAGACGGTATCTGTCAGGGGGCTGCGAGAAACACTGCCAAAATTAACAGGGACGATTCCCTGACCTCCTGACTCGGCGTGCACAGGGCGCAAGCTTCGCTCGACGGTCGAATGCGCGGCTGTACTTGGCGCCAAAAGTCACGAAACTGGCTCGCAAAGGCTAGCCGCTCTTGCCAAGAATCGGCACGCTGCGATCACAGGTCAGCGCCCATCAGGTCCACCTTGGGTTAAACAGTTAAGTCTGAGTGAGATACAGCACTTATCGATGCGAACTGTGTGTTGGGGTTGGTTGACAGAATCGAAATGGCAGCGTATAGGTGACGGCAAGGTGCAAGGTCTCGGGGGTTTGATGAAGGCAACTCGGGCGGTAGTGTTTTTGCTGGCGTTTTGCTTATTGATCATGGAGGGGGGTGCTCCCTTAGCGCATCCACAAACGCGCTCACAAGCACGCATTGTCGCAAACGTTGAGCTCGTACAGATACCCATAATCATCTTCGACGATAAAGGTGCAGTTGCCAGTGGCCTCAAAAAGAGTGACTTTCGGTTGTTCGATGATGGGGTGGAACAGAACATCGTTTACTTCGAGAGAGAGCGGGTACCGGTTTCATTCGTAATTCTTGCGGACTTGAGTTCGAGTATGACAAGAAAGATCCCGTTCGTTCAGGAAGCGGCCCTTTCTCTCCTTGACCCTCTGCAAGAATCTCAACAGGAAAGCGACGAATACTCGGTATTGGGCATCGGCAAGCGATCCAAACAGCTTTTGTCCTTCACCCATGACCGGCACGACCTTGAGCGCAGACTGCCGTTACTGTTGACCGCTACCAATGAGAGTACCGCTTTGTTTGATGGAATTTGGTTTGGAGTGAATACGGCGCGACAGGAAGCGGCGAATCAACATCGCGCCATGATTATCATCACAGACGGCGGCGATAATCATAGTCGTTACAACCTGGCAGAAACAAGAAGACTTTTGGAGGAGGCTGACGTCCCGGCTTTTGCTGTCATGGCAGGGCCATCGTTCGAGCTCCCCGCCATCTTTCTTCCACAGGAGAAGAAACGAAACCGATTGCCCACAGGAAAGGGATCGAACTCACAGTCTCTCAACTCTCCCTTAGCCATTCGAGCGGATGACTATATTGGTCCTGCCGAACGGCGCGGTCCTCATAACATGAAGACTCTGACGGAAGCAACAGGGGGCGGTGTCTTTACCGCTCGGGATGAAGAAGACTTGCCGCGCATCGTTCGGACGATCGGGCTGGCGGTGCGGTATCGAT
>Ga0210399_10004155_pt1 | contig 11251 bp, 12 predicted proteins | sample IncBWC14MmetaG_FD_150865 | JGI IMG/M metagenome (GOLD analysis project Ga0210399, IMG submission 150865) | Forest soil microbial communities from Barre Woods Harvard Forest LTER site, Petersham, Massachusetts, United States - Inc-BW-C-14-M | ecosystem: Environmental > Terrestrial > Soil >...
GCGGTTCGGTGGTCGCGCGCAGGGGACGTCGAGGGTATTACGATAGAACCATTGGCGGCGGGTATGATCGTTCCTTCGGCGGTGGAGACAAACATCCTGGATTCCGCGGGCGTGCGCTCCGCGATGACCCAGGCCTGCAAACGCATTAAGGCCAAGGATGAATACGCAGCGCTGCTGTTGCCGGATTCAGTGATTCGTATCTTCGTGCAACATTTCGATGAGTTTCCACGCGCTGCGCAAGAAGCGATTCCATTGCTTCGTTGGAAACTAAAAAAGAGCGTGCCCTTCGAGATGACGGACGCCGTCTTATCGTACGTGCGTCAGGACTCGCGGGAGGGCGGATGGGACATCGTCACCACAATCGCGAGGCTTCGCGTCATTCGAGAATATGAGGAATTGGTGGAATCGGTTGGCCTGCATGCGGGCGTGGTTTCCGGCTCGTCGCTGGCGGCGCTGGCATTGCTTGACAACCAATCTCCCACGTTAGTCGCGCGAGTTTCGGATCGATCGTTGACTACGGCCATCATTCGCGCGGGAGCGCTCTGTGGATACCGCTGCACCGAGCTCCCGGTACGAGGCGCGGAGCTATCTCCGCAGGCGCTTCTCGACGAGATCTATCCTTTCGCGGCTTATTATCATGACACTTGGCATGAGAAAATTGACTCGGTATTTCTTTCCGGAATCGGCAGACGCTTTCCCGAGTTTGCCGCGCCGATTCAAAAAGAATTCCACTGCAAGGTGCAGTCGCTGCTGCGTACCAACCCCGCGCACAGCCGCATTTCGCAAGCTGCACGTCCGCTGGCAGAGGCTGGTCTGGACGGTTTGCTGGGTTTGATGTTGGGCCGCGAATAGAGTTCTGGAAAAAATTTGCGCGAGGCTAGTGGGAGATGAGAGTTCCGGTAAATTTGGCAACCAAGCCGATGGAGACGCATCGGCGTTTTCTGACGCTTTGTGGAGCGCTCATCGCGCTCTTCGCTCTCCCGTGCCCCTGGCTGGTTTGGCATGTCTACTCCGTTCGCAAGGCGGACGCGGCATTCCGGAACCAAAACGAAATTTCCACAACGGAAATTGGCACACTGATGGCCCAAAGACAGCAATTAGACCGTTTCTTCTCCTTGCCGGAAAATGCCAGCCTGCACGACCGGGCCGCCTTTATAAACTCAATCATTGATGCGCAAAGTCTTAATTGGACTCGCATGTTCCTCGGGTTGGAGAGGGTTTTGCCGGGCGGTGTCCGCGTACTAAACATTGAGCCGAAACTGGAAAACGGGCAGGCCGCCGTAAAACTCACTGTCGGCGCGTTGACGGAAGATGCCAAGCGGGAATTTCTTTCTTCCCTCGAGCGATCCCAGGCCTTTACCAACGTCGAATTGGTTAATGTCCGGATGTCCCCTCAAGGAGGGGCCAGCGACCCAATCGTTTTGGAACTCACCGTCATTTATTCGGGGACATGATGAAACAAAGCTTCACGCGTCTAAGAATCTTCCTTCTCATCGTGCTCGGCACGCTGATCGCCGCCGATGGTGCGTTGACAATTTACTCTATTCGCGTGGCTTCCATGGATATGACTCCCCGACGACAGCTTGCTGCCCAGGTAGCACGTGTGAGGCTCCTGAGAGCCGACGTGAAGCGCGCCCGCGAGATCCAACAAGCCGTCCCAAAAACGAAAGCGGATTGCGGACTTTTCGAGGATTCTTTGCCGCCAGTCGGCACGGGATATTCCGTAATTTCCGAAGAACTTCAGGACCTGAGCCAAAAGGCCGGTCTGCAAGTCGCTTCGCTCTCGTTTCATCCCAAGGACTTTACCTCGCACGGAATAACGGAAGTTTCGCTGGATGCCTCCATCAGTGGCGATTACAAGAGCGTGGTTCGATTCTTGAATGGGCTGCAGCACTCCAAGAATCATTACGTGGTCGACACTTTGACTCTCGCGAACCAGCAGGCGGGATTGGGATCTCGAGCGGACATCAAGGTAAATCTGCATATTCGATCCTACTTCAGGGCTGTGGCATGAACAAGAAAAGCGCAATTCAGGGCAGCGCGCTTGCAGTGCTGATGTTGATTTGCGGAGCCCTATGGTATCGCAACGCAAACTCGGCGGGCGCTTCGTCGGATCGTGAAGTAAAATCGAATACCGCGTATAAGCCAATGAGCGTGGAGAATCCCCAAATTCACTGGGACCTTCTTACCGATCTGCAACAGACCCAATACGAAACCACGGGCCGTGACATATTCAACTGGCACCTGCCGCCGCCACCTCCACCGCCTTCGATTCATGTTCCTGGGCCTGGAGACGCAGATTTTCAGCCGCCGCCACCACCACCGCCACCGCCCCCGCACCTCCCCCTGAAGTTTTTTGGTGTCAGCACGGATGCTAAGGGTTCAGCGCGACGCGCATTCCTTACCGACGGCAGTGATGTATATATCGTCGCGGAAGGTGATTCCGTGCTTGGACGCTACCGTGTGCGTAGGATCACGAATGCGAACCTCGAATTTGAAGAGATCGGTAGTGGCCGCCGCGCGCTCAAGCCCCTCGAAGAGCAGACACCCTCGAAATAAGAGAACGACTCGATTGAATGATTCGGTCCCATTTCGCGGGCTACGATTTTGCCTGACTCTCTAGTTTCTAGGTGGCGGAAGAACCGCGAGCGGGCTGCCAGGCAGGTCGGTGAAAACTGTTGCTGCTTTCCTCATTTGCGCGGTAATAACCACACGGGTGTGCGGAGGTGTGGTTTTTCGATAGGACTTGATTGCTTGCGGAATAACCTACTAGTTTGGAGTTGACCCGGCTTGGTTCTGCTGCAATTGTTTTCGCTGCTGATACATGTTCATCAGCTGTAGGCTCATTTGTTCCTGTGTCAAGGACGCTGGCGGGCCAGGATGTGCGAATGAATCAGCCACTGAGGATTGCGCGGTGGCTGAGACGGATGGAGGCTCCACGGCCACTGGACTTGAGGAAGGCGGCGTCACCTCCGCTGCAACCGCCGGAACCGCAGGGACTACCGTCGGAACCGCTGGTTCCTGGGATGCGGGAACCTCTTGGTCGGGAGTTTCCGTGGTGGCAGTGTCTGTCCGCGGCTGCCGGCGACTATCCATTCGCCCTGCTGCTTGATTTGAAGCCCCACCTTGGCTTGGGGTAACGTCAACAGTATGTGCGGTGAGCGCGACACTTTGAATTCCATCCGCGTCGCTGGCAGAGCCTTGGATGATGTAGTTCAGGTCGGTATTGCTTAGCAAGTCGCTCAAGACTTTGCGAGCAGGCCCGGGACCAAGTCGGGCCCACACGCGATCATCGGACGCGCCTGCCGGTAGTTCAATCTCGGTCCCCATCACGTTATGTAAAGCGGTCATGACCTCGGAGAGCGGCACATTTTCGGCGACTATCGTCAGCAGCCCATTTTCGTAAGCCACGATTGGCGCCGATCCGGCATGACCGGAATTGACCGAAGGAGTTCGGCCATGTGTACCTGAAGTGGATTGCGTGCCTGCTTGTGAATCTTGCTGAGAGAGAGCCGACGGATGCAGCCCGACAGCCTGAAATGCGCTGAGGCCATTCGGAATGGCGCCCGGAAGAAACTCCGCTCTCACGACGGGCACCGCGCCGGAAATAAGAATCGCTGTGAGAACGGCACCACGTATCTGAATGCCCAAGAAGAAATTCATGTCAAGAGCCTTCCCAAGTCCTGCAGGTCCAATTCTGAAAATTTCGGACATTCTAAACGTGGGCTCCATTCCGTCTGGCTGCACTAGTCGATCAACTCCTGAAGCGCTTTCAAATTGTCGACGGAGAACCCTTCCCGCCGGGTGGTCACAATTCCTTTTCTGTCCCATTCGGAAAGCAAACGGCTGACCGTAAATAGGCTGGTCCCGATTAACTGGGCCAGTTCCTCGCGTGTGAGGTTGATCTCAACCGAGCTATTCGAAGGAATTCCAACTTGTTCCACCAACCGGAAAATTTGGCGACCCAATCGAGGTGCCACCCGTTCAGTGGATATTTCTCGAAAACGGTCTTCCATGTCTTCAAGTTGTTTGTAAAGTATGTAGGCTACGTTGAGTCTCAAGGACGGAAACCGCTTTGACAAGGACTCGAAAACATCGCGTTCCCAAACCAGGGCCGTACTCGACGCAATGGCTTGCGGCGTGGAGCGATACCGCGCCTGCATCGTGACCCCAAGCGTTCCGACCAGTTCTCCGGGCCCACAGAGCCTTAGAATCACTGCGGTCCCGTTTTGTCCGCATTGGACCATTTTTGCGTATCCGGAGGTCAACAGGACGACTTGCCGCATGTCGTCGCCTTCAATATGGATGATTTGGCCACGGGAAAACATACGCTCCCGCGCCGCGGAAACGATAACGGTTCGATCCTGGGCAGAAATGTCAGTAAACAGAGCAAAGTGCTGGGATCGCGTAGCCCAAGTATTCTGAGGCAAACCTCGTGGAGCGGCGATCGGTCCAACACGTACAGTCGGGCGAGAAACGGGCAAATTATTTCCCGAATCTGGCCTAATATTTCTCTCGAAGTTGAAATTACTGGCCATTTCGTGACCTCGAGTCAATGCCCAGATAATTTTCAACCACCATTGAAGTCAAGGAGCTAGTGGGATGCAAAATCTCGGACCTGGCAGTGATTGTCAACGCTTACCTCCAAACTCAATCACCTAAGTGCAATTCGCCTGCCAGCGAACGATTTCGCCCAATTTCTCCTTAACTCATGTGGCCTCTTATACATGGCCTTAACACCCCTGTTAGCGACCTTACCGTTCTTGTTAGCACATCGCAAAAAGATGAATTCCGCTACCCAAATTGTTCATTTTCGTGCGCATTGGTTGCCCTGCCGCACCTCTCCGTAGCGGCCTTATCACGGATTTACGTTCGTAGCCGGTGCCAGGAGAGGTTGCGGAGCACCGTTTGACTGGCTCCTTGGGCTCGCAGTTGCGGGCCTTTCGGGGCCAGAAGTTGCGTCGGGCGTAGCCTTCTTCGGCTCTTTATATCGCAGACCAATGTTGGAGCTGGTGCCGACATCAATCAGGCGCAGATTGTCGTCCGTAATTTCGTCGGCCCGGATGATGTGCGGAGTAATGGCAAAAACGATCTCGGATTGTGAGTGATCTTTGTTAGTTTGGCCGAACAGATAGCCCAAGATCGGAATCTTGGCCAGCCAGGGGTATCCTCCCAGGGAACGCGTTTCAGAGTCCTCCAGGATTCCTCCCACAAGGTTGACCTCGCCGTCCCTCAACCTTGTTTCATGCTCGATCCTGCGCTGGCCGATGGTCGGTTGATTGAACCCGCCAATATTCGTGTTCCCTGTCACAGTCGAAATTTCCAGCGCCATTTTCAGCGTGACTTCGTTTCCGGAGTGAATGTGAGGAGTGATATCGATGTTTACGCCAACATCAAGATATTGAAATTGGGTATCGACCAACGGAGAGGAACCGCTCGTACCAATCCCCGACGCAAACGACCCCGTGGCGACCGGCACTCGGTCCCCAATTCTCAAAGTAGCCTTCTCGTCATTGAGGGCCCGAATTTGGGGACTCTGGAGGACTTTCGTATCGCTGTCCGAGAGCAGAAAGGTAAACGTGGCGCTCGGGATCGGAGTGGCAATGCTCGTGCCGGCGATCGTACCCACTTTCACGAGGCCACTGCCTGCGATCGCGCCGACAGCTGTCGCGGAGAGAGGCCCAACGGTCGTCGACGTCGGTACTGTGGTGCCAATCGTATGCATGCGATCCTTGCTCACTTGCATGACCGTGATGTCGATCATCACCTCGGACTTCGGCTTGTCGTAGTCCGAGATAAGCTTGTTGGCGAGGACGAGTTGATCGGGCGTGCCTCGCATCGTAATCGAGCTGTGAGTGGCATTTACCTGAATTCGGCTGATGTCGAGCATTCCCTTCAGCGCGCCGACTACTTCCTGTAAATCAGCCGGGCCGGAAGAGTTCTGCAAATAAAAAGTCTTCATCACGTTCGATTCCAGCTCTTTGCGTTTCCCGTCCGATGCCACAAAAATGGCCGTGGAGGAGATGGGCCGCCAAAACGTCTTGGATTCCAAGGCGACCATCTTCAGCGCTTCCTCCAGCGTGACCTCATTCAATTCAACCGAGATCTTTTGCGGTTTATAGTCCAAGTCGAAAAGGACGTTAATTCCGCCGAGTTTGCCAATGGTCTTGTAGACGTTGTCGGCGGTGGTCGTCATTCGCAACGAGATGGGAGAGTTCGGAGAGGGTTCCAATTCCAGGGGCCCTTCGAGATTTGCAGCTTGTTGGGACAGGCGCGACTCGACAGTCGCCTCACGCTTCGCAGATAGACCCGCCGCTTGCTTCTCGATCAAAATAGTAACGCGGCGCGCTTCCTCCGCCGCGATGTAATTCGTGGCATCAATCTGAGCCGCCCGCTGAAATTCCAGGAGGGCTTCCTGCAATTTGAGGGCGTCGCGAAGCTTCTGCCCATTCTTGATATGCTCATTTGCGGCAACGGTCCGCGACTGCAAATAGGCGGATATGTATTTCGGGTCTCTGGGCTTCAGTGCAAATGCCTGCTTGTAAGATTCATACGCAAGATCGTAATGTTTCTCCGATTCGGCGCGCGTACCGCGATTAAAGGCGGCGCTTGCGTCGTCCGAATAAGCCCGAACGCTCAGGGCCAGAATTACTAACGAACAAAGAAAAAGCCGGCGGGTCATCGTCATAGGTATTCTCACTTACACCATAGGGATCATAGGATCGTAGAATTCGTCGAAACAACAATCATCACCCAGGCGGGGCCAGTCAGCTAACCAAAAAGAATGCAGTTTCCAAACCAGCCAATGCGCGCCCTAATGATCTCGGTAGTTGGTCTTAGAGATCATAACCAAGCGGATTGCGGCTGTACTTGACCCAGCGCAAAGAAGGGAGGTAGGGGTACCTCATTTTCCGGAGCCTGCGGGGTTTACTGGAATCAGAGGTGCCCTGTATTCTTGGCACCAGGACTACCAGGACCAATTCACCATCGGGGGGTGACATTCGGTAGATTAGCGAAGGCGCGAAGTGAGAGTAGGTGTCGAAGGCTTGGCGCTCCGGGCCTTCTCTTGATGTCCAGACGTGCGGTCATCGAGGCGTGCCCGGGCAATCTTCCGTTGATACAGATCGCGTACGACTCGATTAATATAAGCGATTGTTTCGGGGTAGGGGGGTACACCGTTATATTCCTGGATTCGTGCCGGACCAGCATTGTATGCCGCAAGGGCTTTGGTGAGATCCTCGTGGTAAAGCGTCAAGAGTTCGCGCAGGTACCGCGTCCCACCCTCCACATTGGCGGCAGCATCCATGGGGTTTCCGACACCCATGGACGTCGCAGTTTGCGGCATCAGTTGCATCAATCCTTGGGCACCTTTGGGGGAGATTGCGTTTGGATCAAAAGCACTCTCTGCGTGTATCAAACTGAGAACGATATCGGGGTCAATGCCGTAGCGATTGCTCGCCGATGTCACTATTTCTTCAAGACTTACAGTGCGAACAGGTGCCATGGCCGGGGCCACAGGCAGCGCCGCAGGCGGTTCGGGGATCTCCTCGAATCTCACGATTTGATCTCGCTGAATGTCCACAAAATTCTTGGATCCCTCGTCCATATATAAGCGCGTGAAATCGCCGCGCGTCTCAAGATGATCGACGTGCATGATAAAGCCGTTTTGCAGGATCACCAATTGGGCGGAGTACGCCGCGACGCTGGACAGCGCGAGCACTGCCAGAGACACGCAACATTTAGCGATGACCTTCATTCCAGAGGTGCGCTCCCACGTACGCTGATTGGCTTGGATTAAGAACCCTACCCTTATCAGAATGCAATGCCCGCAACGAAATGTCTTTGATGTGGAGCAAGCGGATCCCGATGCGAGAGGGTGTATACACCCCCGGGCAGGGCTTCCAGCCAGGCAGCGCGGGCTTCTTTGGCAGCTTCACAGGCAATACTTGACAAGGCTTCCTCATCCCGCGAAATTACTTCGGATTGCTTAGCTCGCCTTTCGTTGAAACATAAGCACATTCCCATGCGTAGTCGATAGCAGGTCATTCGCGAGCCGATCCTAGCTAAGCTAAGAACTCATTTCGTAACGCCGCTGACCGGGAGGATCTAGTGAATAAACTGGCCAGGTTTCTTATGAAAGCGCTCGGCGGGATTATGGCGCTGATCCTCTTGGCAATCGTCGCGCTCAACGTCTATCTCTCCACGCGTCCCGCCGCCAAAACAATGAAGGCCGTAGGCATCGTTTCCATCCCCACGCCGTTTCGTTTTGGACGACCGTTCATCGACTACATGACCATCAGCGGCTCGCGCCTCTATGCGGGGTACGCAAGCGAAGGCCTCGTCGGCGTCGTGGATACCCTCACGAACAGGACCGTTGCTACGATCGATGGACTCACGAGGGTCCACGGAATTGCCGTCGTCGCGGACCGCAACCTCGGCTTCGCATCTTCAAGCGGTGACAATGTAGTTGGCGTATTCGACCTGAATACTAACAAATTGCTGCAAAAAATTCCGGCGGGCGATGACCCGGACGCGATTATCTACGATGAGCATGCGCATTTGGTCTACGTTGGCAATCACAATGGTAAGACTGGCATGCTGATCGATCCCGCGACGCAAAAAGTGGTCGCCACGATTCCGCTGGGAGGAGAACCCGAATATCCGCAGGCCGATCCCGAGACCGGCCTGATCTATCAAAACCTGGAAGACACGAGCGAACTGGTGGTGATCGATCCGCTGAAGCAAGCCGTCATCAAGCGCTACAAACTCGCCCCCGGCGAAGGGCCCACAGGCCTCGCCCTCGACGCCGCCCACCATCGTCTCTTCAGCACCACAGGAAACAGAAAGCTGATCGTGATGGATACGGAAACAGGAGCGATTGTCGTAGTCCTGCCCATCGGCGCAGGAGTCGATGGCGCGGGATACGATCCCGCCCTGCGCCGCGTCTACGCCGCAAACGGCATCGGCACGATGACCGTCATTCAGCAGGATTCCCCCGATCAGTATCGTGTTCTCGAAAATGCCCCGACGCATTTTGGCGGGCATTCGCTCGTCGTGGACCCAGTCACGCACCGAGTCTTCGTCGCGTACTTCGGATCGATTGCGGCGTACGATCCAGTGCCTTGAACCTAGTCGCCCCGGCATTATGTGCTTGCTGTGCAGGAGCTGTGGGTGGCGTCTCGTTGTGTGGAAGAGTTTTCGCTGCCAAGAGTGGGACCGACCCATCGAGGCCGGTGCCACTGAAACACCCCATTGGACTGAACCCGCCGGTTACGCTAATCTGTCATGGCTCTAAACAATTCCGGGGTAGTGCAATTGGTAGCACGCCAGCCTTTGGAACTAGCAAATACCCCCATTCCAGACTGAAAATAAGGCGTTTGTCTTTGCTTCCGTTGGTCGAAATAGGCTTGTTTTTGGGTCCGTTGGTCAAAACTTTGGTCTAAAAGCTTCAGTCTCGCAGTTTTAACTAAAGTGCTTGACCAGTAGTGAATCTATGAATGCAGTGCAAGATTCTACTTGGGCACGGCTGACATTCGCCCAGTCAGCGTGCAAACTGTCGTTTCTGAACTTTAGAAAACTCTGTGCAGTCCCAATCTCTCCACCCTTCAAAGCTCCTGCGTCCTTTAGCGCGGTCAGAACATCTTGCAGGCTCGGCCTAACCGAAACGCCAGCAAATTCGACGCCCATGCGCCGCAATAGGTCTTCAAACGCGGCTGCGATCATCACGGCCGCGACGTTCTTTGCCGAGTCCGTTCCCTCAGACAAAATTTCTTTGCCTATCCCCACAAGATCGGCTAGGACTTCCCCTGTCACTTCAAGGCGCAGATTTCCAACAAGTCCGGCTTCCAGTTCGGCCTTGGCGTTCCTAATGACGCCTTGAGCATATCGGCGCAACTCTGCTGGTACGATGCCAACCTTTGATTTCGTGATTGCTTCGCAACCGGCTGCAAACGCCTCCAACTGGGTACTGCGAGGCCCGTACAATACTGTCAGCATTGAAGTGGCGAACTGGGTCACTTCGCTGGCTACAGCGTTATCTGCGCCGCCCTTCCCTATAACTTCATCGGCGCGCCTAATCCAACCGGCTGAATCGAATGGCACGGGAGTGCAACTCCTTGTCGGCAAAACTTCCCGAGTCCAACTCTTAGTAGCTTCGCAGCCTTCGCCTGTTCGCTGCGTTCACAGTCGCCACAACTTCCGAATGTGCTTGGGATTTGACCGTAACGGCAACTGCTTCCATCGCGGAACGCATGCTAACCCAACGCTTAGTTTCCAACTTCAGTCCTTGCAGGAGAGGGTCGCCTGAAATCAATTCCTTAGCTTGCTCCAAGACACCTTGGGCGGGATTCCAAGAAACCTCGTCCGGTTCAGACTCACCCTCTCCCCTCATCGCGTCCTTCGCTGTTTCAGCGAGATTTTGTGCAATCTCAGCTAAGTCGAACTTGGCAGACATGGTTCACACTCCCGTCTAAGGTCCCAGCCGCAGTCCTTGAGGTATCCGCCCCACTATACATCAGTCCATCTCAAGTGGCGAACACAAAGCGAAATAATTATGCTATCCTTTCCGCGTGGATGAAGGCCGCAAACGCGTTCTGTGGATTTGCGCGACGATATTGGCCGTGAGCAAGCTGGCTCAGTACGACAAGCCCTGTCCCGGCGTTGAAGCTGCAATAGCCAACGGGATCACGATGGCCGAGAAAATCATGGTGAAAATCGACGCGAAATTCCCTGAGAAATACAATGGCATCCCACAGCGAGACAGACGATATTGAAAAGCGGCAGAAAGAGGGTAGCCGGTCTTCGCTTGAAGAGACGTTGATCGAAGTGTGGCGACAAGCCTTTGCCGAAAACACCAAAGCAGTTGCGTTGGGGACTGAGCGGTACCCAGTCGTGCCGGGTGCCCCATCCTTCGCGCCTCGCGAAGGGTGGGGTTTCTAATGCCGTAGAATAAGAAATTAAATCTAACGCTTAGGAGGTTCGATTTTCTTCTTGCCTGACGCGAGACTGCCGAGGACTTCTGCGATCTGGTGGGCCACTTTGCCCGTTTGGGCGAGCGCTTGAAATTGCTTGTAAACGTCCGCTGCGTCTCCTTGTTTACGAGGTCCGACCGCGCAGACAATGACAAGCTGCTTTTCTTCGTAGATTCGGTAGATCACGCGGTGTGCGGCGAATTCGTGTTTCCAGAAAAGCTCAAGCGGGGATCGGAGAGGAAGTCCATAGCCTTGGGGATCCATCGCGAGTTTTTTCGTCA
>Ga0210399_10004156_pt1 | contig 11249 bp, 2 predicted proteins | sample IncBWC14MmetaG_FD_150865 | JGI IMG/M metagenome (GOLD analysis project Ga0210399, IMG submission 150865) | Forest soil microbial communities from Barre Woods Harvard Forest LTER site, Petersham, Massachusetts, United States - Inc-BW-C-14-M | ecosystem: Environmental > Terrestrial > Soil >...
ATTTCGGCGGGCTGATGACCGAAGTCCACGTTAACTAGGAGAGTAACAATGAGGGCGACGAACATGAATAAGACGATTTCGATGGCACGGCTCCTCCTGGCGACCGTCGTGGCTCTGTGGCTCGCGGCTGCGGCGCACGCCACCGCTCCCGGCATGACCGCAACCGATGGGACAGCGGGCACATTCAACTTGACCGCGCAAGCGGCCTACATTACCCAGCCGGATGGCCAGGCGGTCTACTCCTGGGGCTACGGTTGCGTGACTGGAAGCACGCCGGCATTTCGGCCGGCGAACCTCACCCTGGCCGCGTTCTGCAGCCAGATGCAGGTTCCCGGACCGACGCTCATCGTCACCGAGGGAGCGACGGTCACCGTGAACCTGACCAACAATCTCCCCACGGCGGCTGGCAACACGTCGATCATCTTTTCGGGTTTCACGCTCACGAGCGTGAGCGGAGGAGTTGCGGGCCTGATCACGCAGGAAGCTGCGCCCAGTGGCACGGTGCAATACAAGTTCGTCGCGTCGACTCCCGGAACGCACGCCTACTACAGCGGCACGCAGGGCGACCTGCAGGTCGAGATGGGCTTGTACGGCGCCATCATTGTGCTCCCGGCAACCGTACCTCCCCAATGTACTGCGGCCGGCTCACTCGGGGCCAAGAACGTCGCGGCGGAAGGCCACTGGGGTGAAGCGGACTATCGCTTGTCCGCTGCAGCCTACGACAATCCGAAGACCTGCTATGACCGCGAGTATCTCTTCCAGTTCTCTGAAATGGATCCAACGATCCACAAAAAGGCAGAGCAGCAAGTCGCGGCCACCGCGGCTACCTGCGTGACCAACGGCGCGGGATCAGCCGGATGCAGCCTGGAAGTTCCGACCGAGCCGTATCACCCGTCCTATTTCCTGATCAATGGCCGCTCGATGCCGGATGACATGGATCCGAACTATGCAACCGAATATCCGCACCAGCCCTACAACGGCGATCCGCACATGCATCCAGGAGAGCAGGTGCTCATCCGCGTCATCGGACAGGGCCGCTGGCAGCATCCGTTCCACGAACACGGCAACCACGTCCGCATCCTCGGCCGCGACGGCAACTTGATTCTCGCTCCGGACGGCTCGAGCCTGGCTGGGCCGCTCCTCTTCACCACCACGACCACCCCGGGCGTGGCCTTCGACGGTATTTTCTACTGGACCGGCAAGGGCCTGAACTGGGACGCGTACGGGCACAAACCCACTTCCAGCACGAACGACCCGAACGCGACGCTTGCGTGCACTCCGGACCTCAACGGCTACAACACGGGCGATCCGACGGCGCTCAACTACTACGAATGGTGCCAGGACCACGACAAACCGCTGGAAGTTGCTCCGTTCGGCGATGTGGCTTCGGGCGGACCCGCAACGCTTCCCGATCCCAACCTGTTCACGAACGGTCCGTGGTACGGCGGTACTCCATATCTCGGTCCGGACGCGACTTCCCGCGCCACGGCCGGGACCTGCACCGGCAGCAACAACACGACTTCGTGCAGCACGACGGGCACGACGCCTCCATCCGGAACGATCGCCAATAGCCCTTCCGGCGAGGCCGGCTACGCCTTCATGTGGCACTCGCACAACGAGCGCGAAATCACCACGAACAACGTCTTCCCCGGCGGAATGTTGATGATGATGCTGGTGGATTCCCGGGAATTTGTGATCGACGAAACCAACTAACGACGAGGAAAGCGATGCGAACTCATAATATGAAATCAATTCTGAATTCGGCGGCCCGAGTCATCGGTCTGCTTCTCTTCGGCGCGATTGCCTCCTTCGCCCAGACGACGACGGTAGGCTTGTCGGCCGGTCCCGCAACCGCGACTTTGCCGGACGGGACCCAGGTGCCGATGTGGGGTTACACCTGCGCGACAGTGAACGCCAACTGCGCGCCGCTCGTGAATCCCGCTCCGGCAGCCGGCGTCTGGTCGCCGGTCGTGATCACAGTCCCGACCGGTCAGAACCTGCAGATCAATCTGACCAACAACCTGACGTTCGCCGGCGGGAATATTCCCACGTCGATCGTCATTGTGGGTCAGCTCGGCGGCGGCCTCGGAACTCCGGGCGGTGCCACTACGTCGCCGGATCATTCCGGCGCTCAGTCCGCGACCACCTGGCCCATCGCCGGTGGACCGGGCAGTCCAATCAATCCTCCGGTGCAGGCAGACCGGGTTCGCTCGTTCTCCACGGAAATCGCGGGCGGAGGAGGGAGTGGCTCCCTCACGTGGACGGCGCCGCAACCCGGCACGTACTTGATCGAATCCGGTAGCCATCCGTCCATTCAAGGGCCGATGGGCTTGTACGGAATTCTTGTGGTCACCGCAGCGCCTGCCGGCGCCACCGCAGGGGTCGCGTATCCCGGCGTGAATTACAACGGCGAGATTCCGCTGCTGTTTAGCGAAATCGATCCCGTCCAGAACAACGCCGTTCAATTGGCGGTCAACACCGTGGGCTTCGACGAGACGACAGTTTGGTCCGGGTTGCCCGGCGGCTGCGCGTTGACCCACACCTGCTATCCGCCGGCGGTCAACTACACACCGCTCTATTATCTGATCAACGGCACGGCGCTCGACAAGACGACGCCGTCCAAGTCGCTCTTCAGCGCGCTCCCGGCGACCGGCGTAACCGGCACGGTGCTCGTGCGGCTGGTGAACGCGGGATTGCGCATGCACGTTCCATCCATCGTTGGCTCGACGACCGGCCCGGTCGCGACGCCGGCATCCGGTTTTTCGCTGATTGCGGAAGACGGCAATCCGCTGCCGGGTGTTCCTCGAGTGCAGAGCGAAGTATTCATGGCGGCCGGCAAAACTTACGACGTGATGATTAACGCGCCGGCGGCCGTCGGAACGGCGCTCCCGATTTATGACCGCGAATTGAGCCTGTCCGCCAACGGAACCACGCGCGATGCCGGAATGCTTGCCTACATCAGCGTGAACGGCGCGGCTCTTCCCGCGTCGGCCGCGTTTGCATCCGCAAAAGCCAACCCGGACACGTACAATTCGGTGGTTGCCGGACAGACGCTTACCGTTTCGGATCCCGCCAAAGGCGTGGTTGGAAATGACGTCAACGTCTTCGGCGTGAAGGTTGTCGGAGCCACGCCCACCGGACTGACACTGAACACCGACGGAACCTTTACCTATACCGCCGGCGTTCCGGCCTCTTTCACCTATTGCGGCAACGGCACGACGACCGGGCCGGCCTGCGCGCTCGTCACATTGGGAGCGGCCCCTGCCGATGTCGCCGGAATTACAATGGGTAACATCACCTACACGGCGACCACATCCAGGCACATCGCGATTAACAATCCCGGTGTGTTGTCCGTGGATAAGGACAATGCCGGATTCCTGCTGCACGCGATCACGAATGCCGCGCCGCCCACGCCGCAGGCTCTCACCGGCGGTGGCACATATATTCTTGACGCAAACGGCGGCTTCAACGCCACCGTCCCGGGCCCGGGCACTTACTCGTTCACCTACCAGGCGCAGAACACGCAGGGCATCACCAGCGGCACAGCAACGGTCACTTTGATTTTCCCGCAGCCGAGCAATCTCACGGTCTCCGTCAAGGACGGCGTGACCGGCGCGGCTGTTGCGGACTACCGCTGGATCATCGAGGAAGACCGCACGTTCTACGTCGACCCCAAGAACACTACGACGACTTCCTCGGGATCGCCGAGCTCGACGGATTGCACCAATAACCCCACTACCTGCGTCGTTCCTCCGACGTTTGGCGTGAACTTCCACACCAGCTATATGCCGGTGGTCGCGACGGGTTGCACTGGGCCGCTCTCCTGCGAAGGCGGCCAAAAGGTGCAGGGCGTCAATTCAGTTTGCGATATCGGCAACGGCGTTTGCCGGCCTGATGCCAGCGGAAACGGCGAAACGCCAGTGTTTCCGAGCAGCGTGGTGTTGGATCCGACCAAGCGCTACTACATCTCGGTTCTCCCCGGCGATGCTGCCAATCCGTTCAACACGGCCAACGCGGTTCCCGGGCACACGATGGGCGGCGCCCCGGTTGCTTTCCCGGCGGTGAACACTGCCGTTACCGTTCTCGTCGAGCCGACTCCGCTGACTCCTTCAAAGCTTTCCGTCTTTGTGTTCGAAGATGACTTCCCGCTGAACGGCGAGCAGGACGGCGGCGGCGGAACGGGCAACGTAAACAGTAACAACGAGCCCGGCCTCGGCCACTTCAACATCACCATGTTTGACGATGCCGGCGGCCCCGGCGACGCGACCGGCCAGATGACGTATGACATGTTCAACCAGCCGCTCGTGAACGCACTTGCCGGAATGACCGATCCCACCGACGGAAACGATGCTTGCCCGGTTTCGGCGAATCCTCGGGATCTTTCGGACCCGACTTCGACCGGCATCACCGGCACGATCGTCGTTTGCCCCGAATATGAATCAGACGGCGTAACTCCGTCTCCCCTGGCTGGCCAGGCTGTCGTGGCCAACTTGATGCCCGGACGGTACGGAATCGTGGCGACGCCGGGCGCGGATCGCATCGCGCGCGGCGAGGAATGGCTGCAAACCAATACGCTGGACGGCCAGAAGGCGCACGACTCCTTCCTGCGCGTCGGCGAGCCCGGGTTCTTCCAGGAATACGGACCGGCCGGATATCACGTCGCGATTGGCTTTGCCAACCCCGCGATCATCAATTCCCGGTACGCGGGCGTCTGCAACGGCACCGACCCAACCGGGCTGATCGGCTTGAATTGCACGAACAAGGTGACTGGAAAGGTCACGACCGAGCGCATGAGCCGCACGCCGGACGAACGGCTGTACAGCAGCGGTTCGCGCGACAGCTTCTCGTTCACGCAATGCTACGTGAGCTTCGGCGATCCGGACGGCGAAGACTTCGCCTTCACGAAGTGCAACGCCGACGGAACGTTCGAACTCGACAACCTGCCCGACGGGGACTGGCGCGTCACGACGTTCGATCAATGGAACGATCAGCTGGTGGACGGTCTCTCGACTCCGGTTCGCCTCGATCACACGAATCCCAACTCCGGGAACATCGGAGACATCGCGGCGAATCAATGGCAGGCGAATATCTACACGTCGACCTTCTTTGACCAGAACGGTGACGGCGTCCGTCAGGATACCGAGCCGGGACTCAGCTTGGTGGCGACCAACATTCGCTTCCGTGACGGCAGCTTCTCCAACTTCAACAACACGGATTTGAGCGGCAACGCCGGCTTCAACGAGGTGTTCCCGCTGTTCAGCTGGTACGTCGTCGAAACGGACACGACCCGCTACAAGAACACCGGCACGCACGTGGTGTACGACGCTGGCGGACCGGCGGACGGCACGCCCTGCGGCGCGTCCGCAAATCCGCCAACGGCGCCTTGCGGCAGTTCGAACATCGGCCAATTCCTGGCGAATACGTACGAAGCCGTTCCAGTGCCCGGAAATCTCCACGTTCCCGGCGCGGTCTACTGCACCACTGCGGACTGCACAGGCCAATCGATCAAAGACGGTCCCAACACGACGAGCATGCCCAACTCCACGGGCCGCATCGATCCCCCTTGGGTCCTGACGGAAGGCTGGCAGGGATTCTCCGGGCAGAACTCGTTCCTTGAGTTCGGAAAAGCGCCCTACGCGGCCTGCCCGCCATCCTGCGTGACCGGCACGAACATGGGCGAAAACGGCGGCATCAAGGGACACGTAGGCTATGCCTCCACGCGGCCGTTTGACGACCCGAGCCTCCTGCTTCAGACGAGCTGGCAGCCGCTGGTTCCGAACGTCACTATCAACCTTTACAAGGAAGGCTTCGCTGCAGACAACGTGACGCCGACCTTGACTCTCGTGGACCACACTCTGACCAGCAGCTGGGACGCGTGGGCGCAGGGTTTCCGTACCGACCATATGCCGAATATGAATTGCCCCGGCCAGGGACGGAATACGGGTGCGAACGCGGATCTCTTCTTCTTCTCGCTGTTCAATCAGCCCAACTACCTCGACTTGTACAATTCGCAGCACGGCGGTCCCGCGGCTACCTTGCTGCCGAACAATGCACAGTTCAAGTGCTATGACGGCATGCACAACTGGAACCAGTTGGAGCCGGCGCCGTACGACGGCTACTACCAGTTCCCCAGCGTCACCAGCATGGACCCGACAACCGGCAAACCGACCGGAACGAATTGCACGGGTTGCACCACAGACCCCGATTCGACCGACGCGTATCGCTTTGGCATACCAATGCTTCCCGCCGGAAAGTACGTCGTGGAAGTTGTTGTGCCGCCGGGCTACGAACTGGTGAAGGAAGAAGACAAGAACATCCTCATCGGAGACAACTACATCGCGCCGGTCACGCAGGAATTCGGCGGGCTGGGCAACATCTTCATCCTGCCCGACCAGGCCGCCGTGGGCGCAACGTTCAACGCCAACAATCCTCTGAACTCGACCACGGATCTCGGCCGCCCGACTCTGCCGCAAGGCGAGGGTGACACCGGTTCCATCGAGCAGTACTGGCCGTGCGTCGGAGAAGCGCGCATCGTTCCCGATTACATCAGCTTGTTCCCGGGATCGTTCGAAGTCGCTCCGTTTGCCGGCGCAACGCGCAATCTTTGCGACCGCAAGGAAATCACGCTGGAAAATCAGATGTCGGCGCTGGCGAAGTTCTACATCTTCACTTCGGCCCACGCCGCCGCGCACTTCACGGGCGTGATCACCGACGACTACACATCGGAATTCGATCCATTCTCTCCGCAGTTCGGCGAAAAGTTCTCGCCGCCGGACCTGCCGATTTCCATCAAGGACTTCAACGGCAACGAAATCTCCCGCACCTACGCCGATCACTGGGGCAACTACGACGGCTTGCAGTATTCGACTTGGGAAGTCAATCCTCCCAACCCCACCGGCTATGCGCCCACGATGATGGTGGTTTGCATGAACGATCCGGGCCCGATTCCGGGCGCCGGCGGAACGATGGTTACCGATCCGCTGTTCAATCCGGAATACAGCCAGTTCTGCTACGAAATTCCGTTCATGCCGGGCCAGACGCAGTACATGGACACGCCAGTGGTGCCGACAGCCGGCTTCGCGGGCGCGGGCTATAACAACGTGGACTGCTCATATCCTGACCAGACCCCGGCGATCGCGGAAGTGGACAGCGATGCCGGCGTTGGACCTTGGGTTCAGCTCGGCGGCACGCACACGCTCACGATCACCGCACTCGGCGATCAGCAAGTGCCCAACTACGGTTACTCCGGGCCTTCCGCCAAAAATGCGCCGTTTAACGCCAAAACCGTGACACGGCACTACGGCTTCGGCACGCGGTGCACGTCGCTCAGCACCACATGCAAGGCCGTCTCGTCCGTGACCATCGCCGGCGGTTCCATGACGATCACGTCCTGGTCCGACACGCAGATCAAGGTCAGCGTGTCTACCGGAGGCTTCGGCAACAGCATTCCGCAGTGCGCGATTCAGCAGCAAGCGCAGTACGGCGGGTCCACCGCGTTCTGCGGTGAACTCGTGATCACTGCGGGCAACGGCCGTCAATCCATCGACGCCGTGACGGTCACGATCGGCGGCAAAACTCCGACTCACGTGGCCGCCTCGGACTCGATCCAGGCCGCCATCGACAAGGCCGCGCCGGGCGACATGCTGATCATCGACCCGACGTGCGCCCCGGCTGCCGGCGGGTCCGCGGTTGCGTGCAGCACCTCCGCGCTTCATCCGAATGCCGGCGCCGCGACCCAAACGTCAACGAAAGCGGCGCACAACGAAATGGTGATCATGTGGAAGCCCGTCCGGCTGCAAGGCGTCGGCGGTGCTTCCAGCATCATCAACGCCAACACACAACCCGCAGGCAAAATCAACACCTGGCGGAAATACGTCAACTGCTTGTTTGGGTTGACGCTGAGCGGCGTCGCCGTGGGTAGTCCCAACGGAACCGGCGCCGGTGCGACCGCGAATGTGTATGACCCGATGGGTCAGGTGGCCTGCAGCTCCACCACTTCCCCGGCAGGAAATCCCTGGACCAACTTCCACCCGTTCAATGAAGTCGGCACCACGCCGGGCGCGGGCGCTGCAAGCAACCGCTACTCCTACAACGCGCAAGTCGACCGGCTCCCACTCGAAGCTGTAATCGGGTGGAGCGCTGAACTCAACGGCAACCTCGCCGAAATGTTGCAAGAACCGTCCCTCATGGGCGCACTGGAAGGCGCGGCAGTTACCGTGCTCGGCAAGGGCGTCGATTTGTGCGGCGGCAGCACGACGGTCAACGGCAGAAACTGCGCGGATCCGTACGATCCGACGCTGCTGATGGGTTTCCCCGCCAACGCAACTCTGCTGCAAGGATCCACTGCCGAGTGCACCACCCGAGTGAACCGACGCTCGGTAGAGCTCGTGCCCAACCCGTACCCGAGCAACTTCTCCTGCAACCCGTCGAGCATCGACGGCCTGGGTCTCACGGATAGCTCCCAGGGCGGCGGCGCGATCTTCATCCACGGGTGGGGCCACAACGTTCAAATCGCCAACAACCGGATCTACAACAACGCCGGTACGCTCTCGGGCGGCATCAACGTCGGCCAGGGCGAGTATCCTCCGGCATACATCCAGGGCAGCGCCACCAACGCGGCTCCCGGCTCGTGCTTGGTTGATTTCACGCTCCCTGCAGGCACGGTTCTGCCGTACTGCCAGAACGTCAACGTAAACGTTCACAACAACTTCATCGCCCTCAACTCCTCCACCGGTGACGAGCTCTTCTCGGCCACACCGGCGGGCGCGGGCGGCATCAGCTTCTGCACCGGTTCCGACTACTACCAGTTCAACTACAACTGGGTATGCGGCAACCTGACCAGCGGCGATGGCGGCGGCGTCGGCCACCTCGGCTTCAGCTACAACGGAGATATCGAGCACAACACGATCATCTTCAACCAGAGCACCAATCCGACGATCCCGGCCAATGGCGGCGGTCTCATCGTGATGGGTACACCGGACGCGGATATCGTCTGCGCCAACAAGCCAACCGTCGACCAGGACTGCGCACCGGCCGGAGCCCCAGGCGGCCAACCGGGCAACACACCGGTTAGCGCCGTTGGTCCGAGCGATGGCGCAGGTCCGAACCTCCTGATCAACGCGAACTTGATCATGGGGAACGCGGCCGAAGCGGGCACCGGAGGCGGTATCGCATTCCAGCAGGTTAACGGCTCGGATGTCATCGCGTTTCCGACCGCTCCCGAAAACTGGAACACGGTGACCTTTACCAACAACATCGTCACGGACAACGTGGCCGGATGGGACGGCGCGGGAGTTTCGCTGGAGGATTCGCTCGCGGTGGATGTGATCAACAATACGCTCGCATCCAACGCCACCACAGCCAGCTCGGGCGTTCTCTTCAACACGCTCGGTGCGCCCCTCGCGAGCCAGCAAGGACCAACCTGCACCGCGAATTGCGGCACGACAACTGCTCCGCAGCCTGCGGGACTCGTCGCCATCCAGCACAGCGCAGTTCTGACCGCCAACATGCAGCCGTTGACGATCACCTGCCCGTCGGATCACCCGAACTGCACGAAGGTCTCGTATCCGAAGCTGGAGAACGACATCTTCTGGCAGAACAGCTCGTACTACATCAGCGTCGGTGGCATCGCTCCAGGTACGCAGAACCAGCAGAACGTTGTCACGCTGCTCAACATGAACGGATCGGCTCCGGCGAGCCAAACGGTCACCGGCCAGTGCGTTGCCGCTAGCTACTGGGACATCGGCGTGCGGGGCGACACCGGACCGACGAATCACAGCTCGACGGTCACGCTCGCTCCGTCCTATTCGGCGCTGACCAGCCTGGGCGGTGGTTATGGCACAGCGGGACTTCACAACTCGGCAACGAATCCCTCGTTCCTCAGCCAGTACTGCGACGGCTCGCGGCAGCCGCCCGAGTTTGCCCAGTCCGGCTGGGACGTTCCGCCAGGAATTTCGGACGCGACCGTACCGAACCCGGCCTTCAACCTGACTCCGGTTGCCACGGTGGACGAAGGCAACAACTGGGTCAACCTGCGGTGGGGTCCCTTGTCGCTGACCAACCCCTCGGTTCCGGGAGCGGACGGCAACTACGGTGGCGGCCCCCTGCTGGGTAACTACGGACTCGCCACGGGCTCCGGACTCAACGGAATGGTGAGCTGCGGGACCCAGAACTACAACGATGCGCCCGCGTTCGACTTCTATGGCACGCCTCGAAAGACAACGGGCCCCGTCTGCAACGGATTGGAACCCGGCGCGGTGGAGATTTCAGCCACCGTCGGCAGCAACGGACCCGAGATCATTTCTCTCGATCCGAACACGGCTCCGGTCGGTTCCTCGAACATCACGGTGAATCTGTCCGGTACGCGCTTCACGACAGTCACGGGCGTCTTGTTCGGAGCACGAGGCTTTGGCGGCATCCGCGTCAACAGCTTCACCGTCGTGAACGACTCGTCGATCAACGCGAACATCACCATCCCGCGCACTCTTGCGCCTGGCAACTACAACGTGACGGTCAGCGGGCAGCCGCTGGGGATTCCGTTCCACGTTACCTCGGCGACGGCCGGATTCAGCGCACCGAGTCCGCTGTTGACCACGGCGGTTGCCAACCGAACCACGAAGACCGGCACGGTGACTGTCACCAACACGGCCACCGGAGCTAACGCCGGTCCCTTCGTCCTGTCCTTCGCGCAAGTCGTGAAGAACGGCTTCGGCGGGGGTGGAGTCTTCTCCATCACCGGCGGGACCTGCGTGCCCGGTCTCTCGGTCGATCCCGGAAGCAGCTGCACCGTGGTCGTCCAGTACGTGCCACCGGCAAACGGGAACAACGCAACGGAAACTGCGCACATCACGCTGACGGGCCTGGGCTTTACCGGGGCCGGCGGCTTTGGAGGACTCGGCACGGCGACAAGCGCCACCTTCAACGGCGACTAACAACTACGACGTCCAGGCGGGCGGTCATCCGGTCAATCGGATGGCCGCCCGTTTGGCGCATCACTCCCTCTCGCGGGACCTCTAACAGGAAAGGACACACTGACAATGTCTCACCGCACCAAGATGCCGAAAATCGCGTTCGCTCTCCTGGCTGGAATTGTGACCTGCGGAGGTTTGCCCTCTGCCGCGCAATCGCCATCGAGCCCTGCCGCTTCCACTCAGGCGCCACCCGCTTCTCGAACGCACTATCAGCCCAACCGATTCGCCGGACGCGCCGGGACGTACTATTCGCTCATTTGGGGTGTCGACTCGCTCTCG
>Ga0210399_10004157_pt1 | contig 11248 bp, 14 predicted proteins | sample IncBWC14MmetaG_FD_150865 | JGI IMG/M metagenome (GOLD analysis project Ga0210399, IMG submission 150865) | Forest soil microbial communities from Barre Woods Harvard Forest LTER site, Petersham, Massachusetts, United States - Inc-BW-C-14-M | ecosystem: Environmental > Terrestrial > Soil >...
CTCGCGCGTCATGGGAAGGGGTGCCCTTGTGGCCGAAATCCCACCTTTCTATCGGGGCGGGGCGGGAGGTGCAAGGGAAGTGCGGGAAATCTGCGGCGCGGCCCGCTCGCGCCCGCCACCTAACCCGGGGTCTCGCTTCCCGGCGGCGGCGGCTGCCAGATGCGGATGGAGAAGCGCCGGCCCTGCGGCTGATCGCCGATGGTCTGCACCCCGAGCTCGCCGCTGTCCGGGCGGTAGAGGAATGGCCGCCCGTCCCCGGGGTGCGTCGACCACTCCGGATGCCGGGCGAGAAAGGCGGGAACTTCGGCCGGGGCGATCCGCTGCCGGCGGATCTCGTACCCGGCGCGCACCAGGCGCTGCAGTGCCGCCGCATCCCAGGCGCGCAACGGATAGGTGACGCCCATGGGGGCCGCCATGCCGGCCACGAGCCTGCCGATCGGGTTGTAGGCCCCGAGCAGGCTCCAGGCCGAGAGGCTCGAATCGGCGAGCTTCTTGTCCGCGGCCGCGACTGCGGGGCCGGGCGTCAGGGACATCAGCCGCTCGGCCTGCTGCGCGAAGAGATTCACCGTCGCGTTGAGCTTGAAGAAGTGCCCGCTGATCTCGCTCCCGAGCCGATCGGTCCAGTCGCGCGGCGCGCCGGTGCGCGCGGCCGCCGGGGTCCAACCGATCGTGTAGAGATACTGCGTCTGCTCGAGAAGCGATGCCTGCACGCGAAACTCGGCGGCGAATGCCGTACCGAGATCGAAGTCCCTGAGAGCAAAGAGCGGCGCCGCGTTGTCGGCGTCGTCGGGGCCCAGCGGGACCGCGGCGCGCGGGTCGGCGATCATGTCGGCGAGCACCAGGTAGTCGGACTCGAGGTACGCGAGCGCCAGCATCTTCGAGATCACCAGCCCCTGCCCGGTCAGCACGCGCCGCCACAGGCCGACGTCGGCGATCAGCTGATCGAGCGCTGCGCGCTGCTCGCGCGCGCTGCCGTCGCGCAGCCGCAGCACCGTTTCCTCCAGGAAGAGATAGCGCACCTCGGTGGGAACGAAGATGGCCGGCGCGAGGTAGCTGGGCCGCGCGGTCTCGAAGTAGCCGCGCGGCCGCTCGAGTGCGAGATAGCGCTCAAAGAGCTCGCCGTTCAGCACGGTGAGGGCCTCGATCTCGGAACGGTGCGGCGGTACCTGCTCCCACAGCGAGCCACTGAGCGGCTGCACGAACTCCGCCTGACCCTGGAACTCGAGCGCGTGCGGATCCTTGAGAGTCAGCGACTGCAGCGCCTGCGCCGACGGGTCGTGCAGCACTGCCTCGAGATGCTCGTTGTAGTGATCGATCCGCGACTCGCCGGTCGTGATCACCGAGGCGCCCGAGGGCGCCGTGAAGCCGGCCATGGCGAGATAGATGTTGTCGTCGGGCTTGAGCGGATTCGACGGCGCTACGAGCAGGGTGCGCGCCCGGGGATCGAGTGGCTCATCGCGCCAGTTGATCGCGAAGACCACCGCAAAGAGCGCCAGCGCCAGCAGAGCGAGGCTCCCGAGCGCGAGCCCAACCCACTTGAGGATGCGGCCCGCGATGCGCGAGAGCGGTATCATGCGGGGAGCCTACCGAATCCGGATTCACTGTACCAACCGTGATCAGGCGCGATGTGTACGGCGTCGAGGAGTTCATGAAGGTTCGTAATGAGTGACCACCAGGAACTGCTGCCCGATCCGCTGCCCGCCGAGCCGCTTGCGGTCGTCGCACGCTGGCTCGCCGACGCCTGGGCGGCGCGCCACCAGCCGAACCCCAACGCCATGGTGCTCGCCACCGCGACGCCGGAAGGACATCCGGCGGCGCGCGTCGTGCTGTGCAAGGACATCGTGCCGCAGCCTGGCTACGTCGTCTTCTACACGAATTACCAGTCGAGCAAGGGCCGGCAGCTCGAGGACAACCCGCGCGCCGCCGCGGTGCTGCACTGGGATGCGCTGCACCGGCAGGTGCGCATCGAAGGCACGGTGGTCGCCGCAACGGCCGCCGAGAGCGATGCATACTTCGCCTCGCGCTCCTGGGACAAGCGCATCGGCGCGTGGGCGAGCGCGCAGAGTGAGCCCGTGCCCTCGCGGGCCGCGCTCGAGCGCTCGGTGGCGGCCGCCGCGCAGCGCTTCGGCGCACCGATCCCGGGAAGTCCGGGCGCCGATGAGAACCTGAAGATCGACGTGCCCCGCCCGCCGCACTGGGGGGGCTATCACCTGTGGGCCGATGCGGTCGAGCTCTGGGTGGAAGGGACGGCGCGCATCCACGACCGCGCGCGCTGGGGCCGCGCGCTGCGGCCTGCGTCCGGCGGTGCCTTCGAGGCGGGCGCGTGGCAGGTCACGCGGCTGCAGCCCTGATCCGTGTGGAGAAACATCCGCATCCTCGCCCTCCTGCTGGTGCTCGGCGCGGTGGCGCTCGAGCAGTGGCTCGAGCGCGTGCAGACCCAGAGCTGGCGTGAGACGTTGTGGGTGGGCATCTACCCACTGAATGGCGACGGCAGCCGCACCACGCAGGCCTACATCGAGGCGCTGAAGCCCGAGGACTTCGTCCCCATCGAAACCTTCTTCGCGCGCGAGGCGCATCGCTACGGCGTGAAGCTCGAGCAGCCCGTGCATGTCGAGCTCTACCCCGAGGGGAGCGAGCTGCCGCCGGCGCTCGCGCCGGACGCCAGTCCGCTCGGCATCGCCTGGTGGAGCCTCAGGCTGCGGTGGTTCGCCAGGCACGCGAGCACCGTGCCGGGTCGCGTGCCGTCCCGGATCCGCCTGTTCGTCGTCTACCACGACCCCGCGACCCTCGAGCGCGCGCCCGACTCGCACGGGATGCAGAAGGGGCTGGTGGGCGTGGTGCATGCCTTCGCCACCGGCGCCATGACCGGCGCCAACGACATCGTCATCGCGCACGAGCTGCTGCACACCGTGGGCGCGACCGATAAGTACGATCTCGGCACCGGGGAGCCGCTCTACCCGAGCGGCTACGGCGATCCCGGCCAGCAGCCGCTCTTCCCGCAGGCCGACGCGGAGGTGATGGCGGTGCGCCGCGCGCTGAGCGCACAGGAGTCGGAGATGCCGCGCAGCCTGCGCGGCGAGGTGGTGGGTGCAGCAACCGCGCTGGAGATTCGTTGGACGCGCCCCTGAAGGGCGGCGATGGCGCGGGCCTCGCACCCGCTGCGGGAGCGCGGCTCGCCGCTCGCAGCGTGGGCGTGCAGGCGGGGGTGCGCGAGCTCGTGCGCGCACTGTCGCTCGAGTTCGTGCCCGGCGAGCTGGTCGCGATCCTCGGGCGCAACGGCTCGGGGAAGACTCTGACGCTGCACACCCTCGCCGGTCTGCGCCGCCCTGCCTGCGGGGAAGTGACGCTCGATGGCGTGCCGCTCGTGGAGATGAAGCGTCGCGCGATCGCGCTGCGACTCGGGCTCCTGCCCCAGGATCTCGAGGATGCCTTCGTTACCACGGCGATGGAGACGGTGCTCATCGGCCGCCATCCGCACCTGGCGCTGTGGCAGTGGGAGAGCGCCGAAGACGAGCGCCTCGCGCAGCGGGCGCTCGCGGCGGTCGACATGGGTGATTTTGCCACGCGCCGCACCGACACCCTCTCGGGCGGGGAGCAGCGACGCGTGGCCGTGGCGGCGCTGCTCGCGCAGCAGCCCGGCATATTTCTTCTCGATGAGCCGACCAACCACCTCGATCCCCACCATCAGCTGGTGGTGCTGGGGTTGTTCCGCGACCTCGCGCGCCGCGGCCGCACCGTCATCACAACGCTGCACGATCCGACGCTCGCCGCACGCTTCGCCGACCGGGTGCTGCTGCTGCACGGCGATGGGCGCTGGACGCTCGGCACGGTGAGCGAGGCGCTGACCGCCGCGACCCTCAGCGAGCTCTATCTCGCGCCGATGATGGAGCTCGAGCAGGACGGCCGGCGGGTGTTTGTGAGCGCCTAGGCAAGTACTACACGAATCAGGTCTCTTTCAGTATCCCGAGCACCTCGGCATGCAGGGCGCCGTTGGTGGCGAGCACGCTCGTGGTGGCGAGACCGACCGCGCGCCCCTCGAGGTCGGTGAACGTGCCGCCCGCCTCGCGCACGATCACCGTGAGCGCCGCGATATCGAGAATGTTGACGTCGGACTCCAGCACGACCTCGAGCGCGCCGCGGGCGAGCAGGTGGTAGTGCACGAAGTCGCCGTAGCCGCGCAGGTAGCCCGCAGCGCTGACCAGCCGACCGAAGCGCTGCCAGCGCGCGGAAGCCGCCAGGCTGCGCAGATTCCCCGTGGAGACACCGGCCTGGTCCAGCGCCGCGACGCCGCTCACGCGCACCGGGCGGTCGTTGAGCCAGGCACCGCCGCCCTCCTCGGCCCAGGCGAGCTCGCCGTAGACCGGGGCGCTCGACACCCCGAGCACCAGCCTGCCGGCACGCAGCAGTGCAATCTGTGTCGAGAAGAAGGGAATCTCGCGTACGAACGCCTTGGTGCCGTCGATGGGATCGACCAGCCAGACGTTCTCCGCGTCCATCGCGTGCCGGCCGGTCTCCTCGCCGTAGAAACCAAAGCCCGGAAAGCGCTCGCTCAGGGTGGCGCGGATCACTTCCTCGGAGCGCAGGTCCGCCTCCGTCACCGGCGAGGCATCCGCCTTCAGGCGCACCGCGGGGTTGCGCTGGTAATGAGCGCGTATCACCTCGCCCGCGGCGCAGGCCGCAGCCAGCGCCGCGGTCAGTTCCTTCGAAGCCATATTATTTAGGATGGTGGGCCCGAAGCCGGTGCGAACGCAACGCTGGCACTGGCAGAACTTCGCCAGTTTCATCGCCGCGGAGTATCTGTAGGATAAGACCGATGGGAAACCGCCTGAGCAGGATCTACACGCGCACCGGCGACGACGGCACCACGGGCCTCGGCGATGGCAGCCGCGTGCCGAAGGACAGCGCCCGCGTCGAGGCCTACGGCACCGTGGATGAGCTCAACAGCGTCGTCGGCGTGCTGCTTGCGGTTCCGGGGCTGCCGCAGCAGGTCACCGACTGCCTGACCGAGGTGCAGCACGAGCTGTTCGACCTCGGCGGCGAGCTCTGCATCCCGGGGCACCAGCTGATTCGTGCCGAGCAGGTAACGCGCCTCGAGCAGGCACTGGACGGATTCAACGACGCCCTGCCGCCGCTCAAGGAATTCATCCTGCCGGGAGGCGGGCCGGCGACCGCCGCCTGCCACCTCGCGCGCACCGTCGCACGCCGCGCCGAGCGGCGCGCATGGACGCTGGCGCGTGCCGAAACGGTCAGCCCGGAGCTGCTGAAGTATCTCAACCGCCTGTCGGATCTGTTGTTCGTAGTGGCGCGGGTGCTGGCGCGGCACGAGCGCGGCGCCGAAGTGCTGTGGAGGCACGAGCGCGGCAGGAAACCGTAGCGCAAGCTCCGTATGCCGCTTGGGCGTCAGCGCAGCGTCGTGCGCTCCTGCACCAGCGTACGCAGGCGCCGCCAGTTGAAGAGCGGCCCGGGATCGGTCTTGCGCTCCGGCGCAATGTCACTGTGGCCGACCACGTGCTCGGGACCGAGCGAGGGGTAGGCGTCGAAGAGCGCCGCGGCGAGCCGCGCGAGCTCCTCGTATTGTGCGTCGGTGTAGGGCGTCTCGTCGGTCCCCTCGAGCTCGATGCCGATCGAGAAATCGTTGCACCCCCAGCGGCCGTCGTACTCGGAGTCCCCGGCGTGCCAGGCGCGCGCCTCGAAGGGCACGTACTGGACGATCTCGCCGTCGCGACGGATGAGGGCGTGCGCGGACACGCGCCCGCCGGCGATGGCGCGGAAGTAGGGATGGGCATCGACCGGCAACGTGCCGGTGAACAGGCGATCGATCCACGGCCCGCCGAACTCTCCCGGCGGCAGACTGATGCCATGCACCACGAGCAGATCCGGCTTCACTCCGGTGGGGCGCGCATCGAAATGCGGCGACAGCACCTGCCGCGCGCCCACCAGCAGCCCGGTCGCAGCGTCGACCCTGAGCGGCGCGCTGTCGGGGATGGTGGCGGTGGTGATGGTCATGTCTGCCCGTCGATTCTGCCACAATTCTCCGCATGAGCTCGGCCAACGCCCCGTTCGTGACGCGCGATCTCGCCCACGTCTGGCATCCGTGCACGCAGATGAAGGATCACGAGCGCCTGCCGCCAATCCCCATCCGCCGCGGCAGTGGTGCATGGCTCGAGGACTACGCCGGCCGCCGTTATCTCGATGCGGTGAGCTCCTGGTGGGTGAATCTCTTCGGCCACGCGAATCCGCGCATCAACGCCGCGGTGCGCGCGCAGCTCGAGCAGCTCGAGCAGGTCATACTCGCCGGCTTCACCCACGAGCCGGTGATCGCGCTCTCCGAAGAGCTCACCGCGCTCGCGCCTGCCGGCCTGACGCGCTGCTTCTACGCCGACAACGGCTCCTCGGCGGTCGAAGTGGCGGTGAAGATGAGCTTTCACTACTGGCGCAACGTCGGCCGGCCGGGCAAGTGCCGCTTCATCACACTCTCCAACAGCTACCATGGCGAGACCCTGGGGGCGCTCGCGGTCGGCAACGTCGAGCTCTATAAGGAGGTCTACCGACCGCTTCTCATGGACGTGATCACGGTGCCGTCGCCCGACTGTTACGAGCGCGCCGCGGGCGCGAGCTGGGCCGAGCATTCGCGCGCACAGTTTGCGCACATGGAGGCGGCCCTCGAGCGTCACGCCCACGAGGCTGCCGCGGTGATCGTCGAGCCGCTGGTGCAATGCGCAGGCGGCATGCGCATGTACGACCCCGTCTACCTCTCGCTGCTGCGCGCGGCCTGCGACCGGCACGCGGTGCACCTGATCGCGGACGAGATCGCGGTGGGCTTCGGGCGCACCGGGACGTTCTTCGCCTGCGAGCAGGCCGGCATCCGCCCCGATTTCATGTGTCTCTCCAAGGGTCTGACCGGCGGCTACCTGCCGCTGTCGACGGTGCTGACGACCGAGCCGATCTACGCGGCGTTCTATGATGAGTACGTGAAGCTCAACGCCTTCCTCCATTCGCACAGCTTTACCGGCAACCCGCTCGCCTGCGCCGCCGCGCGCGCGAGTCTCGCGATCTTCCGTGAGGACGGCACGCTCGAGCGCAACCGCGCGCTCGCGGCGCACTTAGGCGCACGCGCGCGCGAGCTCGAGGACCACCCGCACGTCGCCGAGGTGCGTCAGTGCGGCATGATCGTCGCGATCGAGATGGTGCGCGACAAGGCGAGCCGCGCGCCCTATCCCTGGCAGGAGCGCCGCGGCCTGACCGTCTACAGCCATGCGCTCGAGCGCGGCGTGCTGCTGCGCCCGGTGGGCAACGTGGTCTATTTCATGCCGCCCTACGTGATCACCCCCGCCGAGATCGATCTGATGGTGGACGTGGCGCGCGCGGGTGTGGAGCTCGCGACATGCGCCTGACACGCGTGCACGTCGCCGGGCCGCTCGTCTGCGGCGAGCGCGTGCGGCTGCAAGGCAGCGCCGCGAGCCACATCACCCGCGTGCTAAGGCTGCGGGTAGGAGCCGCGCTGATCGTCTTCGACGGCAACGGCGGCGAGTACCAGGGCAGCATCGACAAAGCGCACGGCGGCGAGGTGCTGGTCGCGGTCGGCGCGCGTGCCGAGACCGAGCGCGAATCGCCGCTGGCGCTGACGCTGGCGCAGGGCATCTCGCGCGGCGAGCGCATGGACCTGGTGGTGCAGAAAGCGACCGAGCTCGGCGTGTCGCACCTCGTGCCGCTGCTGACCGAGCGCAGCGTCGTGCGGCTCACCGCGCAGCAGTCCGACCGCAAGGTGAATCACTGGCGCGCGATCGTGGTCGCCGCCTGCGAGCAGTGCGGGCGCAACCGCCTGCCGTCGGTGGCAGCGCCGATGCCGCTCGGGGAATTTCTCAAGGCCAGTGCGGCTGCCGCCGGGACGCGCCTGCTGCTCTCCCCCAGCGGCACCGCGACGCTCAAGGACGTGCCGCAGGCGGGCCCCGGCATCACCGTGCTCGTCGGCCCCGAGGGCGGCCTCACGGACGAGGAGGAGAAATCGGCGGGCGCGGCGGGATTCGCGACGCTGCGCCTCGGTCCGCGCGTGCTGCGGACCGAGACGGCGGCGATTGCGGCGCTCGCCCTGCTGCAGCGGCAGTTCGGGGATCTCTGAGGGCGGAGGCTACGTGGAGCACACACAGCGACTGGTATTCCTGCTGCTGCTGATCGGCTGGACGCTTTTCCGTCTGGTGCGCTACGTGCGGATGGCCAACTCGAAGCGGCTCGGGCCGGCGGCTGCGCCTCCCGTGGGTGCCCTGCCGCAGCGGCCCGCAGCGGCGCCAGGTGCGATCCGCACGACGCAGTCACCCATCGAGCCCGAGGGCCGCGCGGGCGGCCGGCGCGGCTGGCTCGCGGCAGCGGCCATTCTCGTGGCTGGAAACGTGCTGATCTGGGCCATCCTGTTTGCCGTGCCGGCGTTCGACAATGTGCCGCCGATCTGGCGGCTGACGGCGGGCGTGCTCGCCAACCTGTTCCTGATCCGGGGCGCAAGCGCGGTGGCGCGTGCCGGCAGCTCCTCACGCCCCCGCGGTCCGGGCGACGACCGTGATCCGATCAGGTAGGGCTCATTTCTCCACGGCGACGTAGTGATCGCAGCTCAGGACGTCGGTCGCCTGGCGAACTTGAGGTCGAACACCGTGTCCACCCCCTTCTCGGTCTTTGTCCATCGCTCGCTGAAATGGTCGCGATCGATGAACGTGATCACCACGCGCCGCATGTGCGGTGCGGCCCGATCGGGCAGGTTGCTGAGCGAGGCCAGGTTGAATTCGAGCTCACCCGCTGACCCCTGCAGCGCACCCGTCTCGAGGCGCGCCACGTGGCCCTCGGCAGTGAGCGCACAGAAGTGCGTGAGCAGCACCCGCTTCCCGTCCCGCGTGTAGAGCGAGACCTCGTTGTCGGCCGGTGTACCGAGCGTCTCCTCCAGGGCGGTGCCCTTCGAGGCGAGCCGGATCGAATCCGTAATCTGGCCGTACCCGGGGAGCTCCGCCTGCCACTCGCCGGCGAGCAACTTGAGCTGCTCGAAGGGATCGCCCGCGGCCTGTTGCCCGCTCCCGGCCCAGCTCACACCCGAGGCCAGTAGCACGAGTAGTACTGCACTTCGCATGCGATAACCCCCCGTCACTTGCGCGGCGTGTCGCAGGCGGCGATCGCCCGCTCACAGTCCTCGATCCTGAGGCACCCGCAGTGGAAGCTCGACTCGAGCAGCGTCTTCATGCGAACGATCCGCCGTGATTGCGCCTCGAGCGCGGCGAGCTTGCGCTCGGCGAGCGCGCGCCAGCGCGCCGCGGGTGTCGTCGCCGGCGAGAACCCCGAGAGGAAGGTGCGGGTCTCGGCGATCGTGAAGCCGGCATCGCGCGCGAGCTGGATGATCCTGAGCCGCGCGGCCGTCTCCGCGCCGTAACGCCGCTGGCCGGACTGGCGGCCGGGCTTCGGCAGGAGGCCCGCCCTCTCGTAGTAGCGGATGGCTGACGGCGCGAGTCCGGCGCCCCGCGCCACCTCTCCGATCGGCATACCTGACTGCATGGCGCGCCCCCGTTCCCGCATGCTTGACTTAAAGTGCACTTTAACTCGTATGCTCGGGCCGCAAGCTCAACCAGAGGCAGTCACCATGAAGTCCTCGTTCCTCCCGGCCACTTTGTGCTGCGCGCTGGCGACCGTCCCGGTGCTGGCGGCGGCGGCTTCGGCTCCCCTGTCCGCCGCCCTCTCGGACCCGGCCCGCCCGGCGCAAGAGGTTCAGCTCGATGCGCTGCGCAAGCCCGCCGAAGTCATCGCGTTCGCCGGCGTGAAGAGCGGCGACCGGGTTGCCGACTTCATGTCCGGCAACGGCTACTTCACACGAATCTTCAGCCGCATAGTCGGTCCCAGCGGACGCGTATACGCCTTCATACCGGCGCAGCAGCTCGCCAACTGCTCGGCGAGTGAGACCGCGGGCACCAGGGCGTTCGAGCACGACGCGCGCTACGGCAACGTGAAGGTCCTCATCGACGCCGCCGATCGGTTCGCGCTGCCCGAGCCGGTCGACCTGGTGTGGACGGCACAGAACTACCATGACCTGCACGACGCGTTCATGAAGCCGATCGATATCGCCGCCATGAATGCCGCCATCTACCGCGCCCTCAGGCCGGGCGGTGTCTACCTCGTGATCGATCACGCGGCGGAGCCGGGCTCGGGGTTGCGCGACACCGAGACGCTCCACCGCATCGACCCGGAGAGTATTCGCGCAGAAGTGACTGCGGCCGGGTTCGTGTTCGAGGGCGAGAGCGCGCTGCTGCGCAACCCCGACGATCCACATCTGCTGCTGGTGTTCGATCCGGCGATCCGCCATCACACGGATCAGGTGGTGCTCAAGTTCCGCAAGCCCAGCTGACCTCAGTGTGCCGCGAGGGCTTCCCGGATCGCTGCGCGCGCAATCGGGCCCATGGCGGCGTAGCCGGCGCGGTTGGGATGCACGCCGTCGTCGGCCAGCGCGGGCTTGAAGCCGCCGCGCGCGTCGACGACGGCCGAGTCGTAGTCGGCGTACACCAGCTTGTGCTGCCTCGCATAGGCGCGCATCCAGTCATTGAGCGCCGCGATCTTGCCCGCGGGCTCGAGACCCCTCCTCCACGGGTAGTCCACCGTCGGCAACACTGAGGCCAGCACCACGGCGATATGGTTGGCCGCCGCGATCTCGACCATCGAGCTCAGATTGTTCTCGATGGCCTCGAGCGTCGTCGGCCCGGTGTTCCCGGCCAGGTCATTGGTGCCGGCGAGGATGTGGACCACGGCGGGCTTGAGCGCGACGACGTCCTGCCGGAACCTCACCAGCATCTGCGGGGTGGTCTGCCCGCCGATGCCGCGGTTGAGCACGTCGAGCTGATTGAGCCCCAGATCGGCAAGACTCCAGCTCTCGGTAATCGAGTCTCCGAGGAAGACGACGCGCGGCCGGGCGGCGCCCGGCGGGGGGAGCCTGCGGTTCTCGTCGCGGTAGCGCGCGAGCTGCGCCCAGTCGGTGCGCAGACGCTCGACCTCCGCCTGCTCCGCGGCAGCCTGAGGATCCGCCGAGACGCCAGAGCCCGCCAGGAGCGTGACGACAGCGGTAGCGAGGGCAGCGAGCCGGCTCATCCGTGAGTCGTGGCCGATGCTAGGCCGGGCCGGGCAGCACCAGGAGCGTCGAGGTCCCGTGAGCCAGCACGCGGCCGGTATCGGCACGAATGGCGCGCGAGAAATTGACCTTGGCTTGCCGGCTCACGAAGCAGGGTTCCTG